>JACKQG010002008.1_pt1 | contig 27286 bp, 22 predicted proteins | sample 8237621 | NCBI WGS metagenome assembly JACKQG01 (sample SAMN15677084, study PRJNA649215) | marine metagenome | biome: marine; feature: Black Sea; material: saline water; isolation source: suspended particulate matter (SPM) from the Black Sea western gyre | collected 2013-06-09/2013-06-10 | depth... | reverse complement strand
GGGTCGGGCCCCCGTGAACAACGCGAAAAACCCGCGCGGCGGCGTCGATGGCGACTGGGTCGGCGTCCCCGCCTCGGACGCCATCAACGCGTGGCGCACCATCGCGCGGGTGGGCACCCATCGCATCCCCGTGGCCCGCCTGATCGTCGGGGCGTCCCACCCGGCGGGGCGGGCGGGGCGCGCCACCGCCAAGCCGGTTCCGCTCGCCGAGCATCTTGGGGAGGTTCGCGGCAGCGACCCGAAAGCGTTGCTGAAAAACGCCGACGGCGCCATCCGTGAGAAAGATCAATCCCGCGTGACGGCGATCATCCAGCGCTACGGCGAACAGGGCCACGACGCCCGCCCGGTGTTCGACCTGCTGCTGCGCTACGCCACCAGTGAGTTTGGCGCGCTGCACGCCGAGAAATATTACCGCACCGTGACCGAGGAATTTACCAGCACACGGCCGGCGTTCCGGTGGCGGCAACTCGTCGGCCTGGCCCGGGTGACGGCCAGCGAATACGGCAACGCTGCCGCCGGGCAAAAGGAGGCCCGGGAACTGCTCGGACTGGCGTGATGGATGATCACGAGGGGGAGCACAACACGGGAAGGGTGATGGTTAATTCGATCTTGTGGAGCATCGGGGCGGTGTTGTTGATCGTCCTGCTGCTTTGGCTGTTGCCGCTGCTGCTCGGCGTGCTGCAGGGGCTTGTCTGGCTGTTCGTGATCGTGCCGATCGTCGGGACCGTGCTCGGGCTGTTCATCGCGGCGCTCATTCACCGCTTTATCCTGCCGCGTGGCAGCCGGCACCGGGGCAGCGGCACGGTGACGGCGTACTCCGTTGCTGCCTGCTGGCTGATCGTCCTGCTCTCCTCCTGCTGAACGCCGTGATGAAGGTTCACGTGTTGCAGCATGTGCCGTTCGAGGGCGTCGGGAGCATGGAGGGGTGGCTGGCCAAGCGGGGCGCGACCGTGGGGTACACGCGGTTTTACGAGTCGGCCAAGCTGCCGGAGCCGTGTGCGTGCGACCTTGTCATCGCGATGGGCGGCCCGATGAGCGTCAACGACGAAACGGCGCACCCGTGGCTGGCACCGGAAAAGGCGTTCCTCCGGGAGACGATCCGGCTTGGCCAAGCGGTCATCGGGGTTTGCCTCGGGGCGCAGCTGATCGCCAGTGCGCTTGGCTCCAGCGTGTACCGTGGCCGGCACACGGAGATCGGCTGGTTCCCGGTCGAGGCCGTGGCTGCGGACGGTGATGCGTTTCAACTGCCGGGCAGGTTGACGGCGTTCCATTGGCACGGAGAGACCTTCGACCTGCCGGACGGGGCGGTGCGCTTGGCCAAGAGCGAGGCGTGCGATAATCAGGCATTTCAACTCGGCCGGAACGTCGTCGGGCTGCAGTTCCACCTCGAGACCACGCCGGAATCGGCGGCGCTGCTCCTGCGGCATTGCCGCCACGAACTGGTGCCGGGGGAATACGTGCAGACCGAACCGGTCATCCGCGACAAGTCCGAAACCGCCTGTGCCGGGATTAACCGCGTGATGGACGAATTGCTGTCGTACGTCGTCCGTTGACATGGCATCGCCGCGCCGGTTTCGAGTTGGCGGGTTGCCGCCGTGTCACCGTTCAGTATGCCAAAAAGGGAAGCATTTATACCAACCATCGCAGCTATGTTCCGGGGCGAATATCGATTCAATCAATTCAACCATTGATTTTATCAATGATCGGGTTTCATCCAAACTCTGTTAGAATGCCTTCCCTTCGCTGGACCAGCGATCGGAAAATAAAAATGAAAACACTAATCACAACAATCGCAGCCGTGCTGGTTGTGGGGTGCGCTACGACGCAGCAACCAGAACCGCCGACAGCCAAAGCACCCGACATCTCAATTCACGATGCTATTGAAAAAGGAAATATCGAAGCCGTCAAACAACACTTGGCTGCTGGCACGGATGTGGAGGTAAAGGATGGTGAAGGATGGACTCTTTTGCAAATTGCGGCTGGTGAAGGTCATAAGGAAATCGCCGAACTCTTAATCGCAAAAGGTGCAGATGTGAATGCGATGACTGCGGATGGATTGACTGCTTTGTTTGCTGCAATTTTGGGATCTCACAAGGAAATGGCCGAACTGCTAATCACCAAAGGCGCGGATGTGAATGCTAGAGGCTTTCTTGGAATGACACTTTTGAATATGGCGGTTGACGAAGGCGAAAAGGAAATAGCCGACCTCCTCCGCAAACACGGCGGCAAGACGGGTGCAGAATTGAAAGCGGAAGGAAAGTGACAAAACTTTCCGCTGAGACAACAGCCGAAACGCCATGAAACCACACTCAGGAGGATGAGTGTCAATTCTGTATAATGAATCCTGTCGGGAAGACTTTAATAGTATTATTAGACGGAATAATAGTAATGGCCGCATCAGTAGCCGGGGGAGTCTTGTTTGTATTGGCTTTGCCGATAGACCATGGGAACTACATGTTTATTCTGCATGCGTTTTATGGTGCAGTCATTGGTGTAATAGTCGGTGTGACGATTTGGGTTTGGCTTGGCTACATGGTCTGTCGTGACAAAAACGCGCCACCATTTAAACGCCGCAAGCACATGAAGCACCTCCTACTTGCAACAATCGCACCCGTACTTCTGGTGGGGTTCATCTGTTATAACTTCAATTGGGGGCTGACGATTCACCGAGCTGCTGAATTAGGATACATCGAGGCCGTCAAACGACACCTGGATGCTGGTGCGAGCGTAAATGTGAAGAGTGGCAGTGGGATGACTCCTTTGCATAATGCGGCTTATCGTGAAAACAAGGAAGTCGTCGAGCTGCTGGTTGCCAAAGGTGCTAATGTGAACGCGCAAGATGTTGCTGGCCGCACACCGCTGGATGTTGCCATCAGGTACAAGCGAACCAAAACAGCAGACCTTCTCCGTAAGCACGGAGGCAAGACGAGTGATTGGTTGAAAGCGGATGACTCAATTCACAAAGCTGCCGGTGCAGGACATATTGAAGCGGTGAAACGCCACTTGGCCAACGGTGTCAATGTGAATGCGAAGACCAGGAAGGGCTTTACACCGCTGGATACAGCAATCAGGGGTAAACAAACAGAAACCGCCGAAATCCTGCGAACTCACGGTGGCAAAAGCGGTGCGGAAGATTCCATTCATGTCGCTGCTGAACTTGGGAATATTGAAGCCGTGAAACAACACTTGGACGCTGGTACAGATGTGGATGCCAGGGATGGGGCTGACAAGACTCCCCTGTCACATGCGGCTTATTGGGGTCACAAGGAAATCGTCGAACTGCTAATCGTCAAAGGTGCGGATATTAATGCGAGAGACAGGAGAGGCAGTACGCCGTTAAATTGGGCCAATGAAAGCCGACAGGCCGACAAAGGCCGACAAGCCGAAATTGCCGCTATCATTCGCAAGCACGGTGGCATGATATTCCAGAGATTCTCGGCGTCGGATAATAAGGAAACTCTGGTTAAAGGGCCATGGCCAGCAGCGCCGACCTCTTCCGTAAACACAGTGGAACGACAGGTGGAGAATTAAAAACCGAAGGGAGATTAACCGCCTGCGCCGGGATCAACCGCGTGATGGACGGGCTGCTGTCGTACATCGTCCGTTGACCGGGCTGCGCCGCAGGATTGGAGTTGGCGGGTACCGGGTCGGTTGCTACCGTTTTGGCCGTTCAGTTTACCTATGAGACTTGCCATAATATCTACGATCGCCGCCGCATTGCTGGCGGGATGCGGGACGACATCGACGCAGACACCGCCCAAGGCCCAAGCGGCCCGCGCGGCCATCAAGGTGGAGCCGCCCGGCGTCCCCATCCACCGGGCCGCGTGGAAGGGGGACATGGAGATCGTCCGGCAGCATCTGGCCGCCGGCACCGGCGTGGATGCAAACAACCAATGGGGCTCCACCGCCCTGCATTACGCCGCCCGCGGCGGACAGGCGGCCGTCGCCGGACTGTTGATTGCCAGCCGCGCCGACCTGAACGCGAGGGATGCCGACGGCTTGACGCCGCTGCATTTCGCGGCCACGGCCGGCCATGCGGAAGTGGCCAAGCTGTTGATTGCCGAAGGTGCGGACATCAAGGCCAAGGGGGGTGAACGCAAGGCGTCGCCGATTTTTTCCGCAGCAATTAAAAATCGCGGCAACATCGTCGAGTTGCTGTTGGCCAACGGCGCGGACGTCAATGCGAAGGATGCCTTCGCCGAGTCTCCGCTGGATTCGGCCGTGAAAGAAGGTCTCCCCGCGATGGTCAAACTGCTCGTCACCAACGGGGCGCACGTGAACGGGGACGGCGGAACGACCCCCCTGCACACGTCGGCCTCGACTGGTCAAAAAGAGATTGTCGAGCTGCTGTTGGCCAACGGCGCAAACGTCAACGTAACGATCGCGTTTGGGGACACGCCGCTGGACTGGGCCGTCCGGAACAACAAAGAGGATGTCGCTGCCATCCTCCGCAAACACGGCGGCAAGACGGGTGAAGAACTGAAAGCCGAAGGGAAGTAATCCAGAAACTAGATATGCCCAAAGGTTATAAAATATATTTAGCTTTTGTACTCGCAGCATTTAGCGTTTTAGGGGCAATCGCTTGGAAATTGGGGATTTTGGATTTGTTAATCGATACATATTATGTACCTCCAAGTGAATGGAACTTATTTTAAAATAATGAAACACCTCCTACTCACAACAATTGCAGCGGTAGTGCTGGTGGGGTGTGTGTGTCGAAAGCAGTCGCCAGTCGAATCGATACACAAGGCTGCTGAAGTTGGAAACATTAAGGTTGTGAAACAACATTTGGCCGCCGGTGTGGATGTAAATGAAATAGATACTAATAAAATGACCGCTCTGCATTGGGCTGCCATGAAAGGGCAAAAGAAAGTTGTTGCATTGCTTATCGTCGAAGGCGCGAATTTAAATGCTAAAACAAGTAAAAACCTCACTCCATTGAACCTTGCCGATAATAATTTTCAAAATGATGTTGCAGAACTTCTGATTGCAAATGGAGCATCAGAATTTATCTACTAATCAAAAATGAAACACCACCTACTCACAACCATCGCAGCCGTGGTGCTGGTGGGGTGCGGGGAGGTGCAGCCGCTGGCACCCCCGGCGGAATCGAACCCGGCGGTACCGGTTGTCGAAGCACCCCCGCCGGAACCGGAACCGATGCCGGATTATTCCGGCACCTACTTGGCCACGATCCAGTCTCCCGGCGGTGGGGAGGCGACAATTGAAATAAAAATGAAACCTGACAACACGTTTGTCGGTATTAAGTCTGACGAGCAAAACAATAAATTGACCGGCAAACTGTCTGTCGAGGGGAATCTGCTGGTGTTTGCCGGCGTCTTCGAGGGCGGCGATGAAGGCGCGATTAAAATAGACAAAACGACGTTGAAACTGGTCGAGCTCAGTTCAAAGGGAAGGATCGCACCGCTGGAGCAATTCGCTCCGGATGGCGTTTATTTCAATAAGCAGTGACCCAGCCTGCTTCGGGGGCTGTAAGCCAAAGAAGATGAACAAACTCCTGTGTGCAACAATAACCGTTCTGCTGTTGGTGGCGGCACCAGATGCCCGGCCGGAGGATGGTGATTCGGTTCGTGCTGAGGCGGCGACCGCCCCGGCAAGCGGCGGCCTGCGGTTGAACGAATTGCTTGCCTCGAACCGCGTGGGCCGGCTCGACGATGAGGGGCAGACCAGCGACTGGATTGAGATTCACAACCCGGGCAACGCGCCGGTGCGGCTTGGTGGCTACCGGCTGACCAACGAGCCGGAAGCTCCCGGCAAGTGGGCCTTCCCGAACAACCGAATCCCGGCAGACGGCTGCCTTCTCATTTGGATGTCCGGGCTGGACCGGGTCTCCCTCGCTCCCGAGGCGTTGAGGGCCTCGGCGGCCTCGATTCCGTTCGAGACCACCCTGATCAAGCACGGTGCCAACTGGAGGTATCTCTCGAGTCCGGGTGGCAGGAAAAAAACGGATGGCTGGACGGTTGCCGAATTTGACGACAGCGCGTTCGCGGTTGGCCCGGCCGGATTCGGGTATGGGGACGAGGATGATGCGACCGAGCTGCCGTTCGGTACGACGGCGGTTTTGCTCCGGCGCGAGTTCACGCTGGAGGAACCGCTCAACTCCGGGGCACTCGTCCTCGAGGTCGATTTCGACGATGGGTTTGCTGCTTACCTGAACGGGACGCGTGTCGCCGCGGTGAACGCTCCCGCCGGGGAGCCGAACCTCGACAGCGTTGCGCGCGACGGTCGCGAGGCCGGCTTTGTGGAGCGGTTCGATCTTTCGGCACACGCCGCACTCCTTCGGCAGGGGAAGAATGTGCTGGCGGTCGCGGGGTTGAACACGCACCGGGAAAGCTCAGATTTATCGATTCGAGTGGCGCTGGGCGTGCTGCCCGCCGTGTGCCACGCCAATTTCCGCCTCAGGAAGGAGGGCGGCTCTCTTCTTTTGGTCGCCCCGGACGGCAGCATCGCCGACCGGATTGAGTATGGGCGACAGTTGGCAGATCAATCCCTTGGGCGATCCGCGACCTCACCGGCCGACTGGGGCTATTTCCTGACGCCCACTCCCGGTGCGGCCAACGCCGGCCCACAGCAGCCGAGCCCGGTGAAGGCCCGCGTTTCGTTTTCCCCGGAACCGGGCGCGATCGGGAAGGGGGAGAAGATTCGCATTACGGAGAAGTCATCCGCGGCCGTCGATATCCGGTACACGACCGACGGTTCCGATCCCGACGGCTCAAGCCGGTTGTATCGCGAGCCGATCGAGGTTGCGGACACGTCCCTGTTTCGCTCGGCGGCCTTCATCGGCGGGGAACGGGCCAGCCCGATTGTCCCGGCGACCTACCTCGTCGGCCGCCGTCCCGAGCTGCCGGTGCTGTCGGTCTCGATGAAGCCGGACGATTTCCTCGAGGTGCATCTCCAGGGCAACGCCCGGGGGCGCGGCAGCGAGCGACCGGCCTTTCTCGAGCTTTTCAACCCTGACGGGGAACGGGTTGCGGCCACCGGTTTTGGATTCCGGCTTCACGGCGGGGCGGGTCGTCGCGGCGGGTTGGACATCAAGAAATCGTACCGCGCTTATTTCCGGGGCATCTACGGGGAACGCCGGCTGAAGCACCCGGTCATTCCGGAGGCCGGGGTGAAGAAGTACGACAAGCTGGTCCTGCGGTCGAACTTCAACGACGGCCGGTCGCACGGCAGTTACATCCGCGACCAGGTGATCCGAGACCTCCACCGCGACATGGGGGCGCTTGCCTCGGCCGGCTCGTGGTATGTCCTCCTCATCAACTCGGCCAGCCACGGCGTGTTCAACGTGGTCGAGCGGATGGATGAGGAGTTCTTTGCCTCGCACCTTGGCCCGGGCCGGTTTGACGTGATCAAGACCGGGAACACCGTGCTCAGCGGCAGCCGGCAGGGCTGGGAGGCGTTGCGGCAATTCATCAGCACGACGGACTTTTCCAACCCGGCCAACTACGAGGAATTGTCGAGGCGTGTGGACATCGAAAACTTCACCTCGTACGTCATCCTGAACCTCTGGGCGCTGAATCTGGACTGGCCCCACAACAACTGGTACGCGGCGAGGCGCGTGCCGGACGGCAAATGGATCTTCCTGTGCTGGGACGCCGAGTGGGGTCTGGTGGGCGGCCCGTATGAGCCGAACGCAAATCCGTATGCCTTCATCGACAGCGGCGGCGCGTATGGGCACGGCCTGCAGCGGAAACTGTTTTTCGCGCTGCTCGGCAACGCGGGTTACAGGGAATATTACCAGCAGGAGGTCCGCCGGCATTTGGGAAGTGCGCTCTCCCCGGAAAATGCCTTGCGCCAGGTCCGCCGTCATCGTGACGTCATTGCCGCTGACATCGGGCGGGACTTCGCGGCCAATGGACACAACATCGATCGGTGGCACGAGGAGATCGCCGAGATTGAACGGTTCGTCCGTCGCGGCGCCGAATCGTTTCAACGCTACACCGACGAATATTTCTCGCGGGAAACCTCGTCGGCCGGCGACGACCGGGTCGCCATGATCGAGGGCGAAGCCGGACACCGGCACGTGATTTACCGGGATGAAGACGGCCAACTCCGCGAACTCACCGTCTCCCCCGACGGGAGCCGGGTAAGCGACTCAGAAATCACCTCGTTGGCCAAGGCACCCCCGGCTGCCGGCCGTCCCACCGCCTGCTCGCTTGGCCCGGGAGAGCGGCGGGTGTTTTACCGGGGCAAGGCGGGGCACCTCCACGAGTTGTCGAGAGTCGACGGCGCTTGGCGGCACACCAATCTCACCGGGCAACTCGGCATCCCTGACGCAAGTTGCGATCCCTCCGTGGCCGTTTTTGACGGTGTGCCGCACGTGGTCTACACCGACGACACGGCCCGGCTGCGGGAACTGTGGCGGGACGGACAGTGGCGGCATCACCCGTTGCCAGCCGCGCCGCGTCCTGCCGGCGGTGTCATCGTCTCGCGCAGCGAAAGGGCGCTGCACGTGACCTATCGCACCCTGTATGGCGCCGCGTGTGAACAGACTCTCTTTATGGATGCCGTCACCGCGGACCGGCGGAACTGGTCGCCCCGGCTCATCCACCGGCTCCCGGCGCGGGGGCAGCCGATCGGGTTCAGCGCCGGCGGAAAGCGCGTGATCGTCTTTCGGGCTGCAGAGCGTTGGCCCTCCCGCGAGCCGTTTGTGTTTGACTGGATCGAGCGCAGCCGCCAACCCGGCTACCGCCGGTACAGCGGCCCGCGCGACGCGTTCGTCCAAGCGTTGGACAGGGGCCACCGCTTCCGCGAGTTGGAGCCGCTCCGGGCAACGACCGGGCAGATTGCGGGGAATCCATGCGCGATCCACGACGCCCGGCGCAACCGCGACCATTTCGCCTACCGCGATTCGGCCGGGCAAATCCGGGAGGCGACCCGGAATGGCGACGACTGGCAACTCACCAACCCGACGGCGCTCGCCGGGGCGCCACCGGCGGCGGGAGAGCCAGCTGGACTGGTGTCCGCCCAAGCCGGTTCCCGCTACTACGTTTACCGCGGCCGCGATGGCCACCTGTACGAGCTGCGTTTCGACGACTCATGGACCCACCGCAACCTCAGCGCGGCGGTTAAACAAAATGAACGCTGAATGACGGATACAAAACAAAACCAAATAGAGTTTCCGACGATCACAGACATCTCCGATCAGTTGTACAGGATCATTGCGGGTGGTTTTGACAGAACGTTTCGCAATTTCTTGCAGGGGAAGGAGTCGGTCAGTCGTGACGGGTATTTTCGGTTTCTAAGCGGGTTGCCTCATCCGATTGCCAATCTTCTGATCCTCCGTGATCCCAATGATGCCGAATCGCTCGCCGAGGCAGTGGAGCCTCTTTGCTCAGATAAATTCCCCAGTGCTGTGATTTGCTTGGGCGCAGTCGGCGGCAAAATGGACGAGTCTTTGCAAAGTCGAGGCTTCGAATTCACGGAAAGACAGCTCGCGATGGCCATTGATTTGCCCAACTTGACCGGAACAACGATCGACAATGATTTCACGATCCGCCAAGTTGGGGTCGATGACCATGAGCAATGGGTGGATGTGTTTGCCGAGGGGTATGAGTTGCCACGCGCATTTGCGGATCGAGTCGGCCCGGCGCGGGCGGCATCGATCACCGGTACGAACGCGGAATACCGCTACTACATTGTCTTTCATCATGATCGGCCAGTAGCGACAGCTTTGGACATCATCCGGGATGGCATCGTTGAGGTGTACAACATCTCGACTGTTCCAGAGTATCGGGGCCGAGGGATTGGCCGGTGGGTCACCGGTGAACCGTTGCGAATTGCCCGTGACGAGGGATACAAAACGGCCATTCTCCAGTCGTCATCGCAGGGTGTATCAGTTTACCGGCATCTTGGATTCAATTCATTCGGGGAACTCCCTCTTTATGTCAGAAGTCCCGGCTGTTGATTGCTTTTACCCTATGAAACAAATCCTGCTCACAACCCTCGCTGTCGTGCTGTTGGCGGGGTGTGGGGGTGAGCCGCCGCCAGCGGAGAGCCTTCCCGGCCAAGCGGAGGCCAAGCGCGAGGCGGCCCCCGCCCCGGTGGCGACTGCCGAGCCGCGCTTGGCCAAGCCGGTCGAGGAACCGCCGCCGCCCCGGCCAAGCGGGCCGGTGCCGACGGTCTCCATCCACGAGGCCGCCGCGCAGGGGAACATCGAGATCGTCCGGCAGCACCTGGCCGTCCAGCCGGAAGGCTACGTCAACACCCGGACGCCAAGCGACTGGACACCGCTGCACTTCGCCTACGCGCAGGGCAGGCGGGAGATGAGTCGCTTCCTGCTCGACAACGGCGCGGAGTACGAGGCGAAAAACAAGCTTGGCCAAGCGCCCGCCGACATCCCGCTGCTCAAGCGCAATCTCAAGAATAGCCAGTTCGCGTTAGTGGAGCTGTACACGTCGGAATCGTGCTCCAGTTGTCCGCCGGCGGAGCGGCTCACGGCGGAGATTCGGCGGATGGCTCAGGCCAAGCGGCTGAACATTTTCTGTGTCTCCTTTCACGTCGATTACTTTGATGGCGGCAGCTGGACCGACGGCTTCAGCGACGCCCGATTCTCCGCTCGGCAGCGGGCGTACGAGCACAAGCGGTTCAGCGGCTACTACTACACGCCGCAGATGATCGTGAATGGCAAATATCAGACGCTGGGCCACAACCGCGCCAACGCCTTCAACGCGATCAACCGCTCGCTGAAGCTGCCGGCCACGGCGACCGTGTCCGTGCGGCAGGTCAAAAAAGAGGATGGCGCGCTGGCCGTGAACGCCTGCACGCTGGGCAGGTTCGAGAACGCGGCGCTGTGCGTGGCGCTGGTCGAGAACGGCGTCCGCCGCCCGATCACCGGCGGCGAAAACAAGGGTCGCACGCTGGGCATGGACAACGTCGTGCTGGAATTCCAATGTATCGACCTCGTCGGGCCGCTTGGCCATGAGTTCACATTCGCCCTGAAGCCGTCCCCCGGCGCGGCCAAGCGCAACCTGGGCGCGGTCGCCTTCGTGCAGCGCACCGACAATCTGGACGTGCTCGGCGCCCAAGCGGCACCCCTCCGCTGGCAACCCGGTGATGAGTCAACCAAGGAGCCCAGCCATAAATTCGAATAACTCCACGAAGGATTTATCTTTTGCCAAGCCCCTCCAGCCCGAAGTTTTCCGGCAGGGAAAAATCGTGGGGCAGGGTGATCCCACCTTTCCCGAATCCCTTTCGGTTTCGTTCCGATTCGGCATTTCGGAGGATGGCGGCGAGGTTTTTGTAGGCGACCTTGGATCGGGTTTCAGTCGGCAGGGCGTTTAGGAGAGCCTGATATTTCTTCAACTCCATTGGGATGCCGGTGTATTTGCCAACCGAGTCCGACCCGATGAGAAAGTTGTCCGGGTATTTTTGGATCAAGGCCACCCACTCGTCCAAGTTTTTGTAAACATAAGCTCCGAGCACCACCCACGACAAATCGAGGTATAGGTTTTCGTGATGCTCGTCGAGGATCCGCTCGAGGGTTTGCCGGTAATTCTTGACCACGATCCTGCGGCTGATTCCGGCGTGGCACCAGATAACCTTGGGCCGGTCGGCCGCGTTGGGTTCGTCGATGATTGTGCTTTTCAAGAGGGCCGAAAACTCATCCAGATACCACGGTAGCTTGACCTCGTTTTCGTTGCGGGAGATTGGGGCGACATTGTGGTGAATGCTGACCGGAAGACTCACCCGCCCGGCGAACTTGAACAGCCGGATGAACGACGGGTGGTTCGCCCGGGGGCGCTCCCCGGTGGTCAGGTTTGTGAGGTCGTCGTGGCGTGACATGAGTTCCCCCAAGCCCTCCCAAATCCCCGGGTATTCCTGAATGCGCTTGATCGCGAGGTCAACGGCTCCCAAGTCGGTCGTGTCGAGACCGCAGATGAATGGATGCAACCGGGTTAATTTGTCCAGTTGGATTTTGTCGCTGGCGAACCGCCGCTTGTAGTCCATGAACGCGGCGGCGACCTGCAAGTCGGTGTCCCGGGCGGCTTTCACCCGCGAACTCGAGTCCAGATAATATTTCGGCCGCAGAAAGAAATCGTCCTCGGCCCATTTTTTAACAAACGGCATGCCGCAAACCACCACGTCTGCGATGTTGTGTTTTTCAGTGATATCGATCAATCCGGTCAACCGCCGTTGCCGCTCCCCGTAAGGGAGTTGGAAATAGCGCCCGTTCTTCATCAGGCCGGTAGCGTTGCAGGGGAAAGCCCCATCCCGGTTGTCAAACTCCCCGTTTTGGAGGAAATCCAGCAGATGAAAATGGCAATCCCCGTACGGTTGAGCCGGCACCGTTTGACCGGCAAATAGACAGATTCCAGCGAGTGACACAACGATCAGTTTCATAAATGTTTCCAAACCGTATTTTAGAGAAATTTTTAGGGTAAGTCACGGATGTTTTTTGAGCGTGAGCTTGGCCAGTTGGGAAGGATTGAAAAAATGGTGCGCACTGTTGGATTTGAACCAACGACTTCTACCGTGTGAAGGTAGCACTCTACCACTGAGTTAAGCGCGCAGCTTCAATTACTTAGGTCAAAAAATAAGACACTGCGTTTTGGTTCGCTGACCAGTCGCTAACCAAATTTTACCGAGCACTGAACCAGTCGCAACCTCGGCGAGATGCAAAGTAGACACAGCTTCGATCCGAATTGAAGTATCTTTTCTCACCGGCGCAACCCCATTAGAGGAGCAGAGGTGGCTCTCCGCGAAGCGATGGGGGGTATCTTAACAGCATTTAGCCCTTGAAAACATCAGCTGGAATGTTGAGCCTCACCTGCGTCTATGAAACACCTCCTACTCACAACGATCGCAGCCGTGGTGCTGGTGGATTGTAGGGCGAGTGTGCATATTTAGGTGGATGCTTGGATAAATCGACCTTTCGATCCGTTGAACTACAATTTCTAGTACCTCCAGTGAATACAATCCGGCGACTTAGGTATATCGGGCTCATTGAGGGTGTTTCAAGCCTGCTGCTTTTCTTCGTAGCGATGCCCCTAAAATATCTCAATGATATGCCCCGAGCGGTTACCGTTGTTGGGACAATACATGGCGTTTTATTCATCCTTTATATGCTCGCGCTTGGCCAAACGATGATCCAACACAAGTACTCACTGGGCTGGGTTGCCAAGGTGCTCATCGCGGCGATCTTCCCGTTCGGTCCGTTTTTCATCGAGCCTGCCCTTCGCCGTGAACAGGTTAAATTGGAAAACAAGGCTGCGACTGGTTTATGTACCGAGCAATAAGGCATGACAGCTAAAGAACTGGAAGCCTGCTGATAACTAAACCAACCCATTTCACCACTTGAACGCCGCAGGGTTATTGTTCGGGGCAACAATTAAACCGACCCTTTCTTCTGGCCGCTTGACGGTGCGGCAACACTCTGGTTTTCTTCCCTTATGTCTCAAATTGCTATTGTAAACATGAAGGTTCAACCGGGTAAGTACGAGGAAGCTGTAGCATTTATGCAAAAACATATTCCTGACACTGCCTCCTTTGAAGGTTGTGAGTCCATTCGTGTCGCAGGGAGTCCAGATGGCTCTACGATGATGGTTTATGGAGAGTGGACTTCCATTGAGGCACATAAAAAATATGTGGCTTGGAGAGAGGAAAACGGCTTGCTCCAAGAGTTTGTCTCCGACTTCCTTGAGTCCCCTCCAGAGTTCCTTTATCAAAGCCAAGTTTATTAGCCACCATTCTCTGTGCGCCTACCCCCATTCTTCGACCACGGATCGGCTTTTTTAAGTCCTATCATACACAACTATGCCCCATTTATTCTTACAAATAATTGACATGTGGAGTGAGAATTGGGTAAATGCGGGGTTTATGCTAACGAGAATATTATGGATTGGGTTTTTAGTGGTTCCGATTGCTAGGGCTAGCCCAACACAAATGGCAGAGGAGAGAGGAGGCTTAGTGACGGTTGAAGCGGAGCACTTTTACAAACAAACTCTAACAAAGAAAAGGCGTTGGCATTTAACCACAGTTCAGCAGAAGCCAACTTTGAAAGATGATCCGGACAACCCGCATTTGGCAAATGCTAGTGGAGGTGCATATTTAGAATGCCTTCCTGATACTCGCCAAAACCACAGCAACAAACTTGTGCACGGTGAAAATTTCTCCAATTTACCCGGCAAACTGGCGGTGTTGCATTATAAGTTAAAATTCAACACTCCCGGTAAATATTATGTCTGGGTCCGGGCATATTCTACCGGAACAGAGGACAACGGACTTCATGTAGGACTCAACGGTACTTGGCCTGAATCCGGACAGCGCATGCAATGGTGTAAAGGCAAAAACACATGGCGTTGGGAAAGCAAGCAACGCACACAAAAGATTCACTGCGGCGCACCGTTCAAGATTTTCTTGAATATACCCAATGCTGGTACTCACGAGATTCAATTCTCGATGCGCGAAGATGGGTTTGAGTTCGATCAATTTAGGTTAACAACTAATCGCAACTATAAGCCCGATCAGGTTAATAGTGCTGTGGCAAAGAAGCAGGTTAAACGCGACCCTCACGGCAAGGGGCAGGCAACACTGTCAGGCGAATTAAATCAATGGCACAAGGTAACCTTGAATCTGGATGGCCCATTCGCACATGAGATGGATACTGCACCCAACCCGTTCACAGACTACCGCATGGACGTGACATTCACGCATGAGTCAGGGAAACCCAATTACGTTATTCCAGGGTATTTTGCTGCTGATGGAAATGCGGCTAATACCAGCGCTAGTAAGGGGACCATATGGCGGGCACATCTTACTCCAGACAAACCGGGGCGCTGGAGTTATCGAGTTGCTTTTTTTACTGGAAATCAATGTGCTATCGGCAACGGTGGCAAAAGGTTAATGCCGTACGATGATTGCTCGGGAGAATTTGAAGTGGCGGCCACTGACAAGGTTAAACCTGATTTTCGCGGGCATGGCAGGTTGCAGTACGTAGGCAGCCGTTATTTGCGCTTTGCTGGTTCAGGGGAATATTTTTTAAAAGCGGGTGCGGATGCTCCGGAGACTTTTCTCGCCTACAAGGATTTCGATGGAACTGTAGCTCGAAAGCCTAAAGTGCCATTAAAAACCTGGCAACCACACGTTCGCGATTGGCGCGATGGCGATCCCGTCTGGGACAACGGAAAAGGCAAAGGCATGATTGGCGCTCTTAATTACCTATCTAAGAAGGGATGCAACGTCTTTTCATTTCTCACTTATAACGCGGGAGGTGACGGCGACAATGTGTGGCCATTTATTCAACGCGATGCCAAGTTACATTACGATTGTTCCAAGTTGGATCAGTGGGGCATCGTTTTTGATCATGCGGCAGTTCAGGGATTGTATCTGCATTTTAAATTGCAGGAAACGGAGATGGACGACAACCGTCACGGTAAGAACAAAGAAGGAAACGTCCCTACCGCTCTGGATGGCGGCAAACTCGGGTTAGAGCGAAAGCTTTACCTTCGCGAGTTGGTCGCCCGATTCAGCCATGCTTTGGCGTTAAACTGGAATTTAGGCGAGGAGAATACTCAATCAACCGTGGAGCAACGCGCTATGGCGAAGTACATTCGTGATCTTGATCCCTATGATCACCACATTGTAGTGCATACTTTTCCTAATCAGCAGGACAATGTTTATCGGCCTCTGCTAGGCCAAGGATCAGTACTGACTGGTTTTTCCCTCCAGAATAGTAACATTAAGGATACTCACTGGCAGGTGGTCAAATGGTGTAAGGAATCGGCTTCCACCGGCAAACCATGGGTTGTCGCCTTTGATGAATCTGGAACAGCCCAATACGCACAGGTGCCTGATCTAGGTTATCGCGGCTTTAATGGGCGCGATGCAGAGGGCAAAAAAGTTCACACCCAGCATGAAGTGCGCAAATACACATTATGGGGAACCCTGATGGGCGGAGGCATGGGTTGCGAATACTATTTCGGGTATAAACTTGCCGAAAACGACCTTGTTTGTGAGGACTGGCGTAGTCGCGATCAAAGCTGGGATTACTGTCGCATCGCCATAGATTTTTTCCAGAAGAACAGAATCCCCTTCTGGGAAATGGAAAATGCAAACTCTCTGGTCGAGAACTGGAATAATAAAAATGATAAATATTGCTTTGCAAAAAAGGGAGAAATATACGTGATATATCTTCCCAACGGTGGATCGACACAAATTGATCTAAGTGGAGTTGATGGAACATTCAGTGTGAGTTGGTTCAACCCTCGTAAAGGCGGCAAATATAAGAATGCTGCTACAAAACAAATTAGTGGCGGTGAAAAGGTATTAGTTGGCAATCCACCCTCAGATATCAAAGAAGATTGGGCGGTTGTAATAATCAAGCAGACTCCCTAATGGTCACGTTGGTTCTTCCGTGAAAATCAGAATCCCACTACATCCCCGTACTCGTCGGGGCTTCTGGGTTTTTCAGTAACGACTATTTAACATAATCCTTTGCTGTTGGATTGCCGGAAGGCTATGCCAAAGTTGTTCAACGGGACTCTTCCGCCGAAATTCGGTCAACCAAGCTTGAGCTTCTGCCTTTGTGTTGAAGAAACGCTGTGTGCGTCTACCGTTGATCTTGGCTGAAGTCCACCAACGGGGATTCCTGTGATTGATGACCTTTCGGAGCGTCAAAATCCCGCTAACATCCGCTAACAAAAATTTACGGAAGTTAGCGGCGAAAACTTAACACGGGTTTTTTGAAACGTTGAAAAGGACTCTGAAGATGGTGCGCACTGTTGGATTTGAACCAACGACTTCTACCGTGTGAAGGTAGCACTCTACCACTGAGTTAAGCGCGCAGGTACGCTGCCGCAGAACTGTACCGTCATCACTTCCGTTGACAAGACCTTTCCCCCTTGGCCAAGCGACTTAAGGCTTTTCCTCCTTTGCGCTTTTCAAATGGCTTGAAACCAAGCGGCGCTGTCTCACAATCGGTCGCGATGTTTTCTCGTTTACTCACGGGCGGCTTGGCTGTTTTGACCTTGGTCATCCTCCCGGCTGGTTCAGCTGCTGAAGGGTTTGTTCATCCCGGTCTTCTTCACAGTCGGGAGGACATTGTTCGGATGAAGTCAGCCGTGGCCAAGGGGGAAGGGCCGATTTACGACGGGTTCGAGTTGCTGGCCGAAAGCCTGTTTTCCAAAGCCGCTTATCGGATGCGCGGGCCGGTTGAGGAGTGGGGGCGTGCTCCGAATAAAAACACCGGTCAGGCGCAGGATGATGCCCGTGGAGCCTATCAAAATGCTCTGATGTGGGCGATTACCGGTAACAAGTCGCATGCGATCAAGGCGATCGAGATTCTCAATGCATGGTCGGGAAAGCTTAAAAAAGTCAGTGGCATCGACGGGGTGCTTGCCTCCGGCTTGCAGGGGTTCCAGTTTGCGAATGCTGCGGAGTTGATACGCTACACGGACTCAGGCTGGACGGAGGCCGAGGCAAGGCGCTGCGAGGCATCGTTCAAGAACGCATGGCTGCCAACAATTGAGCATTATGCGTACTTTGCCAACGGCAACTGGGAGACGGCGGCGCTGCAGACCAAGATGGCGATCGCCGTATTTTGCAATGATCGCGAGTTGTTCGAGGAAACGATCCGGTACGCGGTGAACGGTTGCGGCAACGGCAGTATTCCTCACATGATTGTTTACCCGACCGGCCAATGCCAAGAGACAACCCGTGCCCAGCACTATGCCCAATTGGGGCTTGGCCTGCTCACCGGTGCAGCGGAGATCGCTTGGCAGCAGGGCATCGATCTTTACGGTTGGAACGACAATCTGATCCTGAACGGACATGAGTACACCGCTCAATACGGTCTCGGGGAGAAAGTCCCGTTTCAGCACTATCTCGATCGCACGGGCAAGTATGGTTTGGATGGCCGCAACAATCATTACACGAAGATCTCAACCGTCAGCCGCGGCAGCTTCTGGCCGATCTTTGAGCGTCCGTTTCAGCACTATACGAAGCGTCGGGGAATCGCTGCGCCGTATTCCGGGCGGGTCGTTGAGAAGAAACGCCCGGAGGGGCACAGCAACGACCACATCGGCTTGGGGACTCTGACGCATTATCGGTCGAAAATGGTCGCGACGAAACCGAAGCGTGTGCCGGGTGTGCCGTCCGGTTTGATTGCACGTTCCACGGAAGGGGGCATTCGGTTGACTTGGGTGAAAAGCGTCGATCCAGTCAACGCAATTGATGCGAACGGCTATTCAGTTTTTCGATCAGAACAATCTGGTGGGGTGCTGCAAAAAATCGCGGATGGCCTGACCGTGCCAGAGTTCCACGACACGGCAGTGGAGAGTGGTAGACTTTATCATTACACCGTCAAGGCCAGTAACGAGGTGGGAATCAGTCCCCCGTCCGCTGAACTGGCAGCGAATGCGGCGCTGCCCGGGCCGTGGCTGAGTTGTGACATCGGCGATGTTCAAGTCAGCGGTTTCACCGAGTACAACGGCAAGCGCTTCACGCTTGAGGGTGAGGGAGCAGATATCAACGGCACACGTGACTCGTTTCATTTTACCTACGCCAAATATTCCGGCGAGGGGACGATTACGGCACGCATCGTGCGCCCGATGAGTTCGCAATGGACCAAGCCGGGCGTGATGATGCGCGAGACGCTCGATGCCGATTCACGCCATGCCTCGGTTCTGTTGCTGCCGCACTGGAGCGGGGCGCTGGTGACACGCACAGAGATCGGTGGAGAAACCAGCATGCATGGCGCACGGCATCTCGGCGAAAAACACATCATCAAGAAAAACCGGCTCAGTACACCATATTGGGTTCGGCTGATCCGGTTCCGAAACCGGTTCACCGGCTACATGTCGGCGGATGGATTCCACTGGCAGCAACTGGGGTCGGTCGAGATGCCAATGAACGGAACATTTTATGTTGGGCTGCCGGCCTGTTCCCAACTCGACAAGGTCACCACCACCGTAACGTACGATAATGTCAGCATCCCGATTTGGCGGAAGACCGACGGCGAACGACAGATCACCGCACGACCTGAGCCGCGTTGGCACAAGGAACCGTGGCTCAAGCGGCACAACGCCTTCAACGAACGTGTTCGGCAGGGCAACGTCGGCATGCTGATGATCGGCGACTCCATCACACACTGGTGGGATCGGGATGGAAAAGAGATCTGGGACCACTACTACGCCAAGCGCAATGCGGTGAATCTCGCGATCAGCGGCGACCGCACCGAGCACGTTCTCTGGCGGCTGGAGAACGGCAACATCGATGGGATATCACCCAAAGTTGCCGTCCTAATGATCGGCACGAACAACCACATGAGTAGCCCACCAGCGGTTACCGCCCGAGACATTCGATTAATCGTCAAAAAACTGCGCGACAATTTGCCGAAAACCAAGGTGCTGCTGCTGGGAATCTTCCCTCGTGGTGGAGACGATAATGACGGGGCGAGGCAGATCAACAAGAAGGTAAATCGGTTGATCAAGGATATAGGCGACGGCGAGTGGGTGCACTACGCGGACATTAGCCAGGCGTTCCTGAATGGCCGCCGCATGCGGGGAGACCTGATTCCTGACGGCACGCATCCGAACGCGATGGGTTACTCCGCTTGGGCTGTAGCGATGGAGCCGATTTTGGCTAAGCTTATGAACGAAGCCCCGATCGCGTCCCCGAAATAGGTTAAGAACTTGGCCAAGCGTCAGACGAGGGCCATCACGCGGTTCGGGCCGCCGGTGCCGCCCTGAATCTTGGGTTGGCCGACCACGATGGTGGCCCCGACGGCAGGAACGTCGTCAAGGTTGTTGACGACCTCGATGCCCCAGCGTTCGTCACCGAGCCAAGCGTTGTGTACGTCATACTCCGGCGTGTGGAGGTTGTCGAAGCTGAAGGTGTCGACCGCGATCGAGACGACGTCGCGCTCCTCCATGATGAAATTGATCGCATCGATGTGGAAGCCCGGTTGCTGGTGTGCGCCGTCTGCATTGGGGCTTTTGAACTTGGGCGTGTTGACGTGGGCCGCCCACCCGCTGTTCATCGCGAGGCAGGCTCGCTCAGGGATGCGGCCGTGTTGGCTTTCCCACGCCTTAACGTCCTCCAGCGTGACGAGTGCAAGCGGATCGCGGGCGGCCTTGGCCTTGATGTCGATCACCGCCAGCGGCAGCACCAAATCCTCGGCCGGGATTTTCTCGACCGGGCTGCCCTCGGAGAAATGAATGGGCGCATCCATGTGCGTGCCGACGTGTTCCCAGTAGGAAACCTTGTTGAGATTGATACCGATCTCCTCGAACTTAAAAACACGTTCCACCGCCACGACGGCTGGAGGAAGGAAGGTTTTGGTACCGAAGGTTTTTTCCACTCCCGGCACAAACCAGGCGGGGAAGTCGGGGTGCAGCGTGTGGCTGAGATCGACCACCCGCGTGAACGAGACCGGCTCCGTCGCGGGAGCCGCCTTGGCCTTGGGGGTGGACTGGCAGCCGGCCGCGAGCACACCGGCGGCTGCGGCTCCGGTGGTTTTCAGGAGATCCCGGCGCGAGATGCGCTGGCGAACTTTTTCGATGACATTGGGGGTACACATGATGATTTCAGTTTGTTTGTGAAAAAGACTTCTCGAGAACCGAACGAAAAACCGGCCCGCTTGGCAAGTGGAAAAATGAACCGCGCCTATTGCAGGCCGTTGCGTGGGGTGTTTTTGGCGCACAATTGGCTGGCTTTTGAGCCGGGCGGGCGTATCCATTCGGCATGCACTCCTTGGCCAAGCGTCGTTTCGTTTCGGTGTTTCTGCTCTGCGGCTGGCTGTCGCTTGGCCAAGCGGCGGAGCGGCCGAACATTCTTTTTGCCATAGCGGATGACTGGTCGTTCGGCCACGCCGGTGCTTACGGCTGCGGCTGGGTGCGCACGCCGAATTTTGATCGCCTGGCCCGGGAGGGGATTCTTTTTCGCCGCGCCTACACACCGAATGCCAAGTGCGCTCCCTCCCGCGCGATCATCCTGACTGGCCGCTATTCGTGGCAGTTGGAGAATGCCGGCAACCACATGACGTATTTTCCGGCCAAGTTCGGCGGGTGGGTCGAGTTGCTGGAGGCCAACGGGTACACGACCGGCTACACCGGCAAGGGCTGGGGGCCGGGATTTGCCAACGATGCCAACGGCAAGCCGCGAAAGATCACCGGCCAAGCGTGGCAAAAGCAGAAGGCCAAGCCGCCGGCCCGGGCGATTTCGAACAACAATTACTCGGCCAACTTTGCCGACTTCCTCAAGGCGGCAAACGAGGCCAAAGGCAAGCCGTGGGTGTTTTGGTACGGCACCACCGAGCCGCATCGGGGTTACGAATACGGCGTGGGGCGGCGCATGGGCAAAAAGTTGTCGGACATCGATCGCGTGCCGAACTATTGGCCGGACAACGACGTGATCCGAAACGACATGCTCGACTACTCGATCGAGGTCGAGCATTACGACAATCATCTCGGCAAGATTCTCGCGCAGTTGGAAAAGGCCGGGCAACTGGACAACACGCTGATTGTGGCGACGTCGGATCACGGCATGCCGTTCCCGCGCGTGAAGGGGCAGGCTTACGAGCCGTCAAACCACATCCCGTTGGCAATCCGCTGGCCAAGCGGGATCAATGGCGCGGGGCGGGTGGTGGCCGATTATGTGAACTTCGCGGACTTGGCCCCGACGTTCATCGAGGCTGCCGGGGTAAAGGAGATCGCCCCGATCATGCAGCCACTCAGTGGCCGGAGTTTGTTCGATATTTTCCGTTCGCCCAAGTCCGGGCAAGTGGTTGCCAGTCGGGACCATGTGTTGATCGGCAAGGAGCGGCATGACATTGGCCGACCGAATAACTGGGGCTATCCGATTCGCGGCATCGTGAAAAACGATCAGTTGTACCTGCGTAATTTCAAGCCGGACCGCTGGCCGTCGGGGCATCCGACAACCGGCTACCTCAATTGCGATGGCAGCCCAACGAAAACGACCATCCTCAACCAGCGCCGCAACGGGAACTATCCTTTCTGGAAGCTCAATTTCGGCAAACGGCCGCCGGAGGAATTGTTCGATCTAAAACATGATGCTGACTGCGTGAACAATTTGGCTGAGTCCAAGTCGCAGTTGACGTTGAAAATCAGGTTGAGGAATCAGTTGTTCGCGGAGTTGCGAGAGCAGGGGGATCCGAGGATGTTCGGCAAAGGCGACATTTTTGACAACTATCCGTACTCAGGGGCAGCGACGGATGATTTTTACCGACGTTACACGAGCGGCGAGAAGGTGCGTGCCGGCTGGGTTTCCCCCGGTGACTTCGAGGAGGAGAATCTGGACTAAACGCTTGGCCAAGCGGATACTGAGGATTGATTTTTCGCTGGCCTTCCGGCCAAGCGGGTGGCAGCGTCCTGCCGTTCCTGAAAACGAAGGTTTGATTATCATGAAAAAGACAAACGCGATACTGTTGGCCTTGGCCGTTGGGATGACCGCAGGCGGGGTGAAGGCAGGCGAGTGGGGCAGCTGGCGCGGGCCGAACCACAACGGCTCGACTGACGAAAAAAACCTGCCGGCCAAATTCAGCAAGACGCAGAACGTCCTGTGGAGCGTCAAGATGGACGGGCCAAGCGCCGGGACGCCGGTCGTCTGGGGCGAAAACGTCTTTGTCTCCTCCTCCAACCCGGAGAAGGAGCGCCTGACGGCGAACTGTTACGACCTCGGAACCGGCGCGCTGAAGTGGTCACACCAGGTCGCCAAGGGGCATCGGCAGGACAACCGCAGCAATTACGCCGCGCCTTCGCCGGTGACCGACGGGCAGGTGGTGACTTTTTTCTACGGCACCGGTGCATTGGTGACGTACACGTTGGATGGTGAAAAGCTTTGGTCGCAGAACATCCAGGAAAAGCACGGGCAGTTCGCGTTCCTGTGGACCTTCTCGACCAGCCCGCTGATCCATGACGGCGTCCTGTACATGCAGGTGCTGCAGCGTGACTCCAAGGTTGGGAGCAAGGGCAGCGACGATAACCGCTCCTACCTGCTGGGGCTCGACCCGAAAAGCGGCCGGCAACTCTGGAAAGTGTACCGCCCGGCCAAGGCGCGCAGCGAATCGCTCGAGGCGTTCAGCACGCCGATCCCGTTCAGCCATAACGGGCGCGACGAGATCCTCATCGCCGGGGGCGATTGCCTGACCGGCCACGATCCAAAGAGTGGCAGGGAGCTGTGGCGTTGGGGCACGTGGAACCCGACGCGCATCGGCCATTGGCGGCTCGTGCCGTCGCCGGTGGCGGGTGGCGGCGTGGTGCTGGCCTGCGCGCCCAAGCGCGCCCCGGTGTACGCCATTCGGGCAGGCGGAAAGGGCAACATCAGCAGCAACGGGAAGCTTTGGAACAGCGACGGCAGCCGTGACGGGGTGTCCAGCGATGTCTGCACGCCGCTGTTTTATCGCGGCAGCTTTTTTGTGCTGTACGGCGAGGGGCGAGACAAGATGCTTTCCCGGGTGGATCCGAAGAGTGGCAGCATCCAGTGGGCGACCGATCTCAAGAGCCGATCGCTTTTCCGCGGTTCACCGACCGGCGCGGACGGCAAAATCTACGTGCAGAACCACGCTGGAGTCGTGCATGTGATCGACGCGAAAAGTGGGAAGGTGCTGCACCGGGCGGAGATGGGCGAGGCCGGCGACGACCAGACCCGCGCCAGCGTGGCCATCGCGCACGGCCGCCTGTTCATCCGCACCAACAGCCGCCTGTTCTGCATCGGCAAAAGCTGAACCGGCCGCGCTTGGCCAAGCGCTTATTTCACCGGGATAGTGTGGGGGATGGCGTTGAAGAGGCGCTCAAGGTCGCGGTCGCCGCCGCGCTGGCCCGGTTGCAGGACGAGCCATGGCACCGGCTTGCCCGCAGTCTCTATGGTATTCTTCTCGACCCAGCGCCACGATTCCGCGTGGCCGTCGGCGAACGACAGCACCGTGCCGTTGTTGTGGCGCGTGGCCGGGAAACTGATCCACGTCCACTTCGCGGTGCCGAACAGCGTCCATGTGTCGGCATTCGCGCCGAAGGCGCTTTGCTGAATGCTCTTGGTGTGTTCGTCGATAAACACGAACGCTTCGGAGGCGGAAGGATTGTTGATGTCGCTGATCTTGTGCCAACACTTGTTGTAGTTTCCGTCTTCCGGGCTGGAGCGGAAATTCATGAACATGTTCATCGACACGCTTCGCACCCGGGGGATCTCGCCCTTGTCGAGCACCGTCGATTTGTCGGCGGGACATTTGTAAATGCCGGAGGAGTCGTTGTACTTGAAAAGCACGCCGTTGCGGATGTTGCTGTCATCGACATCGGTCCATGCGTTGCCGTGGAGCCACGTCGGTCCCTGGCTGAACCAGGCGGATCGGCTGCCGCCGCCGGGGAGTTGTGAGTTCTCCGGCATGTGGTCGTCGTGATCCCCGGCGTACATGATCCAGCAGAGTTGCAGTTGCTTGTAATTGCTCATGCAGTAGGCGCCGGTGGCCTTGTTTTTGGCCTTGGCCAGTGCCGGGAGCAGCAGGCTGGCGAGGATCGCGATGATGGCGATGACGACCAGAAGCTCGATCAGCGTGAACGCCTTGGCCAAGCGCGGCCAACCGTACTGAGGGGGGTTGGGCGTTTTCATCTGGCGGCAAGCTACGCTTGGCCAAGCGGCGATGCAACCCCTGTTTTTTTGGCCAAGCGGGGCGGGTCAGCGGCCGCGAAGACCCCGGATCAGGTGCGCCATCCCGGCGAGGTTGCCGACGAGGATCAGCCCGTAAATCCCGCGCCAAGTCCACTGTGCCCCGGCCGGCATCGGCTCGAGGGTTGCCACGAGGCCGTACACGCAAAACAGCGCGGCGGCGGCGAGAATGAGCGACAGGAAGATGCGGAGAACCATGTTGCCGGGCGGGAGTGTCGGTCAGGAGACGGCGCTTGGCAATTCCATCGGTTTACAACGCGCTTGGTCAATTGCGAATTCTTTATCGCCAAGCGGGCGGTGTGTCCGCATAATCCGCCGCCTTTTTTTTGGGTATTCCTGACATGACTCGGATTCAAATCAACTGTGTGACCAGGCTTCTGGCCGGCCTGGCGTTTGTCGTTGCTGCCCCCTTGGCCAAGGGCGATTGGAGGGTTGTCGAGCACACCAACCCGCTTGGCCCCGGCAAGGCGGTCGATGTGTTGCAGGACGGCAAGGCGCTTGCCCGCCTCGTGCACGGCGACGGACAGATCAAGCCGTTCCTGCACATCTTCGGCAGCGGCGGCGAACTGGTGACCAACCCCGGCCTCGACAAGGAGGGCAAAGCCGCCGGCTTGTTCCCCCATCACCGCGGCATCTTCATCGGGTGGAATAAAATCTCGTCGGAACTGGGCAATTACGACATGTGGCACAAGGGCGGCACGGGGGAGGGGCGTTACGACATCGTGAAGTTCGAGAACACCACGACCAAAAACTCCGCCTCGATCGTCGCGCACATCAAGTGGCGCGCCACGAAAAAGGATGCCACCGGCAGCGATGTGATGCTCACCGAGCGGCGCACGTTCAAAGTGTCGCGCCCGGGCGGCAGGCAGACGCAGGTGGACGCCAGTTTCGAGTTGAAAGCCGTGCGCGACATCAGCCTGGCCGGTGACCTGCAACACGCCGGGGTGCACTTCCGCGCCCACACCGAGGTGGCCACGCGCAAGGCTGAGACAAGCTATCTTTGGGAGCCGTCCAACGCCGTCGGCAAGGGCAGGGTCATCGACGATCATCACCAATGGGCGCGGTTGCTTTTCCCAATTGGCAAGCGCTGGTACACGGCGCAGGAGATGAACGCCCCGGCCAACGGCGTGAAGGAACTGTCGTGGCGCGATTACGGCCGCTTCGGCTACTTCCTGCCGAAGCAGTTGAAAAAGGGCGAGCCGTTCAACTTGAAATTCCGTTTTGCCATCGAGGAGGTCGACGCCCCGGCCAACGCGCCCAAGCAGTCCGACGCGCAGGCCAAGGCATCGCACCAGCTTTGCGCCAAGCGCTACAAGGCGTTCCTCAAGTCGCTCAAAAAGTAACGGCGATCGAACAGTGACCGACAAAAAACATCCGGCGCTTCACCCTCATCCGGCCTACGGCCACCTTCTCCCTGAGGGAGAAGGAATGCTCCGAATCATTCGCGTTTCTTCGCGTCCATTCGCGGTTAAAAAACAAGCGCTTGGCCTGTTTTCCTGATGCCGTTTTTTGACAAGCTCAACCCGACGCTGAACACCCTGCCGGTTTACCAGCCGGGTCGTCCGATCGAGGAGGTCGCCCGCGAGCTTGGCCTCGACCCGGGCGAAATCATCAAGGTCGCCTCGAACGAAAACCCGCTTGGCCCCAGCCCGCTCGCTGTCGAGGCGATGACGGCGGCCGTCGGCCAAAGCCACCTTTACCCGGACGGCAACGCGTTTTACCTGAAGAACAAACTGGCGGCCAAGCTGGGCGTCGAGCCGGCGAACCTCATCCTCGGCAACGGCTCCAATGAGATTATCGAGTTCGTGTCGCACGCGCTGCTTGGCCCCGGTGACGAGATCGTCGTGCCGCAATACGGCTTCGCCATTTACCCGCTCATCGCGATGATGATGGGGGCGAAGGTCAACGCCGTTCCCGCTGTCGAGTACGGGCACGATCTGCCGGCGATGCTGGGGGCGATCACCCCGGCGACGCGCATCGTCTGGGTGGCGAACCCGAACAACCCCACCGGCACCTTGGCCAGGCCGGACGACGTTCGTGCGCTCGTCGACCAAGTGCCGGACGACGTGCTGCTGGTGATGGACGAGGCGTACTACGAGTTCCTCGACGAGCCGGTGGACCTGCTGCCGCTGGTGCGCTCCGGCGAGAAGCCGAATCTGCTGTTGATGCGCACTTTTTCAAAAATATACGGTCTGGCTGGGCTGCGCATCGGCTACGGCATCGGGCATCCCGGCTTTGTCGCCGCGCTGGAAAAAGTTCGCCAGCCGTTCAACACCAACGCCGTGGCGCAGGCCGGCGCGATGGCCGCGCTCGATGACGACGCGCACCTCGCCGCCACCCGCCGCACCAACGCCGATGGGCTGAGATTTTTCGAGACCCTTTGCGCGGAGCAGGGGATCGAGTTCGTGCCGTCGCACGCCAATTTCGTGATGGTGCGGGTCGGCGACGGGCAGGCGGTGTTCGAGGCGTTGCAGCGGCAGGGCGGTTCCGCGCGCCCGATGGGGGGTTACGGCCTGCCCGAATGGGTCCGCCCCCCCCCCGGGCCCGCGGCCGTAGACCCGCCCCGCGCCCACGCTCCCCAGACCCCCCCCGCCGAACCCCCGGCCCTCCCCGGCCCGCCCGAGCGGGTGCGTGGGCCGCGCCGCCC
>JACKQG010002007.1_pt1 | contig 27287 bp, 19 predicted proteins | sample 8237621 | NCBI WGS metagenome assembly JACKQG01 (sample SAMN15677084, study PRJNA649215) | marine metagenome | biome: marine; feature: Black Sea; material: saline water; isolation source: suspended particulate matter (SPM) from the Black Sea western gyre | collected 2013-06-09/2013-06-10 | depth... | reverse complement strand
CTTTTCGGTATGAAAGTTAATTGATCTGGGTTAGAAATTCTTTTGCACAAAAAACAAAGACTTTACTTGTAATACTATAATGAGGGTGTTCAGTTAACAGCAGCAAGTAATCATGGTTATGTGTTTGATCGTTGGGGTGGTGATGAAAATTCCCAAGAGAATCCATTAATCATCTCAATGGAGAATGATAAGGACATATCTGCTGTGTTTAGAGAATCTGCCGAATCAATATCTCAACCAAACACACCATCTGGCCCTGCCAATGGGAAAGTAAATCAGCTTTTAGTATATACGTCTGGAAATTCTACCAGCAATCTTGGCCATGAGATTGAATATCGGTTTGATTGGGGTGATGGCAATCTTTCTGAATGGGGACCAACCACACAAAATTATAAATATGCAGTAGTTGATACATATTTAGTAAAAGCTCAAGCAAGATGCAAAGCCCATAATGGCATAACATCAAATTGGTCTGGAGGTACAGCCGTACAAATATCAGGACACAATTTGATCGTCTCTGTTGATCCTGATGGTTCTGGTATCATAAAAAAAAATCCGGACAAATTAGAATACAATCATAACGAACCAGTCGAACTAATTGCCATGAATAATGAAGGTTACCTTTTCGATCATTGGGGGGGAGCAATTTCAGGTCATCAAAGTACAAATTCAATTATAATGAATGATGATAAAAATGTGTTAGCAGTCTTTACTCTTTCACCTGTAGATTTAGATACTTCTGAAATAAGTCTGCTTGATTCAATTAGTGTAAACAAAGGAGAAAATTTTGAGTTGCCGTTGTATATTACATCGCTTGATAGTATATCTATTGCACAATTTGTATTTGAATACGATAATACTATCATTAAATTTGTAAGTTCTAGATTAGGCTCCAATTCAGATAACCTACTAATAAGCACTGTAAATCTAAATCTACCATTCAATCCAACTTCACAATTCATGAATGAAAATTTGCTTATTCAAATTTATGGTGATATAACAAATTATGTTCATGGTGTTCTTCAACATGTATTAACGCTAACATTTCAAGCAGTTGGAAATTATGGGGATAGTTGCAAAATAATAATAGATCAGAATCTTGAACATACCAATTTGACTTCAATTAATGCCAAAATGTTACCGATATTTTTTAAATCGGATTGTAAAGTAACAATAAAGAATATAAGTCACATATTTACAGAAGACAGTGACAATCAAAAAATCAGTCAATTTATGTTATATCAAAATTATCCCAATCCATTCAATCCTGACACACAAATTACATTTAATTTACCAACGCCAGAGATTGTAAATTTAACTATATATGATATGGTTGGTAGAAAAGTTCGCTCATTGATATTTAATCAAAGTATGTCTGCCGGAGGGAAAACGGTAAGATGGGATGGGATGGACGTTAACTTAAATCCTGTTTCTGCTGGTGTTTATATTTTAGCAATGAAAGCAGGCGATTTTAAGAAAACAATCAAAATGTTATATTTAAAATAGGTTATGTTATTTTACACTCCACTTAAACCGTTAATAAGTAATTCTATCATATTAACGATTTATTGTGAGTAGATTAGATCGAAATATTGTAATCAAACTTTCCCCTTGCATTTATAACACAATTTCGTTATCATTATCTAACAAAAAATAAATGCAAGGGAATACGTTATGACCAAACACATTTTCATTTTTATAATTTTGATTTGTTCCCATTTAATATGTTGGGTCCCTCAAACACACGCAGATGAAAAAAGCGTTCCAAAAACCATCCACTGGGACATCTCAAAAATCCCAATAATCGGAGATATACAGTCCATAGAAGGATTTTATAAACGTATTTACGATTTTGAAGTTGGGGATTTTGATGAGGATGGGAAAGATGAGATTGTTGTTTTAAAGCAGGACAGTGATTTTGCTCATTATATTGCTGTTCGAGAATTAGATGAAAACGTTTATACATTTGATGAGGGCATCCCGGTTAAACTTCATGAATCAGCACAATTTTTTATTAAAATTTATAACCATTTTAAATTTTCCTGTCTGACATACCGGACAGATTCAACAAAAGGTTTCATAGATATTTATGATAAGAAATTAAAATTATTGAATTCAATTAGCACTATTCGAGGTTTTGATTTTACTAATGACGACAAATGGAGCGGCTATTTACGCTCAGCGTATATCATTGATATTAACAGTGATTTACGGGAAGATTTGCTTGTTGATTTTAACACTGGCGATGACCTGCAACCCAGGGCAATGTTAGGATATGATCTTTTGACAAAACAGAAAATTTTTGATGTTCATTTTTCTCCATTGCTTCATTACAGCAGATTTGTTGATATGAACACTGATGGAAAAATGGAATTAATTGTGGGACTTGCCGGCGCATCAAATGGGCCGCAGTTTGGTGACTTTGCCCTGGATAGCAGTTACCTGGCAATTATAGATGAAAACGGTAATACATTAAAAAAAAGGTCATTTGGTGGAAAATCGTCTTACATCTATTTTGATATCACTAAAATGAACAAGGATGACATACCCGATTTTGTTATAGGATTTCGTCCGGCTGTTAATCATTCACACGAACATCCAAGTATCCAGGTTATTGATGGAAAGACATTAAAATCACTTAGTACATTTAATCTGCAAAAGTATTCGTTAAGCCCTGAAATAGTATTTGTTAAAGATTTCAATAAAGATCAAAATCAGGAAATTTTAACATTCGATATTACTGGTCGCATTGCATTATTTCATTTTGATAAAGATTCAAACGATTTGCGGTTGGATAACTTTGCCACGTATGAAAGTTACATCCATTACTCACTTTCCTATGATTTAAACAGTGATGGTAAAGATGAACTTTTTTTCCATTGCGCCAACCCAGCCGGAGTAATTGTGGTTGATGCTGAATTAAATCCAATCTTCTGGTTCCCTATCGAAAAATATGAAGGAGACAAATTCAAAATACTACCGGAGTGCAACTCAGCAAAAGAAAATAATCGATTCGTTTTTCTTTCAAACGGAAAACTTTTTCAGGTATCCTTAATAAGTGATGATATTTTTCCTCCACCTGTATTCAATTTCAACTGCTTCGGTATCAAACTCAATTGGGGAATCGGCAAATTTATCGGCTTATTGTTTTTGATCATATTGGTAATTTTAATACCCACACTACTCTTTGTTCGTCAACAAAATTTTTTAAGTATTCCGGAGTCAAATCGAATTGGCTGGATAATAACCGGTCAAACCGGCAAAATCAAAAAATATAACCACACCTTTTTGAAGCTTACTAATCTGCATCCTAATGAGCTACATAAACCTGTTTTACAATTGGCCAAAGAAGGCAACATTTTAAATAACTTCAACCAAATATTTGCCAATTTTTTACAAAGCAACCACAGTCATTCTTTTAAAGAAATTTATATCGGTCCACCAGGTAAAAGAAAAGTTTTCGGCGTCGAGTTATTTCGCACCAATTACAGACAGAAAAATTCCCCGGTGCTTCTCCTGTTAATTGATTTGACTGAAACAAAAATTACCGAACAGGCACAAATCTGGGCATCCATGGCACAGCGCGTGGCGCATAAAATTAAAACGCCGTTAGGTACAATATTGCTTGCTATTCAGCGGCTGCAAAGAAATTATCAAAAAAACTCTCCTGAGCATAGTGGAGATTATGACAAGCTGGCAAATACAGCCATTACTGAGATAGAGCGGGTGCGGGAAACAATTAATGTGTTCATGAAAATCGCCAGGTTAGATTCACCAAATTTCCAGGAAAACGAATTAAGTGTAATTTTGAAAGATGCATTGAAAGAATATCAACGCCGTCTGCCCGAAGGAGTGGAAATAAAAACCACATTCGAAAATCACTCATTAAATGTGAAGATTGATGAAAAGCATTTCAAAGAAGCGCTATTCAATATTTTTGATAACGCTATAACAGCAATGGAAAGCCTGGGGCAAATACAAATATCAACAAATTTAGAAGTGCATCCGTTGCAGGAATACGGTAGTGGCAATTTTGCCGTATTGGAGATAACAGACAATGGCAAAGGCATGACAAAGGATGAATTGGAAAAATTGTTCACGCCTGGTTTTACCACTTCTGATCATGGTTCCGGTATGGGATTGATTATCGCAAAAAATATCATAAAGAATCATAGCGGAAAAATTGATGTTCATAGTACAGAGGGGATTGGGACTACTTTTACAATTAGAGTACCTTTAGTAGCAAAGAGCACCTTTAATTGATTTTTAAACGGATTCTGGATGCTGGATGTTTGATACTTGATACTGGACACCCCAATCCGATCCAGTATCATGAAACAAGCAACAAGTATCCAGCAACCAGGAACCAGCATCCAGAAACAGGAGAAATAAATGGTTCATTCTGTACCAAAAGTGCTAATCGCCGAAGATGACGAGGCATTTGCCAATCAATTATGCGAAACATTAAAAAGTGAAAATTATGATGTTTTTATTGCTCACGATGGCAGTGAAGCTTTGTCGATTTTAAGGAACAACCATATTGACCTGGGCTTCATTGATTTATCCATGCCAGGCATTGATGGTTTGCAGGTTTTGGAACAAGCACAGACTGTTGCACCTGATGTTCCTTTAATTATGATCACTGGCTTTGCTTCTATTGAGCGGGCAGTCCAAGCCACACGATTAGGAGCTTACGATTTCATTGAAAAACCTGCCAGCCTGGACCGACTGCTGCTCACCGCGCAGCATGCCCTGGAAAAACGACAACTGCAATTAAAAAATCGCTGGATGGCTGAAGAGATTATGTCGCACTACAAAATGATCGGCACAAGTGAAGCCATGCAGCATATCTATAATTTGATAGATAAAATTGCCCCGACTGAAAGCACGGTTTTAATCACTGGCGAAACAGGCACCGGAAAAGAGCTTGTTGCACGGGCGCTGCATATACGCAGTTTGCGATCCAATGGACCGTTTGTTCATGTAAATTGCGCGGCAATTCCGGATACTCTGCTGGAAAGTGAATTGTTTGGTTTCCGAAAAGGCGCATTTACCAATGCCATGCAAGACAAAAAAGGTAAAATCGAAGTTGCAAACGGCGGCTCTATTCTTTTGGATGAAATTGGCGATTTAAGTATTTCATCCCAGGCAAAAATTCTGCGTATCCTGGAAAGTCATGAGATAGCGCCAATTGGCGGAACAGAAGATAAAAAAGTGGATGTGAGGTTTTTTACAGCGACCAATAAAAACATCTCTGGTTTAATTGAGCAGGGAAATTTCAGGGAAGATTTATATTATCGTATGAATTCAATTGAGATTCAGTTGCCGCCATTAAGGGAACGAATAGAGGATATTCCGGAATTAATCGCATATTTTTTAGAGATATTTTGCAAACAAAATAACAGGTTCATCCAGGGATTTGAACCCAATGCAGTTCACCTGCTAACACAGCAAGATTGGCCGGGCAATGTGAGGCAATTAAGATCGGTGATTGAGCGATTGGTGATACTTTCCAGCAGAAAGAAAATCACTGCAAATGAAGTACTATTAGTTTTGGAAACACAAAATTTCAATAAAATGAATGGGTATGTTTCGTTTCATGAAGCAGAGCGAGCCTTTCAAAAAGAATTTTTCACCAATGCCCTAGTCGCACATGGTTGGAATGTATCAGAAACAGCAAACTCATTAAAAATTGATCGAACGAATTTGTACAAGAAAATGCAGCGGTTGGGGATAAAGCGTAGAAGTGATTTGTGAGTGGTTAGTGGTTAGTGGTTTTTGTTGTAGAATAGGTAATTGGGGAATTAGGTAATTAGTTTATCAGGTAATTAGGAATTAATATAACGGAATTTATTGCTCCCTATTTCCACATTACCTCATTACCAAATTACCTATTTACCTAATTCCCTTTCAATTAAAAGCAGTGACTGATAATAGTAAAATAAATCCTAAAAATATTACCAACTATTAATTATTTATACTGAAAAATCATCGCCCAGATAATCATTCCCACCAGGCTAAAACCTAACAATAAAAAGAATATTCCAAAAATCCTGGACCAAATTAGTAGCCATTTACGTGGCTCTTTCTTAAGTTTTTTCCTGAAACTTCCATCCTCTTTTGCCAATTCATATTCCCTGGGGCGTTCATGTTTGAATACTTCAAGCGGAACTTTTCCGGTAAAAATCACCGGGTCCATGGGGAATTTTTCAGGTCTAAAATGTGTATTAAAGAAATGAATAGTAAAAATAAATCCAGTTGCCAACAATGCTTCGTCACTATGAATTATGGTGGCTATATTTATTACAATTCCCGGGAGAAAAAGAGTACAGAATTCCGGGAACCATAAAATGAGTCCTGTCAGTCCAATCATGGAAACGCCCCAGAAGACAGCAAGATAATCAAATTTTTCCCAGTATGTCCATCTTCCGTATCTGGGCTGCTTTTTATGACCCACAAACCAGCGAAGTGATTGGAATATTTCTTTAACATCGTTCAAATTGGGCATCAATCCTTCTTTATCAAAAATAAAATTCTTCAATGATTTCTCTGATTTTTTCCAGTTTTTATGGAGAAAAACAAAATGAACTACAAAATAAAAAAGGGTCATTAATGCTGAAATACGATGGATTAAACCAGCATTTTCAAATCCACCTAACATATTAGCAATAAATACTGCCCATTCTCTTGCTGCAAATTTTAAAGTCATGCCAGTAATTGCTAATCCGAAAAAGCTGAGTATGACGATAACGTGAAGGATTCGCCATACAAGATCAAATCTCACATAATAACTCTTTGATTGATGTTTCAGTTTTTTCTCTAATTTAAATCTTTCACGGAAAGACCGGGGAATCCAGATCAGAGTATGTAATCCAAAAAATGTGAAAGTTCCTATCAAAAGAATAGTCATTGCCCAAAATGTATAAAAAAGAAATGGATATTTTGTTCGATTGTGATGCGTCGCATGCGTTAAATACCCGGTAAATTGACGATTTGAGTTGGGGTGACACTTCTTACACGTTTCAACCGCATTCTGACTACTTAATGTAGAACCCGGATTTTCGATGGGAAGCACGTTGTGTGAACCATGACAATCGGAACATTTCGCTGTTTTTCCCGAACCTAATAATGATACTTTTCCATGATATGTTTCAAAATAGGTATCAGTTTCGTCTTTGTGACATGTTCCACATTCAGCTAATATTTGTTGACGGAAACTTTCTTTATCAACTCTTGCCACATCATGCGCCTGATGACAATCATGGCAAGTCGGAAGTTTTTTGTCAGTTTTGTTCGTTACAGGGCTATGAATTGAGGTTTTAAATTTTTCATAAATGCCTAAGTGGCAATTGCCGCATGTTTCACTGATATTTTCTGGATTAACGCTTGAACGCGGATCTTTGGCAGGAAAGGTCAAATGAGCTGTATGGCAGTTGGTACAAACAGCCGTTACTACCAATCCACTTTCCAACAAACCCTTTCCGTGGATACTCATCGTGTAATGTTTAATGATATCTTTTTCATCCCCTAAATATCGAACCGCCGCCTGTTCCCCGTCACGATGACAGTTTCCGCATAATTGAGGAATATTTCTGGAAAATATTGGTGAGGTTATGTCATCCTTTGATTTAATTAAATGTTCACCATGACAATCTCTACAGGCAGGAGCATTAGAATCACCCTGCGCAAGTAGTTTACCGTGAATACTAACCTGGTATTGTGAAGCCGGCTCCGCGTGACAATTGGAACAGTCAACCGGGCCAGAATCTTTACAAACTGGATTTTTTAAGTGGCTCACATTGGTATGACACTTTACACATTCTATTCTATTGGCATGAGCAGAATTTAATAATTCATCTTTATAAACGAAAAGTGTGTCAACATGACCATCCTTTTCTCTTTTCAGATCAGGTTTTGAGTGACAGGTCATACAAAATTTATCATTCATTGTATCAGTATAGAAAACGCGCCTGATTTTATGAGGAGAATGACAATCAATGCAAGCAGGAATAAGATGCGGTTGTGTTTCCCACAATTCTCCCCTAATCACCTTTAAATGAACTTGCTCGATTTGTGTATGACATTGCATACAAGTCTTTGCAATATTATCTCTATGAATGGATGATTTTGCATCGGTATGAGGTAAAACATTGTGCGGTGTGTGGCAGTTTGTACAGACAGCAGTAACTGTCAAGCCTCTTTTAAACAATCCTTCGCCGTGTATGGACATAGAATAATTTTGAATAATATCTCGTTCAGGTATGTCATGAACTTTCACCATATCAGTTCCTTCCTTATGACAGCGACCGCACATTAAAGGAACATTCATAACATATGTTGGCGATTTTGGATTTGTTGGAGGTAAAACATAATGTGATCCATGACAACTTGTACATGTTGGAGCATATGGATCTCTACGTTCAGAGGCTTGACCGTGTAAACTAACTGTATAAGATTCGTACTCAGAATCGTGGCAATTTTGGCATTCAACCTTTTTTAATATCTCTTCATGAGGCAAATCTTCGGGATCCACATCATCATGACAGGAAATACAGCCATTTTCACCATGGACTGATTTTGCGTAGGCATCATTTTTAATAAAAAGTTGAACAGTCTTTCCATTCCTTTCAGTGGTCAAAGTAGGATCAGAATGACAATCCAGACAGACTTCATCTTCTTGAGAGTAAGATAAATTTATAAAGAAAATTAGCAGGACAGCAGAGAAAAATATTTTTTTTAACATATTTCCCAATTCAATTTTTATATTATTATTAGTAAGAATTGTTGAAGAGTTAAAATATAATAAACAAATCTTTAAATATCAAGAAAAATTTCTTGACATTAAATTTATAATTTTGTATAATTAGCTTTATTTTAAAATATATTATTTGTATATTATGTACTTTAAAAATTATGTGAGTTAAAAATGTCAATTTTATCAAGACGGAACTTTATCAATTTCTCACTTTACAGCAGTTTAAGTACGCTTGCTGCTGCTACCATTTATCCCATTGTACGTTTTTTTATGCCGCCTAAAATTCCCCAGGCAATACAGTCAGAAGTTATAGCGGCTAAAATAGGTGAGTTGACACCAAATTCATCAAAAATATTTAAATTCGGAGCAAATCCGGGTTTATTGGTTTTGACTGAAGATGGAAAATACAAAGCCTTTTCTGCAACTTGTACTCATTTAGATTGCATTGTCCAGTATAATAGTGAAGTTCAACACATCTGGTGCGCCTGCCACAATGGACATTTTGATCTGTTTGGCAAAAATCTATCTGGTCCTCCCCCCTCACCATTGGAAGAATATCAAGTAAATATAATGAATGATAATATTATTGTAACAAAAAAATCGTAAGAAGAGATTATGAAAATTTCAGATTGGTTTTTCGAACGCTTTCCCATTCAAGGCTGGATCGAGTTTTTTCGCAAAAAATCCGTTCCGATTCATAAGCATTCCTTTTGGTACTACACCGGGGGCTTCTGCCTGTTTCTTTTTATTATCCAGGTAGTTAGCGGAATTTTACTACTACTGTATTACCGCCCCACAGCGGAAGCTGCTTTTGAATCCGTACAATTTATTATGACAAAAGTTCGATTTGGCTGGCTTATTCGCTCCCTGCATAGTTGGGCGGCGAATCTTTTAATGGGCGCCCTTTTTATTCATATGTTTGCAACATTTTTTCTTAAAAGCTACCGCAAACCCAGGGAAATGACCTGGATTACCGGTGTAGTACTTTTTATGATTTTTCTTGGATTCGGTTTTTCCGGATATCTCTTACCCTGGAATCAATTGGCTTTAACTGCCACAAAAGTAGGTACAGAAATCACCAGTTTAGTGCCGTTCATCGGAAAATATATGCTGATCTTTCTGCGCGGTGGTGAACACGTAACCGGCGCTACACTAACACGTTTTTTTGGACTTCACGTTGCCGTACTGCCCATGTTAGTTGTGATTGTTCTGGGTATTCATTTATTGTTGGTTCAAATTCAAGGAATGAGTGTACCGCTTAAGATTGAGAAATCCGGGAAAAAATTAAAAGAAGAACCCTTTTTCCCAATCTTTATTCTCCATGATGCCATAGGCTGGTTATTCACTTTCGGCGTATTAGCCGCGTTATGTTCATTATTTCCGTGGGAATTGGGAACAAAAGCTGATCCATTGCTGCCGACCCCCCCGGGAATTCACCCGGAGTGGTATTTGATCTTTACATATCAAACGCTAAAATCAGTTCCGGCAAATATCTTGTTCTTCCCCGGCGATGCAGTTGTCATTTTTGGCTTTTTGCTCGGTGTTGTTTTCTGGGTGTCTGTTCCTTTTTTAGATCGTAAATCACAGAAAGGGATTCCCAGTAAAACGTTTACAATTATTGGAATTATCATTGTGCTGTACATCTCAATAATGACCATATTAGCTTATACTTTTAAGTAAGTCCGGCAAGACTGATAAAATATAAGACAATTTTATATTTAACTCTTTTAATAAACTTACTGCAGGACACTTTCTCATAAATGCTTTTTTGTTGCAATGTCATGCCCGAAATCTTTAATCGGGCATCCATTTTGCTAATTTTCAATGGATTCCCGCTAAAAACATGCGGGAATGACAAATATTTCAATCACAAAAGAGAAAGTGTCAGGTAGTGAAATAATAAATAACAAAAAGATAGAATAAAATGAGATACTTGAAAATTTTTCTTTCCATTGTATTAATTCTGTTCACTTTCTTTATTTGTGGTTTTGCTCAAAACAGTTGTATCAACTGTCACAGTCAATTGGAAGACGAGTTAAAAACCCCGGTTGATGAGATAAAGAATGATGTCCACCTTAAGATAGACGGCTCATGTGTTAACTGCCATGGGGGTGATCCCGATGTCAAGTTTGAAGACGATATGGAAGCTGCGATGAATCCTGCAAAAGGTTATATCGGCAAACCATCAAGAAAAACTATCCTGAAGTTATGTTCTCGATGTCACAGTAATTCAACCTACATGAGGAATTACAATCCGAATTTACCAACTGATCAATATCAGCAATACCTTACATCACAACATGGTATTTTGTTGAACAAAGGAGATACCAAGGTAGCAGTATGTACTGACTGCCACGGTGTACATAGTATTCAATCGGCGAAAATATCGACATCAAAAGTTTTTCCAAATAATATACCGGAAACTTGTGGGCATTGTCATAGCGATCAGGAATATATGAAGGATTATTCCATACCAACTGACCAGCTTGATCTTTACAAACAGAGCGTACACGGAATAAATCTTTTTGAGAAAGGAGATCGTTCATCTCCCACCTGTAATAGTTGTCATGGGAATCATGGCGCTTTTCCTCCTGGAATTTCATCCATATCAAACGTTTGTGGAACTTGCCATGTTACGCAGGTTGAAATGTTCTCACAAAGCCCGCATCAAGAGGCATACGCCGAAATGGATCTACCTCAGTGTGAATCCTGCCATGGTAATCACGACATTAAAAAGACATCAGTCGAGATGATCGGGGTCGGTTCAGAGAGCTATTGTATAACCTGTCATGATGAAGGTTCGGAAGGATATGAACAAGCCAAATCAATGAAAGAGGTTCAAGATAGTCTAAATCATAAAATTGAATTAGCGGAAAACTTTCTAAAAGAAGCTGAAAATGCAGGAGTTGAAGTAAGTGATGGTTTATTTACTGTTAAGGATGCTCATGATATATTGATAAAAACGAGAAACGCTGTGCACTTTTTCTCTTTGGCTAAATACGAAGAAGTAATAACCCCAGGGTTTGAAATCGCTGATAAAGCTTTAACCGAAGGACAGCTTGCTTTAAAGGAAGTAAAGAGTCGCAGAGTTGCCTTAGCTATCGTGTCGATTATAATATTTATTGTTGCAATTAGCTTACATTTTAAAATCAAAATGATCAAGAAAGGGTAAATGTTGAAAAAATTATTTACATTTAAAAAATTATCAAAGAAAAAGAAAATTTTAGTTATCAGCCTAATTTCATTTTTTGGAGTATTAATATTACTTGCACTTTCAGCTGAATTTACATCGAGACCGAAATTTTGTACAACCTGTCACTATATGCAATCTTTTTATGATAGTTGGGCAACATCAAGCCATAAAGATGTAAAATGTGTTACCTGCCATTATGAGCCTGGTTTTAAGTCAGCTCTTGAAACCAAAACAGTTGGATTAGTACATTTAGTAACTTATGTAACAGAATTTTATAAACGCTCAAAACCAACCGCTGAAGTATCTGATGCCAGTTGTCTGAGATCTGGTTGTCATGAAAAACGACTGTTGTCAGGGAAAGAAAAGTTTAAAAGAGTATATTTCGACCACGAGCCTCATTTGACAGAGATGCGTCGTGGTAAACGACTTCGCTGTACCAGTTGCCACTCCCAAATGGTTATGGGGGATCACATGAAGGTAACTGAATCAACTTGTTTCCTCTGCCATTTTAAAAGTGGACCCGGCGATCAGAAAATTCATAATTGTACTTTCTGTCACGATGCTCCAACAAAAGAAAATTCAGAAGAAGATATCATCTATGACCATACAAATGTCGTAGAAAAAAATATCGCTTGCGAAAGGTGTCACTCTGAAATGGTGGTAGGCGATGGCGCTGTTCCGCTTGAAAACTGCTACAACTGTCACATGGAACAGGAACGATTAGACAGGCATAAAGAGACCAGCTTTATGCACCAGACTCACATTACGGATCATAAAATTGAATGTCAGCAATGCCATACAGCAATCCAACATAAGCTACCTGAGAAGGAAGAACTGCATTTATTGGATTGTTCCGGTTGTCACGTCGAATCACATAAAGCCCAGATAGATATGTTTAAAGGAACGGGCGGATATGATGCGCATGTTGTGCCAAATCCCATGTTTGTCCACAGCATAACATGTAAAGGGTGCCATATTTTTCATTCGGATAATAAAGATGCCAAAATAAACGGAGAAACCCTGAAAGCCAATAAAGAATCCTGCGAAAGCTGTCATGGAAAAGGCTTTGCAAAATTGCTCAATCAATGGAAACAAGTTTCCCAGAATAAGCTTAACCAACTTGAAAAAAGTTATCATTTAGCTGCAGATGAAATTAGTGTAACTTCATCTGCAAAAAAATATAAAGCGAAAAAACTTTTAGCAGAGGCAAGATACAATATCGACCTGGTTGATATTGGGAAAAGTGTTCACAACGTTCAATTTGCTGATGAACTACTGCGGGCAGCACATAAAAATATTAGCAGCGCTCTGAAAAAAATATCTTCAAAAACATTATTAAAGCCATACCAGGAAACAAGCAAGGTGGTACCTGCGGAATGCAATACCTGCCATTTTGGGATCGAAGTTCAATCGAAATCTCTTTATGGATTAGAGTTCTCTCATCAAAATCATGTTGTCGGAAGAGAACAAGAATGTAAACAATGCCATTCTAATGACCGGAAACATGGTGAATTAATAATGACAAAATCAAAATGTGCGACTTGTCACCATAGCGAGGATACGGAAAAATGTTCTTCATGCCATAAGCTTCAGAATTCTTTATACACTGGCAGCCTGAAAGTACAAAATTATAAGATTGAACCGGATGTCATGTACGAGGCTGAAGTTGAGTGTATTTCTTGTCATAATTATGAGTCCAACAATTCATTGATTCCTTTGAAAGAGAATTGTACGGAGTGCCATGATGAAGAAGAGTATTTAAATAAATTTGATAGCTGGCGCGAAAAAACGAACAACTCCATTGCCCGGATTGATAATTGGCTAAAAATCAACAAAAAATTGGAACTTACGGAAGAACAAAAGTCCCAGGTGGAATTGGTAAAAGAAATATTATCCGTTCTTAAAACTGATGACTCCAAAGGGGCACACAATTTTAACTTTTATGTCTCCGTTCTGGAAGATTGTCAAACTCAATTAAATAAAATTCAACCGCTAAAATAAAATAGGCAGCTAATGAAAATGAAATTATCTTATAAGGATTCGATTAACTGGCTTATCAAAAAATATAAAACAATTCCTCAACAGGTAAGTCACTTGTTAATTCTATTTATTATTTTTTTGGTTATGTTCATTGGTGGCAGGCAACTTTTAATCCCGGATACATTCGGAGTTTATGGTCACTACCGTGCTGCAGCTGTTGACAGCAACATGGCAGACAGCTTAATTCACGCCGGACATTTAGCCTGTGCTGAATGCCATGATGATGTAGCAGAGGTAAAAAGCCAATTTTACCATCGGGATGTTACCTGTGAGACTTGTCATGGTCCGGGATATGCACATACACAAGCTCCGGGTGAACATACATTGCCTGCGCCCAGGGAAAGAGGGTATTGCGTTTTGTGCCATAGTTATAATCCATCCCGACCGACCGGTTTTCCGCAAATCGACCAATTGTCTCACAACCCGGGAAAAGCGTGCATGTCATGTCACGACCCACATGCGCCGCAACTGCCCCATTCACCAGAACAGTGCAGTGCATGCCATGCTGAAATTGCCCGAACCAAGGCAGTATCTCATCATCAGGATTTAGCATGCATCAGATGCCATGAAGCTCAAGAAGAGCACAAAATAACACCCAGAGCTTATCTACCAACCGTTCCTAAAACAAGGGAATTCTGTGGCGAGTGTCATTCTGAAAGTGCACAAAGCGATACGGAGATCGCCAGAATTGACATGGCTCTTCATGGTGAAAATTATGATTGCTGGCAGTGTCATTATCCACATTATCCGGAGGCTTACTGATGTGTCAAAATAATAATGCTCCAACGCGGAGAGAATTTATCAAGAAATTTTTTTACTTGATCCCCATAACATCTTCCTTTTTACCTTTCAAAAAATCAGTGATGTCATCGGAAGACGCAAAATATGATCCGACGCAACACGATTATGGTATGGGGATAGATATTCATAAATGTATCGGTTGCGGGCGATGTGTGCAAGCCTGTAAATCAGAAAACAAAGTACCGGATAAACCGTTTTACTTTCGCACCTGGATTGAACGCTACATAATACCTATGGAAGGCGAAACCCTGGTGGACAGCCCCAATGGTGGAATAAATGGTTTTAAAAAAACGGAAATCCCTGAAACTGAAATTTTGAGATCATTTTTTGTGCCTAAATTATGTAATCACTGCGCCAATCCACCGTGTGTGCAGGTATGTCCTGTGGGGGCGACATTTAAATCTCGAGATGGCGTTGTTTTAATGGATAAGGATTATTGTATCGGATGCCGTTATTGCATTCAGGCTTGTCCCTATGGCGCCCGCTTTCTTAATCCCACAACACATACGGCAGATAAATGTGATTTTTGTTATCATCGAATTGTTAAAGGGCTTTTACCAGCCTGCGTGGAAGTATGTCCGACAAAGGCTCGTGTTTTTGGAGAAGTTTTACGCAAACCGACTCCATTATCCAGGTTCCTTCGATTTAATGAAATCCAGGTACTCAAACCTGGTTTGAACACTGAACCAAAAGTTTATTACGCTCATTTAGATGGGGAGGTAAGATAAAGGTGGAGAAATTATTTGAACAATTAGCACATGCGTTAAAATATTCGACAGGGTATATCTATCCAAATGAAGCCGAATTACACTGGAACATTCTTATCGTTGTATATCCTTATATTACAGGTTTAGTTGCAGGCGCTTTTATTTTAGCATCACTTGCAAGAGTGTTTAATGTCAAAGAGTTAGAACCAACTTATAGGCTTTCTCTTTTAACAGCGCTTTCATTTTTACTCATCGCTGTAATTCCACTTCAGGTTCATCTCGGACGTCCTGAAAGAGGTTTCCAAATGTTTACCACGCCAAATTTTCAATCCGCTATGGCTATGTTTGGTTTTGTTTATCTCTGGTACCTGATGGCTGTTCTATTGTTAGAAGTTTGGCTGGATTATCGGGAAGATTTGGTCAATTGGGCACAAAAAGAAAAAGGAATTAAAAAATTTATTCACAGCATTCTGACATTAGGCGTTACCGACTTATCTCCCAAAGCGATTAGATTTGATCGAAAAGCAGGAAAAATAATTACGCTTATCGGCATTCCCTCAGCTTTTTTATTGCACGGATATGTTGGATTTATTTTCGGATCAATCAAAGCCAATCCCTGGTGGAGCAGTGTTTTAATGCCAATCGTATTTTTATTTTCAGCGATTGTATCCGGGTTAGCAATTATGCTGTTAATATATATGGTCGCTAATATGTTCCGCTGGAAAAAAATCGATATGGCTTGCGTGGATAAATTAGCATCTTATCTTCTGTATATGTTAATAATTGATTTTTCATTGGAAGCGCTTGATTTCATCCATCGCTTGTATGAATCAGAAGAATCAATTAAAATATTGACCCACCTGATTGAAAGCAAACTATTTATCAGTTTGGTTGTACTTCAGGTATTTCTTGGCACCTTAATTCCGATTACAGCTCTCTCCATGGTAAAATTGACTCGTATTCCTGATGAATTACGCAGAATAATCTATTTTCTTGTTGCAATTCTCATTCAAATTGGTATATTCAGTATTAGATGGAATGTGGTAATTGGCGGTCAACTTTTTTCAAAAAGTTTGCGAGGACTGACTTTTTATAAAATGGAATTACTCGGCATTGAGGGACTACTAACAGCCGTAGCTTTATTAATAATACCGTTCATTATTTTATATGTATTAGTTAAAATTTTACCACCCTGGCCAAAGAATGAAATTTCTGTTAAACCAAATATGAATCAAGGTTAACCATAACAAATTAAAAAATTGGTTGACAATACGAATTTTCTAATTAGAGGAATTATTATGCAAATTAGTGAAAATGAACCCATTTTTTCAATCGGTGTTGCTGCAGAAAAGTTAGATATTGCTGTTCCAACAATGCGAATGTACGAAAAAGCGGGATTGGTCATTCCTCATCGCACTAATAGCGGGCGAAGATTTTATTCTATTTCTGATTTGAAACGAATCACTTATATCAGAAAACTAATTAAAAAGGAAGCACTTAATTTAGCCGGAATCAGACGTTTAATGGCTCTGATTCCATGTTGGGAGTTGAAACCCTGTCCACCGGAATCAAAGAAAAAATGCCCTGCTTACAATGATTGCAAAAATATTTGTTGGATGTTACCTGAAACCATTTGTAAAGCTGAAGATCGAAGCTGCATTTCCTGTTCAGTTTATCTTCAAAGCTGTGAAACAACAAATAATTTGAAACAAATAATGCATAAGAAATAAATACAAATTCCCACCCTGAAAAATATATCAATAATCAGAGAACATGGACTGATTATATTATTAATGTTAGATTGAAACAAATTAACACGGTATTTTAATTTGTGGCATCATAAAAATATACAAAAAGAGTAGTCATGTTACTTAAATTCTGGCATACCATTCAATTTAAAATTATCATATCATTAGGAGCAATATTTTTTGTTATATGCACCTTTTTAGTGGTTTTAAATTTCCGCTTATATCGAGCCGAATTAATCAAGGCCCTATCCCAATCTGCTATTAACTTGAATGAATCTCTAATAAGCAGCCTGGAAATGGCAATGTTATCTGGTAATCGAGATGTAATACAGCGAGCCATCGATAGGATTGGACATGATCAGCATTTGAAAGGATTGTTTATTGCAGATAAAAATGGTACGATACAAGAATCAACAGATTCAACTTTAACACTACAAACGCTTGATATAAATCATCCAATTTGTAAAATTTGCCATACCTTAACTCAAGTAAATTCCCGACAATCAATCATATATAAAAATTCTGATGGTTCAAATATTCTTCGCACAGTGAGCCCAATAAATAATAGCGCTGCCTGTTACTCATGTCATAATCCCGATCAAAAAATTTTAGGCGTTTTATTTTTAGATTACTCCCTTTCAGATTATGAACAACAAATATCAAAAAATAAAACCAGAATTGTTTTTCTTGGCGGATTTACGATATTATTTCTCGCGTTTTCTACCTTTATTTTCCTAAATAATTTTATTATCAAACGAGTAAAAAAGTTAGTACAATATCTTCAGAGAATAGGTGCAGGCGATTTGCTTGAGAATCTTAACACCAATGGGAATGACGAATTCTCGATTTTAGGTAATTCCATAAACCAGATGAGCTATCAAATAAAAGAATCAATTAACAAAATTAGTGAACAAAGGGATTATTTACAAAAAGTTATAGACAACGTCCAAGATGGATTAGTTGTTGTGGATAAAAATTTCAACATCCTGCTGGTTAATGAAGTGTTACTGAAATTTATTGGAAAAAAATTTAAAGACATCCATAATGTTCCTTGTTATGAAATTTTAGGGAGAGATATTTTTAAAAAGAAAAAAAATGATAAAAAATGTCCATCAGCAAGTGTATTTACAACTGGTAAATTTTCCCAAATGGTTTATACTTACAAAGTAAAAAATTTGGAAAAAGTAATAGAGATATCAGCCTCCCCCATATTTAATGAAGATGGGAAAGTTATCCAATCCATAGAAATATTTCGCGATATAACGGAAAAAGAGCAAATGAAAAGCGAGCTTCATCATTCAGAAAAGATGGCAATGATCGGTCGATTAGCTGCTGGGGTTGCACACGAAATTAATAATCCATTAGGTACCATCTCTACATGTGCAGATGGGCTTTTAGAACGAATAAATGAAAGCAATGAAAAATTATTTCGAACAACCAGCTGGTTGACTGATTATCTGCATCGCATTAATAAATGTGTTTACCGCTGTAAAAGTATTATTGAACATTTGCTCGTTTTTTCACGCACAACAAAAAAAATGAAAACAACATTCGATCTTAATACAATAATCACTGAAACGTTTCAATTATTACCTCCGGGACAGCGACAGGAACAAAAACAAGTTATCCTGTCACTTTCTCCTTCACCAGTGCAAATAGAAGGAAATCCGAATCAAATGAGTCAATTAGTTCTTAATATGTTGATGAATAGTTTAGATGCAATAACCAGTAAAGGTAAAGTAGAAATTATAACATACGACAAAAACGATTTTATACACTTTGAAATATCTGATACCGGTAAAGGTATATCTGAAGAAAATATTAACCATATTTTTGAACCTTTTTTCACAACCAAGGAAATCGGAAGAGGCACTGGATTAGGATTGGCAATCTGTCAGCAAATTGTAAACGACCACCAAGGTAAAATAAAGGTTGATAGTGTTAAGGGGCAAGGATGTAAATTTGAAATAATTTTTCCAAAAGCATTCGAAAAAAATGTTAGCTCATAAATTTTAAATGTTAACTCATAAATTTAAAAGGCGGTCGAAAATGTCTGATAAAATAAGCGTGTTAATAGTAGATGATGAAACAGACTTTCGAGAATCTCTTGCATCTGAATTACAAAGGAAGAATTTTGATGTGAAGAGTGCTGAAAATTCTCACAACGGAATAAAATTATTATCACAATTTGATTTTGACGTTGCTTTAATTGATATTCGAATGCCCAAAATCGATGGAATAGAGTTCGTGAAAAGAACAAAAAAAATAAGTCCTGATATAGAAGCAATTATGCTAACCGGTTTCGGCACTCTTGACAACGCGATTAAAGCAATGAAGGCTGGCGCCAGTGACTTTCTGCGTAAACCCTGTCCTCTTTCAGAGGTGGAGATCGCTATCAATAAGGCTTACGACAAAAAAATTATTACACAGGAAAATCGATTATTAAAAAATCAACTTAACCGTAAGGAAAAATATCCGGAACTTATAGGAAAGAGTCAAAAATTAAAAAAAGTCTTATCAATAATTGATAAAGTAGCTCCTTTAGATTCCACTGTATTGATTTTGGGTGAAAGCGGGGTCGGTAAAGAATTGGTAGCCAGATCCATTCACCGAAATAGCAGTCGAGCAGCCCAACCATTCATAGTATTGGATTGTTGTTCTTTGAATGAAACACTAATGCAGAGCGAACTATTCGGTCACGAAAAAGGTGCTTTCACCGGAGCAACCAGTCTAAAACACGGACTGTTTGAAGTGGCTGACGGTGGCACGCTGTTCATTGATGAAATTGGTGAAGTTAACGCTTCTGTCCAAGCCGGTCTATTGCGGATTTTAGAAACGGGTTGTTACCGTCGTTTGGGAGGAGTCAAAGATTTAAAAATAAATGTAAGAATATTAACTGCGACAAATCGGAATCTCACACAAGCCATAAAGGATGGACAATTCCGTGAAGATTTATTTTATAGACTCAATGTTGTCTCTGTTATGATTCCTCCCCTTCGAGAAAGAACTGAAGATATACCACTTTTAATTGATTACGCTTTTAAAACAAGCCGGGTGCCTGGAGCTCGAAATAAAAAAATAGCTCAAAAAGCATTAAACATTTTAATGGAGTATCAATGGCCCGGAAATATTAGAGAATTAATTAATCTTATCGAATGTGCTATCATTCTTTCCGAAAATGAAAATATTCAACCGGGAGATTTACCACTACTTCAATCTTCGCAAACCAACCTATTTGAAGGAGTAAAAAATGATTTAAGTCTATCTGAAATTGAAACGGCTTACATTGAATGGATAATGCGAAAAACCAGTTGCAATCAAAAAAGAGCTGCGGAAATATTAAAAATTGACCCAAAAACTTTATATCGAAAATTAAAAATAAAGCAAAAATGAATCGGGTAAAATTCCTATTTCAATCGGGCAATTTGCCCTGTTTAAATTATTCAGCCTTTCACAATTTCTTCTTAATCACTGCTAAAAATATTTTTCTACATCCGGAAAATTGTAAATTATTTTATTACTAATTGCAATAAAAACAATTATATTTACTCGCTGAAATAATGGATATTTCTATTATACTCATAAAAATGTAACAAAAAGAAATGATTGTTAATACGTGGTATAATTCTTGTCATTATTAAAGCGATTTTACGTTACATATTCTTATTGAAGTTAAAAAATTTCAAACTTTATTTGCTGTTATAAAATTCAAAACATAAAACTAACTTGGAGGTGTGTTATGTATTATGCAGAATTACCTCTCTATGCCATGATAATTTGGATATTTTTTGGATTGTTGGCACTTCTTCCCTGGATCACCATTATTGGTTTAGCAATATATAAATTCATACAAGTATGGAGAATACCTAAAACAAGTATTGCTGGCACCCAATAATTAAGAGTTAGTTATGAAATTTGATAGAGATGATCCTGTATTGAGTATCGATCTGGTTGCACATAAAACAGGCTTACCTGAATCAACCATTCGAAATTACAACCTTGCTGGTGTATTGTTTCCCCGAGACAACGAATCTGGCAATGGGTATTATTCAATATCTGATTTGGAGCACATAAACTTTATTAACCGATTATCCAATGAAGGTTTAGATCTTATTAATATTCAGCATCTTTTTAATCTAATCCCATGTTGGAAATCGATAACATGTACAGACCAATTAAAAAAAAATTGTGCAGCTTATGATGATTACAGAAAATTGTGTTGGATTTTCATCAATACCTATTGTCGTGATCCTAAAAAATCATGTAAAGAATGTAAAGTGTATGAAGAGGGCTGTACTGCTATTGGTGATTTAAAACTATTAATTGAAAATTCAAAATCAAACCAAGTTCATGTAAGTAAATAAAATGGTTTAACTGAATAATTTCCACTTTAAAATGACCACCATATAATCCAGCCGATGGTTAGGATTATGTAATCATCGGCTTTTTATTTTAACTTTTATATTGAATTCCTTACTACATCATTAAATCATTATGAAAAATTAAAAATATCACATGATCTCAATTTGATTAAATTACCCTTCTATATATTTATTCTCAAAAAAAATAATTTTTTACTTGACATTTACAAATAAATATTGTATAATATATGTATTTTAAAATATAGCTTTACCTCCCCGCTAAATTTTTTAAAATTCTCCTTTGTGTGGCTATAAAGGATAGCCGGTGTTCAGCAGTTTTGAGCGCCGGCTTTTTTTATTTATCACACAATATTTAAGTTGGGTTTATTAGGTTAAATTTTCTTTGAAAATAATAAACTATTTTGTATATTTAAGTATCACAATAATAAACGAGAAGACAATCTAATGAGAGAAAAGATAATAATAAACACTATAGCAACTGCCCTGGTCTTTTTTTTTGGATATGTGGCTCACACACAATATTTCCACACGAAAAAAAATGTAATCAACCTTTACAGCGACAAACAAAGTATATTAGCAAGCCAGGCAGCTGTCTCATTGGAATCATTTATAAAAGAGCGGATTAAAGCAATTGAGGTTTTAGCGGATCATCCAACTTCCCAGTATATTGACCAGGAAAAATTTTTAATTGAATACAAACGTACTTATGAAAAAGTAAAAGGCTTTGAATTTATAACTTTTCTGGATACCGATGGCGTTGCTGTTTATGGATTCCCTGAAAATTTCCCCTGTCCATCCAACCAGATAAAAGAGATACTAATCAGATTTAAAAAAGCATTTGACCGTGCGAGAACAGAAAGAAGAACAATCGTTTTTTCTCGGAATGTAGTAACAGATGGCAAAGTTTTTATTTGTTTGATCTCTCCAATATATTCTCTTCAAGATCAATTTCTGGGCGCCATTCTTGGAACGTTAGATGTAAAAGTATGTGTCACTGAAGCATTAAAACCAATAATCAGTAATGTGAAAGACTATGCCTGGATTTTAAATCAACAGGGTTACTTACTTTATCATCCCACACAAGAAGACATGCTGATGAAAAATGTTTTCGAAAGTCAAGAACCATGTCTCACTTGTCATCAAAAATTTGAAATTGAAAAAGAAATGTTAACAGAAGCTCAAGGCGTTACACAAAAAGATAATTTAACAATTCCTAAACAACTCATTGGGTACGCTTCTATTATTCTGAATAATACAAAATGGGTAGTCGCGGTAAGCTCACCATTTAAAAGGGTTGGCACTTCAATCCGTAACCAATTTACAAACTTATTGTTACTAATTCTCTTTATGATAATCGCTGTAATCATTGGCGCAATTTTAATAAACCGGGCAAACACAAAACGAATTTCCACACAAAAAGAATTAGAAAATTTAAAAATCCAAACAGCACTCATCGATGAAAAAAAAGAAGCCGAATCACGATATCGCATTTTAGTGGAACAATCGCCCGATCCGATTTTTTTGTGTGACCGAAAAAAAATTCTCATGGTGAACAAAAGTTTTGAAAACCTGTTTGGCTATAAAGAAGAAAGCGTATGCCGGTCAGAATTTTCCATATTAGAATTGATAGCACAATCCCATAAAAAAGAATTTATCAACGAAATAAAATCGCTCATTAAAGGTGAAACAGAAATTTCAATCATTTCATTGATGATGAAAAATAAATCCGGTGGTAAACTGGAGGTGGAAATTTCATTGAGCCGATTGCTCATTGAAAAAAAAGTCGCCTACCAGGGCATCATACACGATGTAACAAAAACCCGGCAATTGGAACGGGAACGGGCACAGAGAGAACACTTGGCTGTCATCGGGGAAATGTCAGCTCGAATTGCCCATGAAATAAAAAATCCGTTAGCCAGTATCCAGACCGGTATTCAATTGTTAGAGAGCCAGGTAGCAAAAGATAAAACTCAAAAATCATTTTACGAAAGACTGCGAGGAGAGATACAACGCGTTGACTCCATTTTAAAAGGCTTGCTGACTTATGCACGGGAAGAGCATTTGAATTTAAAAACAATGGAAATTGTGCCTTTGATTTATCGCTTCAGTGAACTGGTGAAACCGACTTTGAAAAAACATGATTTACATTTGCAAATGCAGTTGGCAGATAATCTTCCCCAAGTAAAAATTGATGAACAAAAAATTGAGCAGGTTTTATGGAATGTTTTCCTGAATGCAATTCAGGCAAGCGAGCCGGGTAAAAATATTTTTTTAAATCTGAACCAAAAAAATCATAGTATCATTTTACAGATAAGCGATGAAGGCGGTGGAATTGCTGAAAGTCAATTGAAAAAAATATTCCAGCCTTTCTTTAGTACCCGCACCCAGGGAAGCGGACTGGGGCTGCCGATCAGTAAAAAAATTATTGAAAAACATGGCGGACGCATTTCCGTAACCAGTGAGCCGGGGAAAGGAACGACGTTTACTATTGAATTGCCGGTTGTCAGTTAGTTGTTAAAAATTTTTTTCTTCCACAATGGGAAAGAGTAAGTTTATTCTATACAATTGAATGGAAAGGTAAAGGAAAAGGCAAAGGTGAAGTTTTATGTTTTTCTTTACCTATACCTTTGCCTTTACCTAACATATTGGAGCTGACAAATGAATCACTATATACTGATCGTCGATGATGAAGAAAATCTAACATTTTTCTTAAAAAGTGCACTTGAGCAAAAAGAATACGAGGTTGAAGCGGTTCATCTTTTAGAAGATGCGAAAAAATCTGTTTTATCAAAATACCCGGATTTAATTTTACTCGACCTAAACTTACCGGATGGCAGCGGTCTTGATTTGTACCGTTTGATAAAAAAACAAGGATTGGGAATCCCCACAATTGTTATTACTGCGCACGCCTCAGTTCATTCTGCCGTGGAAGCATTAAAATTAGGCGTTGATGATTACATCATAAAACCGTTTGAATTGGATGAATTATTTGTCAACATTGAAAAACAACTGCGCCGGTTCCAATTGAACAATCAGTTCAATTATTATAAAAACCAGTTGCAAACATCTTATCAGGAAGAATTCTTTGTCAGCCGTTTACCACAAATTGAAGAGCTGCAAAATTTAGCGCTTAAAATTGCCCAGGTAAAAGAGAGCACGATCCTGATTGAAGGCGGAAGCGGCACCGGAAAAGAGATGATAGCGCGCTTCATTCATCAAAATTCTCCCCAGGTCGATGCGCCATTTGTGGAAATTAACTGTGCTTCTTTGCCGGAAAATTTATTAGAAAGTGAATTATTCGGCTATGAACCCGGCGCTTTTACCGATGCGAAAAAGAGAAAAATTGGGTTGATTGAATTAGCACAAAATGGCACTTTATTTTTAGATGAAATATCTGAAATGTCTCCATCGCTCCAGGCAAAACTGCTGCGCGTGATCGAAAACAGACAGTTTAAAAGGCTGGGTGGCATTCGCGATATAAAAGTTAATATCCGAATTATAGCTGCCACCAACCGGGATATCAGATCGTTAGTTGAGCAGGAAAAATTCCGTGAAGATCTGTTTTTCAGACTGAATATGTTTCATTTAAAATTACCTTCGTTAGCTGAACGAAAAGATGAAATTCTGCTCATTGCCCAGTTCTTTCTTGAAAAACTCGCCCGCAAATTGCAACGCCCAATAAAAAGAATCACTGAAGAAGCACAAGAGATAATACTAAAATATGACTGGCCCGGTAATATTCGGCAACTTCATAATGCAATAGAACGAGCTGTGATTCTATGTGAAAGTGACCAAATCGAAGCAGAACACCTTGCTTGTGAAATGATGCGGGATATTCAAAAAAAAGAGTCATCTCAACCAACATTGAATGAGCTGCAAGATCGCTCTTTAAAAGATTACATTGAAAATCTTGAAAAATCCCTATTGCAGCAAGCGCTCCAGGTGAGCAATGGAAACCAGCTAAAAGCAGCCAGGCTTTTAAATGAACCGAGGCATATTGTGCGGTACCTGGTTAAGAAACATGATTTGTGAAAAAGGCATTGACTTTCTCAAAAAGAAGTATTATATTTGTACAAATTTAAACTTAAACTTTAAATTTGTACAAATATGAAATTAATAGAACGAGACATTGAAAAAGTATTATTGAATCTTACTGGGAAATACCCGGTAATCACTCTTACAGGACCGAGGCAGTCTGGTAAAACAACCCTCGTAAAAAAACTTTTTCCTGATAAAACGTACATCAATCTTGAAACTCCTGATCAACGTGAATTTGCTATCAGCGATCCACGAGCTTTTCTCCAAAAAATAAAACAAGGCGCGATTTTGGACGAAATTCAGCGTGCTCCGGATATTTTATCTTATCTGCAGGAAATAGTTGATTCCCAGCAAAAAAAAGGACAATTCATTTTAACAGGCAGCAATCAGTTTTCCCTGTTAAATAATATCACCCAGTCTCTTGCCGGAAGAACAGTACTGCTTAAGCTTCTCCCTTTTTCCTTGAATGAAATAAAAAAACAAGTAAAAAATTATTCCACTGATGATTTATTATATATTGGTTTTTACCCGGGAATTTATAAAAATAACCTGAATCCCACTATCACCTATCGCAGTTATTATGAAACATACATTGAAAGGGATTTAAGGCAACTAATTAATATTAAGGATTTGGATTTATTTCAAAGATTTGTAAGAGTATGCGCTGGAAGAATCGGGCAACTGTTTAATGCCAGTCATTTATCCAACGAAATCGGTGTTAGTGTACCGACAATAAAATCCTGGCTTTCTATTTTACAAGCTTCGTATGTTGTTATTATTTTGCCGCCTTATTTTGAAAATATTAATAAACGACTGATAAAATCTTCCAAATTATATTTTTACGATGTGGGATTAGCTACTTATCTCCTGGGAATTGAAAATCAACAACAACTTTCCCGGGATCCTTTGCGCGGTGCTCTTTTTGAAAATATGGTATTTTTGGATTTGGTAAAAGCACGCTATAATCGTGCACTGGATCATAGTTTATATTTTTACGGAGATAATCATCAAAATGAAATTGATATTATTTTTAAAAGCGGTTCAACGCTTGTACCAGTGGAGATTAAATCGGCACAAACTTTTAATCCAAGGTTTTTAAAAGGATTGAAATATGTGAAAGACATTTTTCAAGATCGAATCAAAACAGGATATGTTGTGTATGATGGAAAAATTGAACAATCTATTGATGGTTTTGAAATTGTAAACTATCGAAATCTTTCCCATATTTGGAAAGTTTAAAATAATTTTCTCATCCAAAAGAAAAAAAATTCTTTTACAGATAGTTTGGCCTTGCTGCAAACATTATAATTTTCTCCATCCATCCCATCTTTTTGGATAATTTTAACCAATCCAACAATATACTAAAAAAAACAATAAGTTATAACTATATTTTATTTGTATCTTAAAAAATTGCTATTTTTCTTTGGCTAATTTTAACCAATTTAATCTTAGTTTTAAAAAATACCTATTTTTATCTTATTATTTAATAATAAGTTATGACGTTTAAAAAACATGGCATTAAGTTTGATGTAACAATTACTTATTCATAACGCACTAAAGTGCAGGCGAAGGCTGAGGCAAAGGCGAAGGAAAAAAAGAATATCCTTAATCCCTGTGCCCGAA
>JACKQG010002005.1_pt1 | contig 27301 bp, 19 predicted proteins | sample 8237621 | NCBI WGS metagenome assembly JACKQG01 (sample SAMN15677084, study PRJNA649215) | marine metagenome | biome: marine; feature: Black Sea; material: saline water; isolation source: suspended particulate matter (SPM) from the Black Sea western gyre | collected 2013-06-09/2013-06-10 | depth... | reverse complement strand
GAAAGCGCCCTTTGCCTTCCACGCACTCGGCCAAGGCCAGACTGTTCAATAACTTGCGGCGCACCATCCAAACATCTTGATATCGGTTGCGATTGCCCTCCCGGCGAAACTCCATGTACAACGTCGCCGGGAGATTCGGGACCTCGATTCCGGCACACTCTTCTCCCACAGCCACGAGCGTTTTCCGCGCGTCCTCGGGAAGCTGTTCCCAGGCCGCCCGTTCGCCAGCCTTCGGAAAGGGGTGCCATTCCGCCAGCGGTAAGAGGATGCGCTTCAATTCGACCTCGGGGTACCGCTGAGCCAGCGAGGCGTTATCAGCAGACGCGCCGGTGGATACACCGACTGCACAAACCAATGCCAGTGGGCATAAGCCGCCGGAATAGATATTGCGTGACATGTTCAGTTCCTCAATTTGTCCAAATCAACAACGAATCGTCGATGTTGCGAAAGAACACAAAATGGCAGGGGAATGGGGGCAGGGGAATAGCATAGCAGAAGCATTCCCTTGCCCCCATTCCCCCGCCTCACTCACGATACGAGGAAACCTCCCACGCAAAACGTCATACCTTCAGAATTCAAACTCCGCGGCCAGCAGACCTATCGGGGACGATTCGGCGGGCGTGAAGACGTGTCCCACAGTACTGGTGATCTCGATAACGATTTCGTTTCGGCCTCGTTCGGCGGCGTTCTGCAAGTCGAAACGGAACGGCGGCCAGGCTCGCAAACCGACCTCCTTGCCGTTCACCGTTACACGGACGGGAAAACCGCCCGTGTCTACCGTCAGCAGTGTGGGCGGCGTCTCGAAGTCCGCGACCGCACGATAGCGTCCCGTGCCGCACAAAGCCGGATAACCCCGCTGCCGCCAATCGCCCAGCGGGATTGTCTTCGGTTGTGTGATCAGCCGGCCCTGCGAATCGACGGCGAAGTCGCCCCACAGGATCAGTGCCGGAAGGAACTTCAGTGGCTTCGGCTCGGCCGTCTCGACGGTAAAGCGGTTCTCGCCGCTCCGAAGCAGGTCGGCGACGGACCGACGTCGGTAGCTGTGGTCGAACTGTTGGTCGACCGGGGCGGACTTCCAGTCCAACTCGGTTCCGTTGAGACGCAGGTGACGGACCAACTGCCCCTGAACGGACAGCTCTGCTCGGGACGGCCGGTCCACGACCGTAAGTTCCGGATGGTCCAATCGCAAAGAGTTCAGCCCAACGACTTCGAACGACCACTGCAAATCGCGGCGCTCACGCCGGACGGAAACCGGCGCCGCTGTCGATGTGGTGTCGAGCCTCTCTCGAATGGCTTCGCGGGCCGCAGTGACGAACTTCTGAGTCATCGTCTGCAGCGACTTCGAGCGTTTCGGATCGGGACCGGCTGCCGCCCACAGTTCTTCGTCCGACGGCCAAGGCACTCCCAGCGGCTTGGCCTGGCGGGCGCGCTGGGCGGCTTCGGCCACGTATTCCGCATACACTCGTGCAAAGTCATGAAACCACGGCTGCTGTGGACCGTGGATGCCGAGGTACTCCCGCTTGAACACGCCGCCCCGAAGGTCGTGGGGACAGATTGCCATTATGTATCGGTCTACGCCACACGCAGCGCACAGGTCCACCATCTTTCGCATGGTATCGAGCTTCATGTGGGGCGGGCCGAGCGCGTAGGCTTCCACCATCCGCTCTCGACCTTCGAATTCTGCGATGGCCGCCAAGGTCAGCGCTTCCGACTTGGCCGGTTCCGTTCTGGTGTGGATTTCGTCGATCCCCGGAATGCCGAATGCTCCCAACTGGCGACGCAGGCTGCCGTTGTAAGCAACTTGCGAGCCAAAGCTGCCCTCGCCCAACAAATGTCCTGTCAATGCAATTCCGTGCGACTGACACCAGCGGGCGATCGGCGACATCCAGGCATCGTGGAACACTTGAGAATACGCGGCCCAATAGTCTCGCCAACCCGGCCAGCGCGACACATCGTCGACATCGCCGAGTCGTTTTCGGAAATCTCCGTCTAATGCCGTATCCAATGCCTTCGACCACGGCAGTTGCCAAGCGGCGGTACCGCCCGGCTGCGGCCGGTGGTACATCGACAAGGAAGGTTCGTCGGTAAAGATCGCCCGTACACACCGGCCGAAGAACGGACCGATCGCCGCCGCATATCGCTCGTGCGTGACTTGCAGGAATCGCTGGGTGGCCTCCGGCATGAGCAGGTTCGCGCTGCCGGGTACACGGACGACGCGACTTTGACCGTCACGTTCGACCAGCAGCAGTTCGGCTGCAAGATCCGCTCGGTCCTTCGTCACCAACCCCTTGGCATGACCGCTGGGCCAGCAGAACTCGTCGTACAGCCACACCTCCATCCCGCGCGCGTCGGCCTGCTCGACAATGAAGCGGATGCGGTCAAACCAAACGTCGCCCAGGTACTTCAGTTCCAGCCCCCACCTCGGATAGAGCATAACGCCCCATCCCACCTCGCTGAAGGCGTCGAGTTGTCGGGATACGTCTGCTGACTTCAGCGTGCCAGTCAGCGCCCACATCGCCAGCGGCGAGCTGGGGCTTGTTCTTCGATGTGTTGTTTGCTCAGTGTCTGCTGAAGCGCCATGGACGGCATGCCCAGCGCCGAGCGCGGCGGCGGTACAAGCCAGGAAATCACGACGGTCGAGCGCCGTCCCTTTGTGTGTCGGTTGGGAGTCAAAGTCACTCATTGGCCGTGTCCCTGCCAGATAGAAGTCTGCTGCCCGGTAGCGTAGACTATGCCCAACGGATCGTCGCCACAAGCGGTGCGGCCATTCGAGATCGAACGACGCGTCAAGTGTCAGTGTCGACTGCCAAAGGATCAATCCTACGCTCGCTCAAAGTGATTGAGCACGAAGCAGGCAAAGTAGGTCAGCCACTTGCTGGGCTCTCCTTTCTCTTCCACATCGGCTAGCATCTTCCCGTTCAGAGAGTTCTGCATGATCCATTTCCCGTTGGGCGTCATCTTCTCCCGGATGACCTTCAGAGGCTTTTTCAACCTCGGACTCATGGGTACATCGAGAACCGCTAGGGCGTACATGGCTTCGAGGATGTCAGAGTTGTAGTGCAAAGGAAAACCGAACCTGAGCCAACCTTGCTTCGGCCGCCGCCCGCCGATTCCCTTGGCATCCAGGAACTCTTCACGCCGATCGCCGATCCATCCCTTCACGGTCTTTCCTTTCGGCAAAGCAGCGCGTTTCGGGTGCCGTTCGATGATCTCCTGCCACTCCCGCAAGTTGCCTGGAACGCAGACGTAGACCTCGTGCTCGAGAAGGTTTTCCACCAGCACCTTGATCGCCGAGGCCACCGTGGAAGATCGCCTTTTCAGAGGTATTTGCGCAAACGACAATAGCAGTTTCGGCTGCGCCATGTAACACCGCGACAGGAGGCTGTAGTCCATGGCGGCGCACTTGATGCCGTCGTCGGCAATAACGCGCGCAGCCAAGGCTTCCCATTCCTGCTTCACGACCTTGTGGTTGCCGTAACCCAATCGTGCGAACGCGGCGAGTATGTTCGCAGTCAGGCAATGTCCGCCGCTCGTCTGTACCCACTTGCGTTCGTCAATGATGTCATTCACACCCTTGGCAATACGCGGGTCCTTCCCGTTTGCCAGGAACTGACCAAGGAAGATGAGCTGCCAGTACTTGCCCGTATACTTCCAGTAGGCGCGGTCGTCATCCTCCCAAAACTTCGTCGCGTGTTGAAGAATCGCCTCCGTCACGCTGTAGTCCATCAGACGAGACTTCGCCCGCGACACCTCCCTCGCTTTCGCCGGTTTCCGAAGCAGATTCTTCAGCGTGAGGTAGCGAACGGGCGGATTGTCCTCGTCCAACAGCCAGTCGAACACACCGTCGAAAATCGCCATCGCGGTTTCCTTTGTTCAAGCACTTCAATTCCTCAAAGTGTAAACGCGGGACCTGGAGAAAGGGACTGGCTCCGCCAAAATGTGCCGTTTTCCGCAATTCATGCGACGCCGGCGGTGTTTGCCCCTTTTCGGGCGGTGTTGAACATGGTCCACTCAGAAAGATGCACCAGCACCGCATCGTGTCATCGTTTCCCTAGTTTTTGGGAGGTAACTCAAATGACAGTGGTTTCGAATAAAAACCGATGGACGAAGACGATCGGCCAATCTGTGATCAAACCAATTCTCCTGTTGCTGTTGGTACTGGTTGGTCACGATGCACGAGCGGAAAACACCATCAGGCTCTCCAAGGTAGGTGAATCCATGGACGGACACAGCACGACCCGTACCACGGTACGCCGCGTGTTCCATCACGACGGATATTGGTATGTGTTTTGTGGAGACGTTCGAAACAAAGTCTACTGCAACTTCTTTGTGACCAGCACCGATGGAATCAACTGGTCGGATCGAAAGGTCGGTTCCGGAGGCGGCGTGGCCGGCGGCCAATACGGAGCGCCCGATCTGCCCGAAACGGCCATAGGGTACGGAGATCAGATCTATGGCTGCTATTCGGAGAAAGGAAACACGTGTATTCGCAGCGGTACATTAGCCGGCGGAGACATTGCCTGGACGCACGGTCACCGCATCGTTCCGGGTCGCGTCGACGAGAACACCCGTGACTTCTACACCTACTACCCGGATATCATGATTGAAGAAGACGGCTTCCTATCCGTATCATTCAGGCATCACCACAAGTCGGGAACGACCCAAAGATCGGATCCGGCGCTCGTGATATCGACCAATCCAAACGATATCGCAAGCTGGCAAGCGCCGCGGGATCTCATCACTTTCGTACCGCCCGAGAGACACGATGCCCACGAGAACATTCCCCTTCCCGGTGGAAGACGCGTGGTGATTGTCCGGAGTTATTGCGGAGTGACCGACGAGGAGCGATACACGCCGGGTTGCCCTGGCAGCTTCTACGCTTCTCAATACGACGGAGCAGATTGGCTGAAGCCGGTCGACCTGGGTGATTCCGATGGTATCAACGGCTCGGACAAGCGACTCAGCGCCATGTTGGACCCTGGGACGGGGATCGTCCATCTGTCATACATCGAAGACTCCGGCACACACTGGAAGAACGAACTTCGCTATCGCACGTTGTCTCCCCCATACGGAGTCGACGACTGGTCGGCGCCGGCAACCATCGCCACCAACGTCTTTACGGTCATGCTGGGCATGGACACCTCGTCGGTTCCTGCACGAATCGCGGCCGTTTACGGAGATCAATTGCACGAGGGCGGCGAGGTGGTACCGCCCTGGGGAAGCCGTTGGCATACGGGCAGACTGTATCTCAAGTGGTTCGATGGAACCGACTGGGAAGCGGGCAGGCAACTCGTCTCTGAACAGAATGACGAATATGCCTGGTTCCCGAGTATCCAGCAAGATGTATCGGGGACTTTCGGCGTGCTCTATATGAAGGGCGGGTTCAAAGACTTCAGGAACACGCCCAAGGAACTCATGTTCGCCTTGGTCAAACCAGACGACGAAATATAATTGAGCGTGGACGAAATCTAGAGGACGGGCAGAATGTCCGAGCAAACGGCAGAGACGATCCGAGCCGCGGCCACAAGACTCGACGATGCTCTGGAGAGAGGCGACACGGAGGCGGTCGTGGCGTGTTTCTCCGAAGATTGTGAAGTCGAGCTGCTGGGGGTCCGCGGCTCGGTGATCGCGTCCGCTGCCGAAGTCGAGAGCATCGTGGGCACCGGCCCTGTCTTCAGCGTTCTGGGGCTAGTTGTCTGCATCGGATGGATCTACTCTCGTTCGCTCGCCACGTTCGTGTTCGGATTATCGGCGATCGTTATCAGTCTGTTTGTGCTGACTCTGATAGTGGGCTTGCATTGGAGCCCGGGCGAGGCATCCGTTCCCGTACCCTTGATCCTCCTCGCCTACGAAGCCGTGATCGTGCCGGTCGGTCTCGTATCACTTCACAGGACCATCGCCCGGCCGTCGCGTAAGTCGTCCAAACGCAAATGGCAATTCAAACTGCGGTCGCTTTTGATAGTGACAACTTTAGCCGGTGTCGCAGCCGCCATCGTGCGTCTGGCAATGCAGTTCGGTGCGCCGGTACTGGTCACCGCAGCAATCGGCGGCGCCGCCGCAACGGTCGCCGCAGTTGGAGCCGTCGTCTATCACGCGCTCAGACGTCAACCAACCGAGCGGACGCAACTGCCTAAGCCGCCGGCCCGCTCCGGAATAGGAGAGCTGGCTCCTCAGCGGCCGTCATCCGTATGGTGAAAGGAGAACCCTCCGTGAGAATCTTATGTTTGTCAACTGCCCTGGCCGGCGTCTTCGCGTGCGTTCTGCATGCGACGGCCGACGATGGATCGGGCATTTCTATATCAATATCAAAAACGTTCCGTATTCCGCTTGTCGACCTTTCGCAAGACACGGATCGCCACGTGATCGTCGCGGCGGGAACGGACACGGTCTATCAGGGCCATCCGACGACGGTGCTGCTGCCGGACGGACAAACCATGTTTGCCGTGTGGACCTACGGGCACGGCGGCGTTTGTGGTCCGATGAAAAGGAGCACCGACGGCGGCAAGACGTGGGGCGAACTGCTGCCGGTGCCCGAAAGCTGGCGCAAGGTGCGCAACTGTCCGGCCATCTACCGATTGATCGATCCGAACGGCAAGGCACGTCTGTTCGTGTGTGCCGTTGATGCCGGCGGACTGGTGTCGTCCTATTCGGAGGACGACGGGGTAACCTGGACCGAGATGCAGCAAATCGAGGGCCTCCGCATGACGCAAAGTGTCATGCCCTGGTGCACGATCATTCCTATCGAGGGCGGAAAGAAACTCCTGACGGGCACCAACGCTCGGCGAGCGAACGATCCGGACCGCTGGTCGAACAACGTCGTACAAAGCGTCTCCAGCGACGGCGGGCTGACGTGGGGCCCGGTTCGCGTGATCTGCGACATGCCGGGCTACAAGCCGTGCGAGCCGTGTTTCATTCGATCGCCCGATGGTAAGCAGCTTCTCTGTCTGATGCGGGAAAACACGAAGAAGATCAATTCCGTGTTCATTGTCTCCAGGGACGAAAGCAAGACGTGGTCGAAGCCGCGAGAGGTGCAAGGAGCGCTGAGCGGCGACCGGCATCAAGCCAAGTACGCACCGGACGGACGGCTTGTGATCACCTTCCGCGACACGGCGGCAGCGAGTCCGACCAAGGGTCATTTCGTCGGCTGGATCGGCACGTACGAGGACATCGTCAAGCAACGGGAAGGCCAGTATCGCCTGAAGCTACTGCACAGCTACGCGGGCAAGGACTGCGGCTATCCGGGATTGGAGCTTCTTGCCGACGGGACGTTCGTCGCCACGACGTACATCAAGTACTGGCCGGACAAGCGAAAGCACTCAGTCGTTTCCACCCGCTTCAACTTGGCGGAATTGGAGAATCAATAACATGTCCCACCAATCGAGACGAACATTTGTCAAACGGGTCGGCGTGGCAGCGGGCTCGGGGCTCTTCTTAGGTGCCCGGGTGGGCACCGCAAACGCGGCGGAATCCGACGCGGGGCAAGTGTGCTTCGAGCGATCTATTCCGGTAGGCCGCACGTACGACGTGGTGGTCTGCGGGGGCGGCCCATCGGGTTGCGCCGCGGCCTTGGCGGCGAAACGAGAAGGCCTGACGGTGCTGTTGGTCGAGGGCCAGGGCCAGTTGGGAGGCATGGCCACCTCAGGCATGGTGTCTCACTGGTTGGGCGGACGCAACCAGAAGGGCGAGTGGGTGGTAGGCGGACTGTTTCGCGCCATCGCCGAAGAAGCCGCGTCACAGGGATATGCTCTGTTGCCTAGACTCGATCCAACGAAGAAATATCATCCCTTCGGCTGGTTCAATTGGTTCATTCACGGCGTGCCTATTGATCCTTACGGCGTTGCCCGGTTCCTGGACGAAAAGATGAAGGCCTTTGACGTGGCCGTGTTGCTACTGACGCAGGTGGTGGACGTTCTGACCGAAGGGGACCGAATTACTCATGTGGTCAGGTTCAACAAGAGCGGCCTGACCGCCGTTCCTGCCCGCGCGGTGATTGACGCCACGGGCGATGCCGACGTGGCGGCTCGCAGCGGTTGCGAGCATGTGACAGGACGCCACGAAGACGGTCTCATGACACCCGCCACGCTAGAATTCCACGTCAGTCACGTCGATCAGGCGAAACTCACCAGCTACGTCGAAGAACAGCGGGATCCGAAGCTGCGCAACAAGATCAAGGAGCTTCGTCAACTCGGCGTGTGGACGTTTCCCTACGACATATTCATTTGCACCCAATTGACACAGCCGGACACTTTCTACGTCAACACAATACGACTGGTCGGCATCGACGGCACGGACGGCGGATCCATCACGAAAGGAATGATACGAGGTCGGGAAGAGATCGAGAAACTCATAGCGATCCTACGCGAGCACGTTCCCGGCTTCGAACACGTCCAACTCAAAGCGGTAGCGCCGTTGTTGGGAGTTCGGGAAACGCGACGGATTGTCGCCGATTGGATGATGACCGTCCGCGACCTGTCCGAAGGGAAGGAATTCCCGGATACCGTAGGGTTCAGCATGTATGGCTGGGATCTGCCCGATCCCAAGAAACCCAGCGTGCAGCCCTTTGCCACCGACGATGCGAGCCAAGGCTATCGCTACACAGTGAAGAAGGGGCTGACCACGCCATTGCCCTATCGGATGATGGTTCCGCGGCCAATCCGCAACCTGATCTGTCCGGGCCGGGCCGTCTCGGTGGAGCGCCAGGTCTTGGGACCTGTACGCGTCATGGCCCCCTGCATGGCCATGGGAGAAGCCAGCGGTATCGCAGCTCGCCAAGTCGTCAGCGCCGGCGTTCCCTTCGCTGAAGTCGATGTCCAACAACTTCGCCAACGACTGCGCGGGGTCGGTGCCATCGTCGACGAAAGCGCATTGCCCAACATCGCGCCTCGCGTGGACCAATAGTGAGGATCGCCTGGGGGTACTGAGCCAGTTCGAATTTCGACCGTCTGCAGTGCAGAAGCCGGGCTGCTCTTATCCGGCCATAACCACCCCTGCAGCGATAGTTATGGCCGCTTATGATCCTTCTAAAGTGGCCATTTCTCGATGCTCGTTCCACCTTCTGGCCGGATTCCGGGAGTCCGTCCTGCTGGACGGGCGCGAAAAGGGCGCTCCGCTGCCCCTTGACGTCCGTTACCGCAAGTGGTAACGTTTATGCGTGAGCAAGATTCGACGCGGCGACTACGTTTTCGTTACGTGGACCGGCGATCACCCGCCAAGGCATGTTCACGTCTACAAGGATAGCAAGCTCGTCGTGAAGTGGGATCTCGAGAATCATGTCGCCATGAAAGGACAGGCGAACAGTCGAGTTTTGAAACTGATCGCCGAGTTGGAAGAAGAGGGTCGGTTATGAAAATCAAGAGAGTCTCGGCAAATAATCGCAAGAAGGCATTCGAAGTGGCGACACATAGCAAAGACTACGTGTTTCCGTATGCGAAGCTGGAAAGTCCACCGTCACGAGAGAATCGGATTACGAGAGTTTATGTTGACAGGGAATTGGATAACGAAGCGTTCACCTATGAACTTGAGTCAGGCGATGAGGGAACTGTACATATCGATCATGTGCTAGAATACAATCGCGATCCCCGATACATGCGCGATCTATTGCTGTACAAACTTACGCTCGTGGCGCAGGAGCGAGTAAAGAACAGTCCACTCAGCAAACGAGAGCTCATTCGTCGGCTTGGTACGTCTCCTGCTCAATTCTACCGCTTACTCGATCAGACAGATTACAAGAAGTCAATCGACCAGCTTATGGCCTTGCTTCATATTCTCGATTGTGAGGTTGACCTCGTTGTCACGGACAGTCACTTGCAGAAGGCCGTGTAACAAGAGCCTGTATCACACGCTGCGGGTCGATCCTGAGTCGATTGCGCGCATGCCTTGAACGCGGCAGTGGTGGGAAGAATTCGAACCGCAATTCGAACTGCTGACCAGTCCTGCGGTGATTCTGGAACTCCAGCAGGGATCCACCGAGAAAACCGAGGATCGTCTGGAATTGATTTCTGGGCTCGATCTTCTGGATATCACGGACGAGATCGAGGAGATCGTGGCGAAGTAACTTGAGCGGCTTGTGATGCCGAACGATCCGGGAGGGGATGCCCTCCATCTGGCAATCGCATCCTATTATGGGCTGGAAGTGTTGCTGACCTGCAATTGCCGTCACCTGGCCAATCCGAGTAGATGGAACATATACGGGCGGTCAACCGGGAGTTGAAGTTGTCCACGCCGATCATTACAACGCCATTGAACTATGTTGGTGGAGTTGACGCAGATGACAGATGAAATAGTCCGCGAAGTTCGACGTGTTCGTCACGAGATTTCTCGTCGTTGCGGTCATGATCCTCGCAAGGTTGTGGCGTATTACCGCGAGTTCCAGGATGAACTGAAACGTTCGGGTAACTATCGTTTCCGCGACAAATCGCCCGAGCCTGGTGAAGAAGAAGTTGAACAGCTTGAAGAGCAGACGCCGGTTCGCACGTAACAGTCGATGAACACGACCGGTTTCGTTGTGCGACTTCTACTCGCCAATGACTGCACATCGCACGTTGTCGAGATGATAGTGGCAGCCGTAGCCGGGGCTTGGCAGGGGGGGCCGCAATCGAGAGCCGAACAGACAATTCGCGACCGACAAGCTCGGGGGCGATTTTTGATCGCGCGCGTACGATTTTGGTGTTGCCGTCGCGCAGGAGTTCGTCGATCTTGCCCGCCTGACGCCGACGCTCCGCCGGTTTTCTTACCGGATCTTTAGTACGCGTGTTTCACCCGCATCCGCGTCAAGCGAGATGCTGGGCCCGTTCCCGATGTTGGTGCCTGTGAAGGCGTCTTTGACCGGCGCGGTTCCATCCGTGTTCACCCACAGCAGTCCGTCACTCATGGTGTGGATCGCCAGGTAACCTTCGGCGACCCACACGTTCGCGTCGACTGTCGTGTAAAGGTGAACTCCCGCCGCTCTGGCGAGAGCTCTTACCAACTGACTGGTCCATGAGGGCACGCCTGTGAACACATCCGTACCGTCCTGGCGGGGGCGTACGACGACTGTCGGCGAACCGTCGGAATACGTTGCCAGAATCTGGTCGCCCTCTTTTGGCACAACGGTGAACAGGGGGCGGATTCGCGTTTGCTGGCCCCAGGGGGCGTCGAGTCCCAGGACCTTGCCCGCGTCGGTTGGCGTCGCGACGGCCGTTTCGAGGTCCAGAAGTCGGTGTTCGAAGCCGCTTACGTCCGACATCGCGCCCACGTCCGCACGCTCCGCAAGCAGGTAGCCTGGGGCGTAGCACCACACGCGGGTCACGCCCGAAGCGCGGTTGTTGCGGAGTTCGCGGCGTGCCTTTGGCGCCAGCGACCAGGCGGCGAGAAAGACCTGCAGTTTGGCGGGCACGTTCCCGGCGATCGCATCCCTTTGCATGTACTGGCCGTAGGGCGCGCCGCTGCGCCCGAACGCAGCACGCGCTTCGTACACCAGCGGTCGAGCCATCACGCTCGAGCCGCCCGTCAGGTGGAGCATGCTGTCCTCGTCCAGAACCAGGGCGATCTCCGGCTGAAACGGTGCGTTGCGCTCGAGCATGGTCGCATCGAGCGGTGCCAAACGACGGTGCTCGTCCCAGATCCGGGCGTCGTCGAACCAGCCCTTGCCGGGCAAATCCATCCACCAGGTTCCGAAACCGCGCAGCGCCGCTTGCGCCGTGTTGCGCAGAAGCACGGCTTTGGTCTGTGGCAAATCATCGACGCCGCCGAAACGCTTCGTGTTCGCGAGGTAGGTGCGTGTGTCGTCTTCATTCAGCCAAAGTTTGCCATGCATCATCACGCTTTCGGCCGCGGTCATGGCGGCGCCCGTTCCCTGCCATTGGCGATCGAAGTAGCTGATGGGCGAGCAGAGCACGTCGATGTCGGGTGACGCCAGCACGTTGCTCAGCGCGTAGTGTCCGGAATAGGGTGCACCGTTGCCGAGCGGCGGGAACTCGAAGAGATAACCGTAGAAGATCACGACCAGCTTTCTGCCGGCCGTGCCGCGACGACACGCCGCCGCGATCTCGATGACCGTATCCGCCATCTCCTGCTGCCAGAAACGGTTGAAGAGAATCAAATCGCGCTCCTTGGCCGGGTCGCGGAGGAAGCCGTTCGGCGCGTCGTGCCGACTTTGTGCGGCGGGGACTTCCGCCGATTCCGCATTGGGTTCTCCGTGCTCTTGCAGCCAGTTTTGCCAAGCCTGCCGGGTTGGCGGCTCGTACCCGCTCATGACGGGTCCCCAGGATTCGTCGTAGAACCATTCCGCACTGTTCTGACCGGCCGGATGGATCCCGGCAAAGTGATTGGGGAATGCTTCACAGAGGTGCCGGCACAGCTTCTCGATGTGGGCGGACACATCCCGGCGATAGGGACGGCTGGAGACGGTCGACAGCCGTCCGGGCTTGTCGTCCTCGAACATCATGCGCGCTTCCGGATGCCGTTCCAGCCACCACGGCGGCGCATTTGCACTGACGCGCGGAACAATCAGCGCGTCAGGGTGCACGTCGATGATCCGGCGCATGACGACGTCGACTCCTTCCCAATTCTCAGGTTCTTCGGGCGGGAGCCAGCAGGTCGGCATGCCGGTCGAGATGAAGCGGATTCCTGCGTTGCGTGCTAGAGCGACCTGACGCTGGAACGGGCCAGGCGGGCTACCGACGACGCTCCAGACTCCCCCTTCGACGCAGTAGAGAGCCGGAACGATCTCGCCCTGAGCAGAGCATTTCACCTCGAAGCTGCATCGGTATCTTCGGTGTTTCTCGAACGTGAGCCGGATGTGGCTGTGCAGGTGGAAGTCGGGCCATTTCCCGCCTGTCGGCTGGGCTAAAGTCACATGGAGCGCGGCGTCGGAAACCTCGGCCGTGCCCACCGTGTTCTTCTCTCCAGGCGGCCACACGCTCCACACTTCTTCGAACGACTCCTTCTTCGCGAACGAGCTGGTCGGCAGCACGTCGCCACCGGACTCGACGTCCGTGACACACACGTTGCGTATCTGAAACCGGGACGCCTTCTTGTGGAAGCGAAAGTGAAGCGTCCCCCGTCGGACCACGTCACGTTCCGGTGTGAAGTCGAAGGACACGGATTGCCACGCATTCGACGCCGCAACAGCCACTGCTCCACCGCTCCGTGAGCCAAAAAAGAACCGCGGCGGAACCGCTTCATCGTCCACAAAGATCTGTGGCCCGCCAACCGTCTTCCGCACAGTGACATCGACTTCGGCAGACGCGATCATGCCCGCGGTGCCCATGACCATCGCCCAAACACCGATTGCCGTGTTCGTTCTATGACACATCGCAATCGCACCTTTCCCAATTTCGCAGTCTCTACCTTGTCTCCCTCGTTCCCAGGCTATGAGGTTCGACCGTCCAGAAAGGCCTTTAGGCTTTCGTGGATGAAATAGTCCCATCCTGCTTGGCCGCTCTCGCGGCTGAAGACGGGATCGTCCTGTGGAAAGGTCTCCTGTCCCTCGTGAGTGAGCACGAGCTTCGTGCCGTTGGGGGTTTCCGACACTTCCCAGACGACAGTCGAGTTGCCGGAGTACCCTCCGTATCTCCAGCCGTAAGTAATTCTCTTCTCCGGAACTACGTCAATTATTTTCCACAGGTGCAGGTAGTCCCGGTCTTCGCACCGCACATTGAACTGCGTTTCAAAACCTGATTCAGGTTCGAAATCCGTCATCGCCTTGAAGAACCACTGGCGCATTTGGTCCTTGTCAGTGATGGCTTTCCAGACTACGGCAATCGGAGCATTGAAAACTTGTTCCACGACGATCGGAGTCGAAGCATGCAATGTAGAACTCCTTACTGCGACGAAGCTTGTGATTCTTTCAAACGGAACGCACTGAGAGTATCCGCTGGAATCCGGCTGTCAATCTCTGTATAGGAATGAGCTACATCCGATTGGGACGCGTGAGTTGACTAAGGAACCGCAGAATCGGGGACGTGCTGCAAGGCCGCTCCGTCGGGGTGGGGAATCGATTAGGAGCGATCCGTTTACTCCAATGTTGGGCGGACGACTTCCCCGCGCAGTTGCGCCTCGCCTCCCTCTTCCTCGTACACGCCGTAGAACATCGAACATGAATCGAGCCAGACGGTCAGGCGGTGCATGTCTTCGGGCGGCAGCCGCACGTCGTAATGGCCTTTGGTCAGCAGTTCGTAAAGCTTCGACGCCCGTGCGCCGAACTCGCCGGGCGTCGTTCGGTGACTTCGACCGTCGTCGGCGCCGTATTCGTAGAATCCGTATTCCGGCGCCAGGCTGACATAGGACGCGTAGTAGGTTGTGGGCAGGTCCATGTAGGCATCGCCCGACATGCTCAACGGCTCGGCGTCCAACCGGCAGGCCGTGTCAGGGTTCTTCGCGTGGCAGTCAGTGCAGTGTTTGTTCAGAACGGGTTGGACCAGCCGGGCATAGCTGAAGGGATTTGTCCCGTCCACGTCCGGCAGCAATTTCGACGGAGGCCGCCGCATCGCGATCGGCTCGAGCGGGAAGTTGCGCGGCGTGCGATGTTTCGGCTCGTGACAGCCCTGGCAGACGCGGGTCTCGCCGGGCTGGAAATGGGTGCCCGATCGCATGGACTGCACCGCCAGACCGTTTTCGTCCAGGGCCTGGAAGAACACTTCCTTACCGGCGGGCAGCACGAAGTGAGCGCTGCCGTCGGCCTCGACTGGCACAGTACCCAAAACGGCCCGCCCCGTGTTGACCGAGCCGGTCCTCGGTACCTGGATGCCGTTGTTGCGTGCGGCCGGCGCTACGGAAAGAGGCAGGATCTGCCACACTCGCAGACTGCTGATCTTTACGTCCTCGGGCCAAGGCATCAAACTGTCGTAGACATCCGTCACCGCGACGGTGGCTTCGGCCGGGCGAACTTCCGCCAGGCGCTGCCAGCTCTCGTTCGCCACGGGTGGCTTCCGGCCCGGAATCAGCGGAATCGGCTGGTTACAGGAGATCGCTGGATCGCGGTATACCAGTTCCAGGTTTCCGAACGAGTCGACCAGGTAGATGCCGTCGTTGGCCTTCGCGTAGGAAGGCCTCGGTGCGCCCGGGGAAGCCTGCCTGGTACCCGAGTCGTAGACGCACAGATGATAGTCCTCGCTCAAAGGCCAAGCGGAACCGAAGGTTTCCGTCCCCTGGTCCGCAGTCTCGGGAAAGCCGACCCCGGGCGTCAGCCGCTTGAGCGGCGACCCGGCGTCATCGTCGCGCACGCGCGGATCGATGATCACCAGCGAGCCGAATGCCTGGCCATGGTGCGGCGCCGCGGTGGCTACGAATTTCGGCGAGTTGGGAATGGCCCGCAGGTTCAACTCCATGTCGGGTCGGTTTCTCTTCCACGCATAATTGCCGTGTATGGGGCGCGGATCGCAGCCGTCCACCGTGGTGATCCAGGGCATGTGGGCGGCGGAGAAATGGCGGTCCACGTAGTCCCATCGGGTCCAAGCGATGCGCCCGTCGTGCGTCACGCTCGGATGCCACTCGTTGGTTTCGTGCGGACTGAGGCAGCGGATGTCGCTGCCGTCGGCGGCCATGTCGTACAGCGTGTACGTCGGGCAGACGCGGCCGCAGCGCAAGTAGCCGCCACGCCGCTCGGAGATGAAGGCGATTCGGCCGCTGGGCAGCCAGCGCGGATCAAAGTCGTTCCACGTGCCGTCGGTCAATTGCACCAAATCGGTGCCGTCCACGTTCACTTTGAAAATGTGGTAGCAGCGTCCTTCGGCCCAGTGGCCGCGTCCCGGGTCCGTGTGATGAACGTGGTCGCGGTCGCCCGTGCACTCCACGTAGGCAAACACGATGCTGTTGCCATCGCGGGAGAGGTCAGGCGACAGGAACGATCCCCCCTCCGTCTCATCGCCGGTCAAGTGGCCCACGCCGTCGTACCGGATATTCCACGGCTTGTTCGGGCCGCCACTGAGTTTTTGCCCTTTCAGACGCCCGTTGCGGACCAAGCCGTCGGCCAGCACGTCGCGCACGCGCGGTCCGGAAAAAGGGGACTGGTCCAATTTGTGCGCAACACCCTCCGGACCGTTCCGGCAAATTGGACCTGTCCCCTTTTTGCCGAATGGGTTTTCCAGTACGTACAAACCTCCGCCGGGCCGAGCGGCGATCCCGTAGTACTGATCGCACATGTGCGGATAGATCGCGCGGTGCCGTTTAACAAACAGCAGCTCCTTGAAGTTCAGGAGCGGATTAAGGAAGGCGATCTGCCGGCGCAAGCGGCAAAGATCGACATAGAGGAGGTACCGGGCCTCGCCGTGGTCGGGGCCGATGGCTGCGACGGCCTTCCGCAGCGCGGCCAAGTGCAGTTCGGCGTCGGCCAGATCGGAGCCTCCCAGTCGCTTCACGTCCGCTAGCAGGGCGGCCGTACGGCGCAGCACCACGTCGGTCGGATCACGATCTTCGGGCAGAATTAGGGCCTCCGGCCGCAACGTCTCCTCGGCCACCTTGTCGAACCACGCGCGGTTGGCCAGCTCGTCGTTCAGCACGGCGAATTGCTCTTCCCACTCCGTCTCCAGCGAAACCGCCTGCCACTGATCGAGGAATTCCTCCATCCCCACCAGCGACCGCAGCAGCGATCGCCGCGCCGCGAAGATCTCCTCGGAGATCGCCGGCAGCTCCGCAAGGGCCTTTTCGTCCTGCTTCGCGATCGCGGCCAACACGCTGTTCCACCTCGGCTCCGCGTCGGCAATCTGTCTTGGCAGACCGTCAGCAACGGAGAACCGGCCGGGTATCGTCACGGCCAACAACTCGACCGCAGTTCGCAACTCTGCGATCTTCCCGGCGTGCACCGCCTTGCCGGGTTCGGCGCACTGACTCGCCCAGTGCCTTAGATCGGTCCAGCGGGCATCGGCCGAAGGCACCCTCGAGCGGATCATCTCCGCGGCCTGCCGTTCATACCCATTGCGCAACTCGCCCAGCCAAATGCGGCGACAGATAGAGCCGACATCTTCGAAGCGCCGAGCCCGAGCGTACAGTTCCAGCCACTGCGGCTCGGTCGCCGGAGGCCCGCTACGGACCATTTCGGCGAGTTCCTCGTTCAGACCGGCATCGGCCTCGCCGATCCGCTTCAAGGTCAGGCCCATGATCCAGCGTTCGAAGTGTGGGTTGCCGCCTTGGAGAAACCAGTCGAGGTAGCGGACGCCCGGCAGGTCTTGATAGAACCACGCGCACTCGGTGGGCCAGTCGGCCTGCATCTTGCGCCAGATTGCGGGCAGCGGAGTGGATGTCAGCTTGCCCTCCTCGGCACCCTGGAGCCCCTCGGCGCAGTTGACCCGTGTGGAGAGCATCGTCTCCGCCCAGGTGGCCTTCTTGGCGTAGACCTTGTTCGGGTCAAGTGGCTTGGAGTCGGCCGCCCAACTGGTCGCATTGGGCGCCATGCCGAGCAACATCGCCAGCGTTACGAATCGTCGCGACATCATGCTTTGGTTCTCCGAGTTCATTGAATGCCAGGAAACGGATTTCCGCCAGCAGGATTGATTGTACGGGTCAAAGGTGAGGGTTCAATCCAAAGGGGGAGCCCAACGTTGGGCAGGTTCCCACGCCTCGGTCACTTCTTCGGGCGATCTGGTTTCGCCCGTCCGAGTTCTTTCATCGGGACGAGCCTGGCGTTGCCGTCATCAGGAAGGGCCATCTGGTTGGTCTGTGGATCTCCGAAGGGCCCCGGCCAGTCGGCTTTGGAGCCTTCGGCAACACGGGTGATAACCAGTCGGTGTTCCTTCAGATCGCCGCTGAGGATGAGCCCGTGGCCCATGATGCATTGGCCGCAGGAAGTGATGGGGCGGCCGTAATCGAGAGTCTCTTGCAGTTCGCCGCTGCCGGCGGCGATCCGAAGGATTTTGCTGGCAAACGGCCCGTTCTGCGTCTCGGCATAGAAGAACCCTTTGAAAAAGGGCACGTTCATGATGCTGGTGAAGTCGTGGTCCACCAAGTCGCATTTCCAGGCAATGTCGCCGGTACCGATCTCGTAGGCAGCGACGTACTTCCACTCGTCGCCCAGGTAGCCATAGTCGATGGGGTCGCCCTCCGGCCGCTTGGCCCAGCAGTTGCCGCCCCCGAACACCAGCTTGCCTTCTGCATAGGTCAGTGTGCTCTTCTTGCCGATCGGCAGACCCGTCTTCTCCCACACCAAGTCCAGGTCTTTATCATAGACGCGGATGGCCGAATCCCACTCCGGCTTGCCGTACCAGCGGGTCGCCACGAAGTAGCCGTGCGAATCGTTCACCAGCACGGTGTTCCAGGAGCTGCAGCGACTGGGGCCCGATACATTGACGGACTTGAGGACCCGGCCGTCGGTGGCGCTGATCTTCATTACCTTTCCGCTGCTTTGGTAGAATATCCAGCCCTTTTCCTGGTCCACGCAGGGCGTGACTCCACCGGTCGGTCCCGCCTTGACCCACCACACGTCCTTGCCCGTTTCGGCGTCCATGGCGTGCAGCCCGTTCGAGCACGGCGAGAGAATCAGCTTGGTACCGTCTGCCAAATCGTAGTAGGAGAACCCGAAAAAGATGGTCCCCGGCTGGTTGGCATCGCTGATCCACTCAACCTGGCCCGTGTCCCGGTTCAAGGCGACCGTTCGGGCCTTCTTGTGCTCGTGGGCGATGATCAGCCAGGCGCCATCTTTTTTCTGGAATAGCATGGGGCTGCTATCGTAGGTCTCTGCGAACGCGTACGTCTTCAGTCTTCGCAGCGTATGGACGTCGAAGGCGGCGACATGGTCTTTCCCCGGCGAGTCGGTCCCGGTGAAATAAGCGACCCCGTCGACGACGATTCCGCCCTGGTCGTATAACTTAAACTCCGACTCGGACGGCGGGTTGTCCGGCTTCGGACTTTCCTGCGACAGGGCAGTGCCGGCAGTCAAAACCAGCACCCCCACGATTCCCGGAACCACCTGCATTTGGAGCCTACTCATCGAACCAACTCTCCCTGTAGTATTCGTGGACCGTGTGATTCGGGATTACCGCAGCGGATCGATCCAACCCTGCGCTCTGCTCCACGACGTCGCTGCGGCAGTGAGCTACGGGTGACAATGGCTTGTGAATAGCACGTCAAAGGACGGATGTCAACTATCGCGGTCGCGCACGTTTCATGCGTTCATAAGGACTTGCCAAGGTCGTTTGATTCGGTATTTGACGCCGATTAGGATACGAGTCGGTCATCTTGTCTACCGGAGCCAGAAGAATGATGAAAGCAAAGCTTCTATTCGTGCTTGTCTGCCTGCTCAGCACGCAGATTGGGATGTTGTCCGCTCAGGACGCTGCGAGTATTTCAGCGGACGCCAAACCTGTCGTGTTCTCTGTCCAGCAGGACCATCAGAACATGATGAAGCAACTCGGAATAACGAAGTTGCGGCCCGGACGAAGTGGCAATCCGTCAGACCCAAACGCCGCGAACACGGACGAATCCAAGGCCAATCCGTATCCGGAATTGCCGGAACTGACGACGATGAAGGACGGCACAAGAGTTACGACGCCCGATCAATGGTGGAAGCGGCGTCGGCCGGAGATTGTCGAAGACTTTGAACGCGAAGTGGTCGGGCGGATTCCCGATGGCGTCCCGAGCGTAAAGTGGAAAGTGCTCAAGACCATCGAGCAGAAACTGGGCGAGACGGAAGTGATCGAAAAGCGGCTCGCAGGTCACGTCGACAATTCCGCGTGCCCCGCCATTCGTGTCTACATCATGATGTCGGTCATCGTGCCCAAGAATGCGAAAAAGCCGGCGCCAACTTTGATGCAGTTCGGCTTCACCTGGTTTGGGCTGGACGGTGAGGAGTTTAACTTCGGTGGTGGCTTCGGTCGAGGACGCGGTGGGCCGTCGAAAGAACAGTTGCTCGTCGAAGCCGGCTGGGGTTGTGCAACGGTCAACGCGTATAGCGTTCAGGAAGACGCCGGGGGTGAAACGAAGAATCGTTTTGGCCCGCCACGTCCACCCGGCGGCGGACTGACCCGCGGCATCATCGGCCTGACGAACAAGGGCCAGCCGCGGAAGCTCGATCAATGGGGTGCGCTGCGAGCGTGGGCATGGGGAGCCTCCCGGGGGCTCGATTATCTGGAAACCGATCCGGCGGTCGACGCAAAGCGTGTCGGTATCGACGGTGTCTCTCGCTTCGGCAAGGCGGCTCTCGTAACGATGGCGTTCGACCAGCGATTTGCGACTGTACTGGTCGGTTCGTCAGGCGAAGGAGGGGCCAGCCTCTATCGTCGCAACTTTGGCGAATCCGTTGAGAACCTGACGGGCTCGGGCGGTTACCACTGGATGGCGGGCAACTTTCTGAAGTACGGCGCAGCGGAGGCGTCATTCGGCTCAATGAACGCCAGCGACCTTCCGGTGGACGCTCACATGCTGATCGCATTGTGTGCCCCGCGGCCGACATTCATCAGCTATGGCGTACCGGAAAAAGGCGACGCACTGTGGCTCGATCAGCAAGGCAGCTTCATGGCCGCGATCGCCGCTCAGCCCGCGTTCCGACTGCTCGGGGCCCGCGATCTTGGTCGCAGCGACGACTACATGAAAGAGAAGATGCCGCCCGTCAAGACCGACATGCTGGATGGCGAACTCGCATGGCGTCAGCACGACGGCGGTCACACCGACATGCCGAATATTCCCCACTTCCTGAAGTGGATGGACAGGCTCTGGGCAGAGAAAGACGCCCAGGCCGGTGCGCCGAGGTGAGAATCACCTCCGCAGGAAACCGCGACCTGGGTGAGTCCATAAATGCGACTGTCCCGCCGGTCCCTTCTCTTTCTCAACGAGGCAAAGAAGTGATTGAACAGAAGGTCGCAAAGGACGCGAAGAGAAGAGGTATTTGCGATCTTCATGACCTTCTGTCGAGGATTCTTGAACAGAGAACGGAGAAAGCGGACGCTCCGTGCACCAGCGATGTGGCAAAACCGCGTATTCATCAAGCGGCTTGAATATTCGCGGTTTCTCCGCAAACCGCGAACTTATGTTGACTCCTAAAAGTTCGCGGTTATACTAATCTGCATGTCAGAGAACTTCTATGGTCGCGAAGCGGAGTTGGCTCGGCTTCAGTCCTTCGTCGATTCCCCCAAGTCAGGTTTCCTGGTCGTGCGCGGTCGCCGTCGGATTGGGAAGACATGGCTGTTGGCACAATTTGCCCGTAGAGTCCCGGCCCTCTCTTTCCAGGGAGATGAGGACAGCTCGTCCCGGCAACTGCTGAGGAAGTTCGCCGAAGAGTGGAAACGCTTTTCCGGGGACGACTCGCTGTCGATCATCCGGGTCGTCGATTTGAGCTGGCTTCGCGCGTTCCGCGCCATGACAGCCTTCTTCCGAAATCAACCCGACCGGAAACACGTGATCGTCTTTGATGAGATTCAATGGATCGCGAAACGGAAATCAGGATTCCTCGGCCAACTAAAAGAAGCCTGGGTGGATTGGGAGCAGTTGGGAAACGTAAAGGTCATCATCTGCGGTTCCTCTCACCGGTTCTTCGCGAACAAAACCGCGTCGGAAACATCCGTGCTGCATCGCATGCGGACCGTGGGCGATCTCCGAGTTCTGCCTTTCAGCCTCTCAGAAATCGGGCGGCATTACTTTCCCCAATGGACCAAAGAACAGATTTGTTTGGTGTTCATGATGACCGGTGGTGTGCCGTACTACCTGGCGCGGATTCCTCGCCACGGCAATTTCATCCGGGCGATCAACAAGACGTTCTTCACTCGCGACACCATCTTTCTCGATGAATTTCGCGAGGTCATCAATCTGGAGTTCACCAGGGAGTCTGCCCGGACGGCGGAAACGATTCTGGCCGCGCTGGGGCAGGACGGCTCCACGCTGGAAAACATCCGCCGGAAGACATCCATCTCGAACGAATCGACCGTAAGGACGATGATCGGCCAATTGCTTGAGTTTGAGATCCTCGCCGAGAAAACTCAGGCCGGTACCACCAAGGCCAATCGGCGCGGCAACAAGTACTATATCAGAGACCCGTTCTTGAACTTTTACTTTCAGATTCTCAGAAGCCGGGCGCGTCGCATCCGCAAAAACGTGCGTTCGAATCTATTTCGTGAATGTATCGGCTCGAAGACCGGGTATTACATCGAAAACTTCTCGGGTAAAGCCTTCGAGTTGTTGGCCGAATGGGTATTACGTCGCCAGCTCAGTCCTGCTGGCCGGGAGAGCATTCTCGCGAAGTTGAACGTACAGGATGACGAGTACGAAGTTGGGCATCATTGGGTCGAGGGCGAGACTCAGGTGGACTTGATTGTCGAGAATGAAGCGGATCGGGAAAGCCGGTTGCTGGAACTGAAGTGGATCAGCGGGAAAGCTGATCGCAGGTCAGGATACCTCGATCAGGTCAGAGAAAAGGCCTACTCACCGCCGAAGGGTTGGACGATCAGCTATCATCTGCTGTTGTCCGGCGAAGCTTCCACTCCGTTGCGGAAGAAGGCCAAGGCCATGGAGATCCAGATCCTGGGATTGAGCGATCTCTTCGCGGATTGAGCGGGCTCTGTTAAGGATCAACGATGCAAAGAAATGATTGAACAGAAGGGCGCAAAGTACGCGAAGACAAGAGACGTTCGCGATCTTCGTGACCTTCTATTGAGAAGACCAACGAGCGCAGCGATCCGCCGCGGCGGACTCCGGCACGCGATGAATTAGACGTCCTGTCATACTACCCGTGCCGGAACGGCGCTTCGCTGCGTCCGGTCTACTTGCTGCGTGGAGGTGTCTGCTGGCAAGATTGCGATCACGGCTCTCGCTTTTCCGATTGCCCATAGACGATGCGGCACTTGGCGATGCGTCGGTTCAACACGTCTACAACAAACAGCCGGTCCTTCCAGACGGACAACGCGGATATCGTTCCGAAAGGAAGCTCTGGGTGCGGGTACTTGCTGCCCTTGCCCTGGCAATCCATGTTGCCGTAGCTGCCGAATTCGCCGACCAACTTTCCCGTCTTGCAGTCGATCACCTGAACGCTGTACTTGCCGGCGGCGTACAGATATCCGCGGCCGTCCAGCGTCTGGTGTTGTTTTGATGTAATGCAATGACAGGGCGCAAACAGCACCTCGGACTGTCCAAGATATCCATCCCATGGCCGGGTCCAGAGTGGTTCGCCTCCGGACGGTGGGTACTTCGACAATGCAAGGTATTCCTCCCACGGCCTCTTGGCGGGACGGTGCATGACGTACAAGTTGCCTTCGTCGTCGACCTGGAGGCCCCGCACGCAATCCAGCTTGAGCAGGCCCCGTTCTTTCAGCTTCCCATCCGCGTCGTATACGTTTACCTGGCGGTGCATGGCGACGTACGGACTGACGGGTCGCGATTTTGGATCGACGTCCACCTTGGCCACGTAGTAGATGTTGCCGTGGCGGTCGACGTCCATGCCGTGATAGACGTCGTGCCAGAAGCCTGTCTGCATGACGCGGTCGACGGAAAGGGCGCCCGTTCCCGTGGCCTCAAACGGAATCGGTTTCCCCTCGCGGTCGAAGCGCAGGATCTCCACCCCGGCCTTCCCCAATTTCCATCGGTAGACGCGGCCGTCTTTTCCGAAGATAGAGTCGATGAAGAGCGGCTCATCCGGATAACGGAATTGGCGATCGAAATCCAACGACCCCCAAGGCGACGGCATCTTCAAATCTCGGGAATCGAAGAAAAGGGACGGCCACTTCTTGAGTACGTTCCCCTCCTGGTCCATCCGGTAGACCGTCCCGAACTGTTTTAGGCGGTGGTTGGAGTCGTCTTCAACGTAGATGTGGCCGGTTTGCGGGTCGATATTGAGGATCGGCTGGTCGCCGCTTTGCCTGGGGCAGGAGAGTGTCTCTCCGTTGTCCACCCATCTCTTCTTCACCGAAAGATCGTCGCCCGTCAGTTGTATGAGGCTCCCCGGGCCAACGGCATTGGCCACCCAGACCAGCGGTGGGGATACTCCGGCGTCCACGGTGACTTGCAGCACTTCCGGATGCAGGGGCCCTGAGATCGCCACAAGCTCGGGCTCTTTCCAACTCCTCAGCTTGATCAATTTCCTGGGTGCCTTCAGAGGATTCCTCGCCGCGTCGTTCACTTCCCGCCGCATCAATGGCAGCGAGCGCTCGGAGCGTTGGTCCTTTGGTCTCTCTTCCGATCCCACCAACACGTAGAGGCTCTTTTCGGCATCGATCGCCAGAGCGGTTGGGTCATAGATCGGGTGCTTCTCTCCATTGTGCTCATAGTGCGTTATCGATGCGCTCGGGCGGCCATCTTCTGCGAGCACTTGCAGGCGGTTGTTCCCGGCATCCGCCACGATCAGATGATCTCCGTCCAGCGCCAGCCCGCTCGGTTCGGCGAAGCCGCCGAAAGAGTCCTGCTTTTCAACCTTGACGCCCTGGTGCATTCGGCACTTCCAGACATGGGCCCCCCTAGCTTCTTTTGGACTCACGTCCCAATGGTAGCTTGTCTCTTGCGCGCTTACTTCCCAATAGTAGGCGTAGCGCTTGGTGGGAAGCGTGCTCTGGCCCGCCGACATGTAGAGAATACCGTCGGGGTCAAAACAGAAGTAAGGGTAGCGGAGTGAAGCGAAGGGCATGTAGTTCTTCAGGTCGGGAACCATCAAAAGGCCCTGCGTCCAGTTGGTGCTTTCGAACGGTTCGTTTCGGCCCGGGTTGTGAGTCGAGGTCCATCCCTCGGAGGGCAAACTTCCGTCCGGCTTCATCCTCCACAACACACCGCGGTAGATGTTCGCCATGATCAAGTCGCCGTCCGGCGCCACCGCGATCTTCTGAGGGTGATGCCACCAGGAGCCGTACATCGAGAGCGAACCGGCGCATGTCTCGAACATCATGGGGATGGCCAACTCCGTCTCGCCTTCCCGTGCCGTCCTTCTGCAGAGATCCCGCACGCTGCGGTTGGGCAAGGTTGGGTTCAGCGGCATGATCGTCCGCAAGTAATCGCCCTGCCGATCAAAGACCCGCAACTCGGGCGCCTCCCGGAACGGTCTCGGATCGGAGAGCACGTAGAGTTCCCCGTTCCGTTCATTCACGGCGAGGTCCCAGATGATGCCCCGCGCGTGAGGATCGCCCTGGAGCAGAAACCCCTCCAGTTCCAGCTTCACGTCGCCCGTCGTTCCAGCGTGAGTGGAACCGGGTCCAAGCTGTATCGGCCGCCTTTTCCTTTCGGCAAGTAACGATCTCTTCGCCTTCGGTGGGACGTTGTAGTGCCTGTAGGGGCTTGAATAGTCGGGCTTGGGGAGACTCTCCCGTGCGGGCATGCCTGCCAGTATTCCCCACTCATCGAGATTCGCCGACGCGCCACCCCAGCAATGGGTCTCGCCGCCGGGCATGCCGGACCGGCGGATGTTGAACCCGATCTTAGATGCGCGCGTCTTGTTCTTGTTGAAGATATCGAGCGGAAGAGCGAACTCAGCCGCCCACGCTCCCGTGCCCCTTGCCACCGCGGACTTCAGCGGCGGCCGCCACGTCGGGTCACGCCATGGGGGTGTATGTTCATTGTAGGAACAGACAAGTTTGCCGCCGTCCTCGGGGGTGATCCGGATCAAGTAGTAGGAATTCCCATCGCCGTTGGAGTCGATCGAGATCTCGGCGAATTCCACTTCCTTCGCAGGCTTGACGGGCTTGCCCGCCCAGTGGGCCGAGAGCAACTTGTCGATTTCGCTCTTCGCATATTCCGCGATTCGCCCGGGCGTGAACGAAGATGTGTGCCTCGGGTCCATTCCGTCCGCCGCGTCTTTCCCCATGCAGCTTACGCCGACATAGAGGTTTTCGGTGTCGCGCAAGATGAACGCTTCCGTCGTTGACTTCGCCGGCTCTCCCCGCGTGACCGTGAGCGGACCTGTTCTGGCCGCATCCTTCCAGAACGGCTCGTCGAGCTTTCCGTCTATCACCGGCTGGGAATCCGACAGTGGCACTCGCAATGTCGGCCGCTCTTGGTTCATCCGGGGAGCTTCATTTGACCCGTAGCCGGAGGCGATGGCGTTTGGATCGTCCACTCCGCGGCCCGCCTGCGCCTCCGTCTTGGGGTCAGGCGACCTGCTTTCCGCCGCCGGCGCCCGGTGAAGGCACAGGAACGCGCCCAGGATGGCAACGGCAGTACAGACGTTTCGTGATCTTTCCATTCCTCGCCTCCTCGAGCGTTGGATGCCTGTGTTGATCAACATTTCCTCTCCCCAATGTTCGACTGTTTGATTTTCGCAGGGTGGGCAGTGCCCACCACAAGGTATTGTATCCTGGTGGGCATTGCCCACCATACATCTTGCGCCCCATCAGCGAAGTCAAACAGTCGAGCAATGTTGAATGTCGAAATTCAACGAGTTCCAAAATACACGTCGCAGAATGTAGATACCGGAGCTTGATGGCGCGAGCGAGTTGTCCAGCCCGACGCCACCATGATACATCAGCCGGCAACGCGAATCAAAAACGGTTCGGGCGTCGTTCTCGTAAACGACTCCCGACCTTTTTCTTCCGTGTCTTCTTCTTCCGTGTTGTGTGGCTGACCGTCGAGCGTGGCGCTTTGGATGTACACGTTTTTCGGCGAGTTGTTGTGGGTTTCAATGACGAACTTCTCGCCCGGATAATAGCGCGGGTCGAGGTGGATCACCGCGCGGGGGAACAGGGGCGAACCGAGTTCGTAAATGGGGTCCACGCGGCAGCCGCCGTCCATCTGGAATAGCCCCAGGGCCGCTGCGGCATGGTTAGGAGCCCGCCGATGGTCCAACCATGTATGTGGGTCGCGTTGATTGGCAGGACCTTCGTTCGTCGATTCTCGGTGGGTGTCAACGGCGATGAACACGAGACTCATGAGGTGGGTTGCTCCCTGCGGGTCAGGTGTCGCCCTTGACCCTCGCCCTGATCAAGACCCGTTTGCCTTTCGTGACCCGTATCTTCTGAGAGAATCCGCCCTTGTACCACACTTTCACGCAGTGTCGGCCGGTGCACGCGGACTTCTCGCCCTTGATCAGGTAGGGGGCTACGTCCGGGTCTGGATGCACGGCACGGCGCCAGCCGGCCGGGAGCCCCTTGGCGTCCATCTCTTCGAACCCACTGTTCCGAAGCTCCGCACCCTCGACCACAACGTCGTCGAAATAGCCCCACACGGGGAGGAGTTTGCGGGTCTCGGTCTGGCTCGCGTACGGACGCCCCTTCAGGTACAGTAACACCTCGCCGTCTTTCTCCGGGATGAATGCGATTTCAAAATCCTCCCATACGCCGGTGGTCAACTCGCGGCCGGTTCCCCTGACATAGGAGTCCTTCGGTGTGTACCGGCCCACCCCGTAATATCGGCACCCTGCTACTGGCTTCATGGCCACGCCATCGGCCCTGCCATCGACGTCGATCACAGCCATTGAGGGAGCGTAGCT
>JACKQG010002004.1_pt1 | contig 27303 bp, 25 predicted proteins | sample 8237621 | NCBI WGS metagenome assembly JACKQG01 (sample SAMN15677084, study PRJNA649215) | marine metagenome | biome: marine; feature: Black Sea; material: saline water; isolation source: suspended particulate matter (SPM) from the Black Sea western gyre | collected 2013-06-09/2013-06-10 | depth... | reverse complement strand
AACGGACGTGAGCCAAAATAGCATCTCCTATCTTCTTAATTTCATTTTTCATTTAAAAAGTTTCCATAAAACCTTTACTACTTGCTTTTTGCTTTTGTCTCTTTCGGATTGGCTGCGAGGTAGTCTTTAGTGAACTCACTAACAAGATCTTTGACATGTCCCCTTATTTTGTTGATACTATGCACCCCACCACTCCACACGTTGCCCCTGTGCCACGTGGCAGCAATAATACAAACTTTTTTTGGCTCTCTCAACAATAGCACATTTTCGTGAAGCTCGACTACTATTGACGCTGCAGCAACAGTGCTTTCTTCTGCTGTTAATAAAACCACCTCTATCCAAAGGCATAGCATTTCTGGCGTTGACAACCATTCCTCATGAGTAAGCACCTTAATACCATATTGCATGAGCTGCAATTCCGTATCCCTCTGCAGGTCTTTTTCTGTCAAACTATATTTCTCTGCCTCTGGTTTGATAGGATTGACAAAAACATACACGCCTTCCAGCCCTTGCAAAACATCCTTTTCACCAGCCATTACCTCCTTATAAGATAGACCTGGCTGTCCACTTTTTATTATATTATTGTCAATCTCTTTCTCTTTTGCATTCATGTCAGTTTAACCAAAATCGGATGCTTCTGCTTTTTAGTATCCTTTGCCTTCTCTTTCGGATTGGCTGCGAGGTAGTCGTTAGCTAACTATTATTTTACCATTCTAACAATCTCCTTGCGGAGTTCAATTGAAAGTTTAGGAATCATATAAAAGCCTCTTAACTACCTATTTTGCCACTACCTTATACCGATTGTATTTTTGACTTTTTAAGATGAACACAATTTAATGCATTGTTAAATTGATAGAAATTGATATCCTGCTGATAAGTATGTAAAATAATATAGGAGAACGTTATTATGCGTAATTGGCGTGTTGAAGACAATCTTGTTACTCTTTATATAGCTTTATATAAAGATAAAGACTTAAAATATAAAAAGAAAGAAATTGAAAAAATATTAGCTCTTGCAGCTGTTCAAATGCGTATTCAACAGTTTATAGCGATAAAAACAAAAGGAAGAAGAGGGCTTAAGTCAGGGTTAAAATCACCGCTATATAAGCAACTCTATAACATCTTCAAGGATTTCGACCCGAAGAAATTTGCCAAACTTGTTAATTCCATATTAAAGGTAAAATCAAATTTAACGAAGTATTAAATAGGTAGATAGTCACATATAAAACATCCGTCAAACTACTTATCCAGCCCATATAATCTCACACACCAACACTCGTCTTCCAATTTAAAGCGTCCAGCAGGCCGTAGTGGCGATTATTTCTTCTGATATGGCAAAATTCTTTTGAATAAATTTACACACAGAGCGTATAGTAATATAGTGAGTGCTTAACAGCGTGCTGCAGTAATATTAAGACAAGAATGCCGAAAGTCTGGAAGAGACAGAAATGCGTATATTGCTAAGGATATTACCATTTGCTTTTTTCATCTGGTTCATCTGCCACTTGCTGAACTCCCCTGGCAGGAAGAGTACACCCGGCAACCAAAAGCGAGAAGGTGAATCGCCGCCGGCAAGAAGAAAACGAGTCAATTGCACAGTGGTTGAAAATGATAGTAAGTGAATTTTTACGAGGTGTTATGCCATATCTTCCTACTTCCAATTTACAGCTTCTCAGGAGGGGATTTAAGCGGTGAAATCGTACTGAGGAGTATTCTCCGACCTAAAAAAACAACCAATATCTTGTGTTGCCATAATCGAGTATGTTATAATTACGGCAGGAAAGCATACCGGCAAAACGCATTATCCTGAAAGAGAAGGGTAAATGTTATGTGTAAACGAAACGGCTTTACGCTAATAGAGCTTTTAGTAGTGATTGCCATCATCGCAATACTAATGGCGATATTGATTCCAGCACTGCAACGGGTGCGAGAACAAGGTCGCCGACAATCCTGCGGCAGCCAGATTCGTCAGCATTGCATGGCGTTTCTTATGTACGCGGATGATTATTCGGCAAAACTTCCCCTGCCGGATATTCCAGGAGGCTGGTTGTGGGACCTTGACGTTGACGTCGTTAACTTCATGCTGCAAACGGGAATGACGAAGAAGATGTTCTATTGTCCTTCCAATCGAACTATGCATACGAATATAGACCATTTCTGGACATTCCAGGCCACCGTAGTCAATGAGAAAAAGCTGACAGGTAATTTCATCGTGTCCGGATACTGCTATGTTCTTCAGATGACACCCGGTACGGGAGAACGCCCCGAGATTCAGAACAATCCACTTGGGAGCAAAATCTGGCTAAAGACAACAACAGAAAAGCAGCCTGCCCTGCGTGAGCTCAGTGTGGATGCAACACTCTGTGCCTGGGACCAGCGCAGCCCGGAGTATCCGAACGGCAATTTCGGTCTTGTGGCCGGGGGAACGCTCAATCAGGTATCGCTGTATGACCGCAGCAGCCATCTTAAGAGCGACGCTCTGCCTTCCGGTATGAACATCGGTTTCCTCGACGGGCATGTAGAATGGCGCCATTTTAATCCGCAGTGGGAATCGCCCGAATACGAACAGGCCGAGGATATCCCAAAACCCCGATATGGGTCTAATCGCAGGTTTTGGTGGTAGAAGTAACACTTTAACGGCCCTACGGGTATCAGGCTTTTGTCCCCACTTTTTTCCTTGTAATACAGCATTCAAAATGATATAATCATGTTAGTTGCGAGATGTTCCAAAGCACTACATTAACAGGAGGTTGCATAATGAGGCGGGGAACAATTCTTGTGTTCGTTATGGGCATATCACTGCACAGCAGATGCGTGGTAAGTATTAATATTAACGGTTTTTTGCGAAGGTGATGAAATGAAGAATAATGAAGTGAAAAATTATGTCATTGGTTTTTTGCTTGGTTTTTGCATGGTCTTTCTTCTTGGAGCAGTGCGCAGCCGGTATGTAGATGGTCATTGTCAATCCTCATTATCAAGCGTTAGTGAGACTGGAGAGGTTTATCTGGCCATTACTAATACTGCTACCGGAGAGACAGTCGTACACAGATTTGACAGGGATGATGTTGCTCGTGGAGAAGAGATCAGATTCGATGCTGATTCAATCAATAAGGGCCGGTTAACAGCAGACGCCCAGCGGTGATTCGCAAACACAGAACAATAAGCAATAGCACATTCACGCTCCTGCTGATATCTCGCATTTTCCTCTTCCTCCGCAGCGCAGGGGCTTTTATTTGATAAGTGATAGAACAAGCACTTATTCCCAATCGTATAATGCTATTGGACGGATCCGGAATGGGTTGGGGTTGAGTTTTTGCACTTCCTCCTTCCTCTACCCCAGCCCAGTTTGTTTTTTAAAATCCCCGGTTCCGTCCGCTTTTATTCTCGTCAGTCTCGGCTTGACATTTTCAGGATGGCTACTCAAAAGACGCAAAATGTTGTAGCTTATTTGCTCTGCTTGAGTTTAGCCATTGTAGAACGATAAAACACATCTCAGATGAGAGGCTATGGAAAATCCTGTTTTGAAATAACTTGCAGATGTGACAAGACAGCTTTTCATCTTTCAATTTAAAGCGCTCAGCAGGCCGTTGTAGCGATTATTTCTTTGAAGATGTGAACCATATCATCCCGCTTTCAATTTAAAACTTCTCAGGAGGGTATTTAATTGGCGAGCTGGTCTTGAGGGATATCGTGATACACTGCGGTCTAAAAAAATCATCCATAAACTTGCAATACGGCGACCGAGTATGTTATAATTACATCGGATAAGCAAACCAGTACAACTCATTGTATTTCTTTGAAAAAGAAGGGCAAAAGGCCATGCGCAGGCAAGAAGGTTTTATCCCGTTAGAACATAAGATTCCTGATTGGAAAAAAGGAAGATTTCTAACGGGATTTACTTTAATAGAACTTTTAGTGGTGATAGCCATTATTGCCTTGTTGATGGCGATATTGATGCCGGCGTTGCAGCGGGTCAAGAAGCAATCCGAGGCGGTGGCTTGCCAGGCCAATCTGCATGAATGGGCCCTCGTGTTTGCCATGTACACCGATGACAATGACGGTTTATTAATGGATGGGTATGGCAGCGGGATTAACGGCACATGGATCGGTGCTTTGCGGCCTTACTACCATGAACCTAAAATCCGTGTCTGTCCGACGGCTACAAAACCTATGTCGGAAGGAGCACGAGGTATGTTCGCGGCGTGGGGCGTCTTTGGGGCCGGACTTGCTGAAGACGATCCAGGGTGGTCCGGGCCGAAGGTTGATGGCGACTACGGCAGCTATGGCATGAATGAGCTGGCTTATAACATACCCCCGGGTGCATCCAGATCAGAACATTATTGGCGAACCATCAACGTCAAAGGGGCCGCCGAGATTCCCTTGTTGTTCGACTGCATATGGTACGATGTGTATCCGCTTGATACAGACCATCCACCTGAGTACCCGGGTGATGTAGTAAAAACCGGAGGCGGAGGTGAGATGAAGCGGGTTTGCATCAACCGTCACAATGGATATTTGAACGCACTTTTTATGGATTGGTCTGTTAGAAAAATCGGGATCAAAGAACTGTGGACGCTCAACTGGTATCGCGGATTCAATATGACAAGCGCCTGGACCAAGGCGGGCGGCGCTCAACCTTCGGACTGGCCACAGTGGATGAGAAGATTTAAGGACTACTGAAAACAGAATAATGTTTAGTCTTCAAGCTCCTGTGAGATATCTCTCTTTTTCATCTGCCTCTGTTCGGTAGGGTCTTTTTTTTTAATGTTGCACAATGCAATAAAAAAGACCCCTGATATTTCTATCAAAGGTCTTAATTCGCCAAGTTTACGCCAAGTCGCTCGGGCCAATTTCATAAGCTCAAGTGTTAAATTGGCTTACGAAAACTCAGGTTAAGAGAATGTGCCTTATGTCGCATTTTCTAACCTGCTGTGCTTGATGATACCCGCTGTGAGCCGGGCTGCAATGACAGATTATTGGCCACTTTTTTGCTTCGTCATTGATGTACTGGTTGATAAAAGTTTCGGTTTCAATTCTTGCTTTATGACCTATCTTGATAATGTCTTGAGTATTCATTATTTTGCTCTTTCTTTTGTCAATTTTAATAACTTCTGGAATCTTTTGGTTTCATCTATATAGACGTTTCTAACGGCTATTTTATTCGCGAATTTTCTCAAAATGCCGAATATTTTCAAACTGATAGCACGTGGTTATTACCAAAGACGTAAGAATCGCCAGATATTATGCCCCCTGTTACAGGAGCGTATCTATAAAAAAAGCCCCTGCAGCATAGTGGCTTGAAGTGGAAGCAGGGGCTTGAACAAGGCTGCACGCTTCTATGCTTGCGGCCTGTATCAAAGATTATCCCAGAGGATTTCTTTGTCCTCGAACAGTGAATACAGAAGGTCACTCTATTATTATTCGTAATAAGCAGATTAAGTAAAGTAGCTAATTCCTGAATATCAGCTCCCCAAATCCTATATCTGGATAAGTAAAAGGATTTTTCCGGACTTTGCAAATTGGGGAAAATAAGTTATACTTTATATAGAGATTGTTGCATTAACTACGCTCGGGGGAAGAGAAAATTCACCTACCGGGATAAACGTTCAACAGCACAGGATTGAAAGAAATGGAGGGGGAAAAATATGAGGGGTTTGCTAAAGGTATTCTCTGAGGTGGCATTATTTCTTGGGACGCTTACTATAATGTATATATGGTTGAGTTTTCTTATCGTTAACCTTTGGTCTGTTGTAAATAAGTGATAATAGAATAAAGCCTGATGAATAAGTGAAATTCTGTGGTATGCCTTATGTAATAAAAAGGGCTGCAAGCTCATGCTCGCAGCCCTTATATCTTTGTGTTCGTCTTACAAATCTATCCTTTTTAGGACAGATTTAATTGTAGATCTCTTCCTTGTTGTATGTCTTCTGCTTACTGTGTCTTTGCTGCCATTCGCTGAGATACTTTGCCGCAGCATCTCTTCCGCCTAAGCCGAAAGCCAGGGCCAAAGCAAGGCAAAAGCCGCCAAGTATGATATTGAAGGTAGTAGTAACCAGAAGTGTTGCTATTCCAAGCTCTCTTAGCGAAATAGTCCCGGCGAAGATAATAATGGCCCATCGACTTACTGTCGCTAACATCTCCGGTTTTGGCAAAGAAGCATTTCCCGCCGCCGTGCGAATGATGCCCGAGACAAAGTTTGCCAGAAACATTCCAACTACCAGAACGAACATGGCTGCGATAACATTCGGAATGTAAGCAAACAAGCTCTCAAGAACATTTGATGCCTGCTGCAAACCCAGTGCGTTGACGACCATGACCAGCACCATAATAATTGCCAGCCAATACACCATACTGCTCAGAACATGGTTGGCGGAAGTTTTCAAGCCTCCTTTATTCAGAATCTCCGATATCCCAGCCTTATCCGCCAGTTTGTTGAAGTGTATTGTCTCCAGACCCCGACTAACAACTCGCCTGAGCGTTTTTGCTACCACCCAGCCTATGGTCAGGATGATAAGCGCCCCGATGAGCGTAGGCATATATCCGATTAATTTGGTCAGCATTTCACTAATCGGTGCCACAATAAGACTGTTCCATTCAATCGCTGCTAACATTTTTGTACCTCCAAAATAAATTGTTAGTATCCACTTCTCACTTGTTCACGGTTCCATAATATTCGGCTGTTTTCACACGCTGGTAGAGGACATTTCCATATATAGCCCAGAATCAAAGCAGGAAAGGCGATTATTTAGTTTTGGAGTAATTATTTATCGGGCCAAAACTATTCCTAAATTTATGTATGAAACTGCTGATGTTTGTATGGGGCCCGCCAGTAGCTGTAATAGCCGTATCTTATTTGATAGATAGAAGGGCCTCAGAATCGAATAGGCTCAGGATTTCCTGTAGAGTTGTTCTATGTAGTTCACTTTTTTGAGCACTTCCTGGCCGTGTACTCGAGCAGAACTTTCAGCTCTTTCCATCCGGGATTTTCAGGATTGTCCTGCAATGAGCCTGGTATATGGAAGGCTGCGGCCGGGTGCTGGGTAAAGCGGCCGTTTCCATCAAGCCAGCTCTTGTTTACTTTCCAGTATCCGTTTAATTTGCCTATCTCTATTCTGTTAAGAATGTTGCACTTTGGCAGTTTCTCATCATCACCGCATTCGCGCAGTGCCAAATCAACCCCGTCACCGCCGGCACTCGGATGTAACTGTGCGTAAACCTGCTGCCCCAGATAGAGGTTGGTATATTTGCTTCTTTCTTTGGCAACACAGTTGAATCGCTGACAGATTTCTTTTGTGATAGAGGTTTTGTGACTTTTCCGGGTAGTTTTTTCTTCCTTCCCGTAATGTGGCATCTGTTCAAATGACAGGACCCAGTCTCTCAATCGTTTTGGGTCGAATAGAATCTTTCCGAAGGGCAGGACTGAGTGTGGAATCTTCTTTTCTCTCACCAAATGCAATACGTCTTTCTCGCCGCATTTGAGAAATTCGGCCGCTTCTTCGGTGTTGAAGAATCCCCGATTACCCTTCTCGTCCATTTCCTGCTCTCCTTGTTTCTTTATGGGGCCTTAATTAGCTACATCTATATTATAATACAACATAGTGCGGCTTTTGCTTTTTTTTAATTTTTTCACACATTTTTTTGGGATTTTATTCAATCCGGAGAGTTTTTATTGCAAATCGCTGAATACTTGGAATAATGAGCTATCGGTTCTGTAGGGTACAATTTGTCTATGTCATTGGCAAGGTGTAAGCTAAAAAAGCTATATTTTGTCGCCGCATGATGCTCAAGGCAGGATCGAGTTCATAGGATACTCTCGAAGCGGTTTTTTAATACTGCTTTCGAAGCGGAAATGGAGTTTTGAAACAATTTCTTAGATTCATTTTTCAGGTAAGGATTTTAATTAATGAAAGAGGAACGAATCAATTGTCCTTATTGCAGTGAACTGATATTGCAGGATGCAAGAAAGTGTCGTTTCTGCGGGGAATGGTTTACAGAGAAAAATAAGCCTGATATACATAGCGATCTTACGGTTTCTGAGCCTTCACAGGAGACTCAGGATAAACAGTCAGAGCCTGAATTCCAGGAAGCTGTAAAAGAATCTCAGAAAGAGCTTGTTGAAAGTCCGGCTGAGAGATCCAGGCCCTCGCTTTCACCCAAAAAATCTCGAATCTCCTGGCTCAGAATTATTCTTACTATTGTATATATAGGAATCATTATTGCCTTAGTCATTTATGAACGAAATGCTCATAAGGAGTTAAATCGTGGGCAGGGATTGGAGAACCTTCAGAAGTATCAGGAAGCCGGTGAAAAATATAGGGAAGTTATAGAAGAATATGAGCTTTCCTTCGCAGTAATAGAGGCGCGAAAGAATCTGAGGCGGGTGGAAGGCCAACTTGGCAATGATTTCAGCATAGAGGATGTTTATTGGCTGCCCTTCATTACCTGGCCTGTATGCTCGGTGTTACTCTTTCTTGTTTTTGTAACTCGTATTCTTCGGCCCGGTATGGCATTTCTTGCTTTTCTGTTTTTGCTGCTGGCCATTTTTGGTTCTGTGCTTCAACTGGCCTGGTACGGCCTTATATCAATTGAGCCGATAGCCGTGATTGTACAGGAATTTGTAGCAGAACCGAAAGTGGCCTTTGTCGCGAGCTATATAATGCTTATTATAACTGCCATGATGACTCTAACAGCCACGAGGAAACTTCCTTTTGGGTATCATAGTATGGCGGCTAAGGCAAAGAGGTATTGAATCGAACGTTGGCCTGGTGAATGTTCATATGTGGACGTTCGGGGAAAGACATCTAATTGGAAAATAAAAGTTCAATCAATATGCATATTTTAAGGGAATCAAAATGCTGATAGATAAATTGAAAGTTTGCCTGGCAGTATCGTTGCTGTTGCCTGGTTTATATGGCACTTCTTATGCGGGAAACGCAATTGCAGGCGAAGATGTCCCACGGGATTCCAATGGTATTCAGACTAAAGTCTCTGATTCTAACATCAGCAGTAAGGTTAAAGCAGAAAATAACGCAGTTCAACGAAGCGACGGTACTTCTGACAATAATTCCCGGGCTAATCAATCCACTGTTCAAAAAGATTCAAATCTTGCTTCCGAAAGAGTTGTTGACCAAAACGCTACCCAAGAAAAGCTGACCAAAACATCAGGCTCAGACAAAAAGGAGCAGTCACGGTGGATGACGGGTAAGATGATTGCCTTTTATATCGCCGTAGGTCTGGCTGTGGCGACAATAGCGGCCTGCCTTCTTTTGAGAAATACTCTCAGAACACGACTCAGAATGAAAAAAATAATGATCGAAGACCCGGACATTGATGATTTTCTGATTGCCTTTGACTGGACCTCAAAGATACTCTACTTTCCCACCATGATTGCTTCAATAGTAGCGGCCAATCTGATGTATCTGCAGGAAGCTGACGTGTGGTTTTTCAGTTCAATCAATCCCAAAATTATAGGCAGCGCCTGGTTTCTTATATTCTTCCTGAATTTTATCATTGAGGAGTATAACATTACAATTATGTTGATGCTAACGAGCCTGTTAAGTATTGCCTTTCTATTCTTTTGGTTAAACCTTGTCGGCTGGGTCTCGGGCTTCTTGGGTCTTTTCAAACACTTCGCATTATCTATAAGCGCTACGGGCTATCTGCTCGTAAGCATAATCGGCTTGTTAACTATTTTAATTTCCTGGGTCAAAGGTCTTTTCTATTATGTGACTATTACCCCCAACTATATGAATCTGCAGGAAGGCCCGACAGAAACAGGTGAGCAGATAGGGAGAGAAGACTATAATACGAGAATAGATACGAGTGATTTTTTTGGCCGGCTTTTGGGATTCGGCAAAATAGTGATTACTTTCAAAGACAAAAAGCGACAGCCTATAGTTTTACGGGTCAGCAACATTAGAAGCAAGGCGCAGCTATTGGAGAGGGTGCGTGCCAAGCTTGTGATAGACCATAAAGTGAGAAACGCCGTCATGCCGCAGCCTGAGCCTCAAAATCCTACATAAACACTGTATAATAACAAGTTTATCCAAATAATCCTTCCTGCGGGTTGAGCTATGATTTTTCCTCAAGATTTACTTTTCAATCCGGCTTTCCTATAGTATGTTTAATTTATTATGTTTAATTCAAATAACTGATTCGAATCTACTTTTTCAACTGGCATAACGAGAGGTGTTCGATTATACTTGCCTTCATTTGAAGGGAATGATATGAAGTCCGATGAGACAAAATCTTCTGAGAAGGAAAGAGACGCAGCAGCAGTCGAGCAGTTGAGGCAGCTTACGAGGAAATTGTGCTCAAATGATATTACAATTGCCAGGCTCGCGGCTCACAATCTGTCGTGGATGCAGGAAGATGGTCTGGCAATCCTCACAGAGACATTAATGGGCAACTACTCAAGGACAACCAAGAAAGCGGCGGCCTACGGACTTAGGAGTATGAAGGGCAGGATGAAGAAACTGGCTTTGGAGGTTCTTGAGCAGGGACTCAGGCATCGTGATCGAACAACAAAAGCTGCATGTGTTAAAGCTCTCTCTCTTATGAAAGGGGGTACTCCGACAAAAGACGGCTCACAGTCAAAGTCTCAATCATCCAGGCCCCCGATAAAGGAAATCCAGAAGAGACGTAATAGAAATATGGAAGATAAAAGATCTTCCCGCAGGTAAATCTTATCTGAGCTTCTGTTTTTACCAAAGAATGATTATTTTCAATGCCCCCTGAATTGTGCCATCCAGGGCGCTTCTGCTTCCCAGTTGGGACAGGGAGCATTAATATTAAAGTTCCTGGCCCATTTGACATGCCACAAGTCTTTCAGCCAAACCTTCCTGGCCGAATAGTCCAGAAAGACACTGTTTATGCCCTGTTGGTGTCGGTTGATGCAGAAGCGGTTCATGGAATTCGTGTGAGGGTCGAAACGTTCGCCGTCATAGCTCGGGGGCGTATCGTCATTCTCGGGCCCGGCGCACCAAAACCAGCAGTCCAGAAACAATGGAATGTTGTTACTGCCCTTGACATTGACTGAGCCCCAGTAATATTTTGCTGGCTGGTCGTAAAGTGGGTCTTCCGCGGCGACATAGAGCCAATGGTTGATTCCATAGCTGCCCCACGTTCCAGCCGGCTCGTATGTACCCGATGGTCGTGAGCCGGTAACACCAACCTTGCCCCATGATATAAATGTATTGCCACCTACTCCAAGTGTGCCAGTGCCTCCGGGGGGGTAAATGGGATTGGCGATTTTTATCGCCATTGGGCAGACGCGTATTTTTGGTTCCCGATAGTAGTAGTCGTACATGACATTTATCCAGCGCCCGGAGCCGCTTGTTCGCTTTGGGAAGAATCCGTTGTTGTCATCTGTGTACAAAGCAAAGATAGTGCCCCATTGCTTAAGATTCGACTGGCAGGCTACTGCCCTTGCCTGTTCCCTTACACGCTGAAGTGCCGGCATCAATATGGCCATCAATAATGCAATAATGGCAATCACTACCAAAAGCTCTATCAGAGTAAAGCCATTTTGTGTGCGCATGATGTTCGCCTTTCCTTGTTTACAAATTACGAATTTCGCTTATATACTAATTCGGGGTAATTATAACAAATTCAGCCACAGTTTAGCAAGATATTTATGCCGCCTAAACTGAACTTAGCTGTCAGACGGGATTAAATGATATTTTCTGAAAACAAGTCTTTTTTCACGTAGACTATTCCATAAATTCCGCTTGATTTGAAACACCTTTATGCCGATATGACATTAGAAGTTACTGATAGCTCGTACCAGAAAGGCTGACAAAAGTGGATAAGCAGAGTTTGACCGAGCAGATTTATCATAGGCCGTCTTCAGAACGTTTCTCTATTGCAGGAAGGATAAAAAGCTTCCGGTATGCAATCCAAGGTATCATGCTGATGGTTAAGTCCCAGCACAATGCCTGGCTTCACGCTAGTGCATCTATTCTTGTTATGCTTGTAGCCGCTTTCTTTCGGCTTTCCCCCGGCGAGTGGTGCTGGATGGTTATTGCGATAATGGCTGTTTGGACGGCAGAGGCATTAAATACGGCCTTTGAATTTTTGGCCGATGTGGCTTCTCCAGAATTTCACCCTCTTGTGGAAAAGGCCAAAGATGTCGCAGCCGGTGCGGTGCTCATTTCCGCCGGCGGCTCTGTGGTGATTGCACTGCTGATTCTTGGTCCCTATGTTCTCAGATTTCTGAGCCTGGTCGAATAACACTTTTGAAAAACAGCTTTTCTGGGCGATAAAAAATCCTTCGTCTTCTCACAACCACTTTTTCCTGGCCTGAAATATAGAAACTCTGGCTGACTTTCTTCCAGTCATAGACGATGCTTTCACTACTCTATTCTTTTCTCTTGGGGATTTGAGGAATCAGCCAGGCCAGGAAGGCGTCGGCACTTCTGGTTTGGATAAAAATCTTGCCAGGACCGGTCAGCTCGCAGACCAAACCTTCGCCGCTGAAAAGCGTTGATTTCAATCCCCCTACTCTTTTGACACTGTATCGGACTCCTTCTGCAAACGCCACCATGTGGCCTGTATCAACGATATATTTCTGGCCGGCTTCGAGGTCGATCTCGTGAATAGCTCCATAGCTTGAGAGAAACACGTTGCCGGTGCCGTTCATCTTCAGAAGAAACAAACCTTCTCTTGAGAAAAAGGTCTTGGCACCGCCCCATTTGGTATCTACCTGGATATCCGGCGATGAAGCAATATAAGCTCCTGATTGTGCGTAAAAACTTTGCCCTTTCAGCTCCAGAGCGTGGATATCACCCGGAAGCGTCGGTGCAAAGGTTACTTCTCCGGAGTCGGCTGCGATAAAAGTATTCACAAAGAAACTTTCTCCTCCCAAGACGCTTCTCTTTAAGGCGCCGAATATGCCTCCCTTTGCTGCGGTCTTGATTTCTATAGTACTTGACATACTGACCATCGCTCCAGCTTCGGCACTAACAGCTTCTCCCTGTCTGAGTCTTATCTTCAGCAAAGAATAAGAAGGACGATAAAGGACTTCATGCTCCATTTGTCAAAACTCCTTTCCTTTTAGAGGTTCCCTGAAATCATATTTATGGTTTCCGAATACTATATGACATTCTACTGTGTAACAAGATTCTGGTCAAAGTGTTGTTATTTGCCTGAAATCGCTTCTAAGTTTGTGATGTGCTGTTAGCTAATATTAGAATGCTTCTGTTAAGATTTGCTCGAGTGTGCATGTGGCCACGCAGATTGAAGTGTCTGCAGCGCCGTAGTAGATTTTCATTTCACCGTTATCGTCCATGACTGCTCCACATGCGAAACAGACGTTGCCGACGTCCCCGATCCGCTCATATTCTTCTCTTGGTGAAAGGATTGGCCGACTGCTGCGTTTTATGACTTTTGATGGGTAATCCAGGTCAAGAAGCACTGCTCCGATTCTGTAAATCGGGCCGGCGGATGTCATTTTTACCCCGTGATAAATCTCAAGCCAGCCCTCGTCCGTTTCTATCGGGGTAACCGAAGCTCCGACTCTGAATTCGTCCCAGAAACCTTCATGGGGTTTGATTACTTCTTCAGAGTCTCCCCAGTTAACAAGGTCTGGTGAATAAGAGACCCAGATGCATCCTTTGCCGAGACCGATTGGCCTGTCGAATCTTGCGTATCTTCCCCTTATTTTTCCTGGAAAGAGTAATCCGTCCTTGTTGCCCGGTTCGGAAATCAGTGCTATACGTTCGTAGTTAACGTAGTCGGCCGTTTTAGCTAAAGCGATGCGTGGTCCGCAGTCTCCTACGGCCGTATAGACAACATAGCATGTATCTTCAAGAATGGTCACCCTCGGGTCTTCGATTCCTTTGGTTTCGTAAAAGGCGAAAGGCCCCTCTTTGGCGGGCAGCATTACGGGTTGTTCATCAATAGTAAAATTAAGACCGTCGCTGCTCCTTGCTAAAGCAAAAAATGAGTAGCCATGCTGACCTTCAATCCGAAGCAGAAGATAAACTCCGTCTTCAGCCACGATGGGAGCTCCGTTGAATACCGTATTTGCACGGAAAGGGATGTCCTCCATTGTAATCGCGGGATTGCCCTCCCATCGCTGTAAAAGATCACTTGCCGGACACCTGGTCTTTTTCATTTAATACTCCACTTTGCTTTCGAAACAGTTTTCCACTATTTTCTCTATTTTTGTTGTCCCGACGCAAATACAACTATTTGCTGCACCGTAGAAGATTTTCAAATTGCCGTCATTATCGGCAAGAGCACCGGTTGGAAAGACAAGGTTTGGCACGTCACCGATTCTTTCGTAGTTCTCCCGAGGTGATAGAATGGGAATATTGGTCCTTCCTACGATTTTCGTTGGCTCTTGCCTGTTGAGGATAACAGCACCGATCCGGTAGATGGGACCGGCTGAAGTGTCCTTAACTCCGTAGTAGAGCACGAGCCATCCCTGGTCGATTTCCATCGGAGTTGCACCTGCTCCAATTCGGCTCTCGTCCCAAAAACCTCCTCTCGGAGAAATAACCAGCTCTGAGCCGCCCCAGTGTAAAAGGTCGTCGCTGTAGGTCACCCATATGCTGCCGTCACTGGGCCTTTCCAGCCTGGCGTATCGTCCTTTTATCTTAGCAGGAAATAGTACCCCGGCCTTTGTGTCCGGCTCCGAGATTAGACCAATACGCTCGACACTCCTGAAATCTTTCGTTCTTGCAAGTGCGAGTCTGTAACCATAGTCGCCGAATGCGTTGTAAAGGATGTAATAGACACCATCGAGAAATGTCACTCTTCCGTCCAGCACACCTCTCGATTCATGACGTCTGTACTTGTGCTCCTCGGATTGATTCAAAAATGGTTTACTTTCTACTTTGTAAATTCCGTCAGAAGTTGGCCTGGCCAGATGGATAGCTCGGTGGCCTGTAAGATGTTCGATGGTTACCAGGAGAAGAACTTCTCCACGGAAATAAACCACTCCGGCATTGTGTATGTCGGCGCAATTGAAATCCAGGTCATTAATGCCGATGAGAGGATTATGCTCCCATCTGTGCACTATGTCTCGACCACATCGTTTAGTCAGCAGATTACTGCTATTCATAATCATTCGGTAAAACTCCAATCCTCTCCAGATTTGAGATTTAACTTCTTACCCTGTCCGAACATATCGACCCAAACGGGCAAGTACTTTCCTTCCTCACTCAAAGTAGAGAATTATTAATCCCTTGCTTGCAGCAGAACCTCAGCAAGATGCCTTTTCAGTGTCCGTGTGCCTGTTTTTTGGATTTTTTACCTGCAAGCGACTCATAGAATGGGATTTTTGTTGCTTATAGGACGAAGAATTTGATAGTGGATTTTATAGGCTTAAATGAACAGTTGAGTTGTTTTTGATGTACTTTTCAGCTCTCCGGCATATAATCACCCCGACATTGAAGGTCCGGTCTTCTCCGGCTTTGCTTCGTCAAGCCGGATTGGAAGGTTGTTATCTGTGGTTATTGACTGATGGATATGAACTTCTCGGCAATAAAGGCCGTATAGAAACTTGTTACAGTTGATAAGTAAGAAAATGTACTGCTTAATTAAGAATACCGTATGGGGTTGCATAGACAGCATCTTGTCTGTATTTTATTTCGATTTTTATAGTTTCTCAGTTAATTGATGCTGATTATTCTTTTTGGAAAACCTGATGGAGTTGAGAAAATTATCTCTGGTGTTGCTGCTGGTTGTTTCGATATTTCTCGAAGACCTAACTGCTCGATCTATGCTTAGGCAAAAAAGAGAATACCAGCATAGGCCGCAGAACAGTACGATCCAAAGTAATATGGTGGATTTGGACTTATCTTATGATTTCTCCGTGCCTGGAGAAACTTTCAGGATAAGTTTCGTTGTCATACTGCCGGAGACGATACCTGGAAGACAGAATGTTTTAGGCATAAAGTACTCTCCGAAGCCAACAAGGATTTTCGACAAAAATGGAAACCGCTACGCGGAGTTTGTCTTTATCAAGCCTGACAGGCAAGAGAAAGTGGAAATACATATCAAAGCCGAATTGCTCAGATATGACCTGCTCACTGCGAGAGAACAAGCCGAAAAAGACCGTTACGAAGACACCGGATTAAAGGACTTCTTAAAACATGAAAAATATATAGAAAAAGACCATGCCGAGATACAACAAGTCGCCGAAAGCATAGATGGTCACACTCAAATAGACATAGTGAAAAATATATATAACTATGTTATTGATAATATGGAGTACACGACACACAACGATAACGACTGGGGCGCCGTCAAAGCCCTGCAATGTAAAAAAGGTGACTGTACCGAGTACTCTGATTTATTCGTTGCTCTTTGCAGGGCAAAAAACATTCCTGCCATGTTCGCAGCAGGTTATACGGTGCGATTCGGTGATATTTCACCGAAACATAATTGGGTTGAGGTCTTTCTGCAGGACTATGGATGGGTCCCTTTTGACCCGAGCTGGGGCGATATTGACAATTTCATATTACGAGACAGGGCATTTAGCAGGATGAGGCCGATTTACATGTATCTTAATCACATCCGAAATGACGAAGTGGTTAATAATTCTCATTTTGCAGGATATAAGTACTGGGGTGACAGAGCCAGAGTAAAAGACTCAATTGAGTTCAAGATAATTTCACCAACTTTCCCAAAGACCCGCTGACATTACCGCTTAGGGAACCGGTTCCGAGTAGCTGTCTGGTTGAAACTCAAGTACCATATAGGTCTCGAATCCTGCAGGAGTTTCCGTTATTCCTAAGCGATTAAAGACCAGATCGACACTGCCGACTAAGGTCATTGGGTCATCTCCGTAGTTGATTACTGACCCGTTGACTGTTCCGCCGGCATTTCCGAAAAATTCGATCCCGCTGGCGGCAATGACGCCGTTAATGGTATTGAAACTTCCCCCGAATGAAGCATCAAATCCGGGGGCCAATAAGAATGTTCCCGTTTCCTGTGTGATATTTCCGAATGTTGAGTCGAGTTGGGATACACTGCTGCTATCCACGTTTCCGCGGAATATAATTTGATTGTCTTCGGATGGATAATCCAAATCACCGTTACCGATAACGATACCGATAATGTCGGTGTTACCTGTGAATGTGACAATATTGGGGATTTCGATAAATACTATTCCTTTGAGGGTTACATGACCCGAAAAAAGAGGATTTGTATCCGCGGGTATTCGAATATTTTCAAGTGTCATGTCGGTGGTCGTGTCAGTCGCCGGATCAAAAGTATCAACAACATACTGCTCAAAAGCTGTTGGGTCCGGAATGGGGAAATCAATTGAGTTCAACACGGTGGTAACATGATTATCGATGGCATCCTGGCCTGTTTCGCCGCCGATGGAGCTTGAATTACTTACGCTTGGATTGGCAAGAGGATTGGATATGCTTACATTACCTGCTATTGAGCAATTACCCGTCAATGAAAGCGCATCGTTGTTGTTCGTACTTTCGATATATACATTTGCTTCTATACTCTCATTAAGACCATCGATGTCTGTACTACCCTGCAAATACAGGGGCCCTTTGGTTGCAATTCCATAATCGAAAATAGGATGTTTCTTCGGTGCGATATTATAATTCACTCTTATTGTGCGCATTATTTGGCCACTTCTTCCGGTGACATCCATTTGCAGCGTGTTATTATTAAGTTGTACAATGGTAGCTTCAAAGTTCATATTGTCGGCTGAGGCCAGCATGACCGAAGGAATAGTTATTGTTGAAGTGCTGTAGCCAGCGCTTATGTTTGTGATACCGTTTGAGGCCAGATCGTTTTGGAGGCTGCTGAAAACTTCACTGAGATAGCCGGATGGAGATGTCGAATCTGGTATTGTGATACGATCCATCCAGTATTGCATTGCTTCTAATCCGGAATGAGCTGCAGATAGAGTTGAATTGAGCTTGTGCTGATTTGAGGCAAGCTGGATGTTCGTGCCGGACATTGTGGCCAGTGATACTGCCAAGGTGGAAAAGATTAGCACGAAGATCATAGATATGATTAAAACAGCGCCCCTGCGATTTTGAAGAGCATTTTTTATGAGTGCCATTTCCCCCCCCTCCGAAAATAGTCCTCGTTTTTGAGAAAACTTCAATAATTGTAATTCTCTCTAACTAAAGTATAAGAAATATTTTTGTTAAAAAAAGGATTGAACTGAATGTTGTTGTTAAATGTGTATATGATTTGGTTGCTAAATTTGATCCCTGCAATTTAGAGCCATCGAATTATGCAGAGAATTATTTTATCGGACGCCAAGATGTTGCGCACATTTTTCAACATCATATGTGTTGTTTTTTTGCGTTGATATCGAATGTTTCTTATACTTTAGTTGTCAAGAGAAGTGATTCAAACTATCTCTGACATAGGGTGTTTTCCGGGGGGGAATCAAAATGGCACCTGCAGGAAAAAAATCGGAGAAACTGAATCGCCGGGGTGCAGTACTCATCGTATCTCTGATTTTTGTGCTTATCTTTTCTGCATTAGCAGTTTCGATGGCTACTATGTCCGGCACTAATGTCCAGCTTGCTTCGAACCAGCACGAGGCTAATTCGGCCCTTTCAGCCGCTCAGTCAGGCATTGAATGCGGAAAATATATCATTTCCACCATCAGTCTTGGAGAGACCGGCCTGAACTATATTACACTCGCGCAGGCCAACCAGGTTTGGACGGACCTCTGCGTGCATCTTCAGACCACGGCTCTGGACGGCCAAACAGTATCATCCGCCAGTACGTTTACTGATGCAATAGGCAGCGGTGATGAGATTATTACTCCTGCCATCGATTTCGGAACTAACAATGGCGATTTTGAATTGAGATTCTATCGGTATGACAGTTACCCTTATAAAATCAAGGTGCAATCCAGGGGGACTGATGGCCAGGCGAATAGAAACATAAGATTGGATATGGAAATCACAAAAGACAGAAGTGTTTTGGATTATGCCATTGCCGGTAGAGGCCGGATGTGGCTGGCAGGTAATAGCACCATTCACGGTAATGTTTATAGTGCATGGGATAATCCTGCAGTATCGCCCTTCAATATGACAAGTGGCTCGGCCGTGATGGGTACCATCAATACTGTCCTGACTCAGGCGCAGATTGATGCCCAGCCATACCAGATGGAGACTCTCGATATAAACGGTAATCCGGTAGATGCAAATGGCAATCCTTTGGGCTCGAACTATCAAGACCGCTACTACAGTCCTGGAGACGAGGTCCAGGCCTATCATGAAGGCATCAATTATGGACAGCCGGCCCAGCCCGTACCGGGTACGGACATATCTGATTATGATACTGATATCTATCTTACCGGCCTTACGGATATTGCACCTTGTCCGAGTCCAGATATAGAAGTCGAATACTTCCCACATGAAGTAAATGATTATAGCTCGCCCAGTGCAAGCTGGAGCAGATTGCTAAACCGTCATGTTTACGAAAATCAGACGTTTACAAATGCAAAGCTGCCTAATAACCGTAACGCATTGTTCAGAAACTGTACTTTTGAAGAGGTTTTGTATGTCGATTGCGCAAAAAGCACATCCAGCTATTATAACAATGTTCGATTTGAGGACTGCACGTTCAACGGCGTAATAGTAACCGATACACCAAGCAGTTTGAAATGGCAGAATAATGCGCTCTATTTTACAGGTCAAGCTACTTTTGACAACACATCGAGTATACAGGAAGCTACGATACTCGCACCCCATTTCAATGTGGACCTTGGTAATACGAATCCAGTGCAGACGAACAACAACGTGATCAAAGGGGCGGTCGTGGGAGGAATCGTTGATGTACGTGGTAATGCGCAAATCCAAGGCACGATTATTTCGATGTGCGATACGACAGCATGGCCCAGTGGCTATGTAACCAATATTGGTGCTACACTTGGTGACGGAGGTAATGAGACAACCGTGCTTGGTGATGTTGGTGTCATTAGTATTACACCCGATGCCGGTCAAATGCTTCCCAGTGGAATTTTGAGTCCAATCGTTATTAAGCCTTTGCTTTACACCTATGCCGAGGGAATGTAACTAATCCCAACAAAATAAAATCAACGTTTGAACTGTTTGGAAAGAAATAAGAATGAAAAAGTTAATCATAAATGCTCTGGGAATCGGTTCGATATTAACCATGCTAATTATGGCTGTTGTAACGGTCGGCTGGAAAAACAAAGTTGACAATGACCAGGTTAGTGATATCGGCGAGCAGGTTAATGGGATTAATGAGTCTGAAAATAACCTTGCCTCGATGTGCAATAGGATAGACCGCCTCAGCGACAACGTCACGGACATAAGGCCCCAAAATACTTTCACTCGAAGCAAAGCTTACAGCAGTGATCTTAGACATAAATTTGATGAGTCGATGTTTGATGACTCATATGCCTATGATCCGACTGATTATCCCAGCGAAAATTCTGCTGTTAATGTTAATAAACGTAATGTAAATGTTATTGATAACTATGAGGAACCGAAAGCGGCTGATGTCATAGAGTGAAGATGCTCCAACGATCGGCTAAAGATAAAAGCGGGCCGAGAGGAGGGTGAATACTACCCGGCCCGCATCGTCCCACCCTCCATAATATTATACGATTGTCAATAAGTGCTGGTTCAGTCACAAAAAATAAATACCCCCTCCCCATTTTCAGATGATTATTATTGAACAAATTCCCACGGGGTTTTTAACTCAGACCGCATTTGTGTAAAACTAAAATATCCTGCTTCCCGGAGGTAAAATCAGGCTCTGTTTTTATTTTGATACTCGCCTGTCCTCAACCGCTGTTTTGGCCTTTATCTTATTGCCTTCGAGAATTACCTGCCCGACTTGCTCTTCGATACGAATGCCGACGGTTTGACTTTGTAACTCATCTTCCCGGGTATCACGAATAATATTGTTTTTTAAGACCAGATCGTTGGTCTGTCCTCGAATACGAATACCTGCTGCTTGTCCTTCCGTACCATTGTTCTCGATAATATTTTCTTCGAGGCGATTTCGATGGGCGGCCATCCCCAACGTTTCATTTCTGAAAAAAATTCCATCCCGATTGTTCGAACGTACGATATTGCTGCGAATAAGATTGTCCGAATCTTTGTGCCCGATGGAAATGCCGAATTGTCCGTTACCTTCGAGAATATTATTTTCGAATAATCCGTGCCGAACACGCCAGCACAAAAACAGGCCGTCAGTTCCGTTATTTCGTGCGATGCAATTATTGATACGCGGACGCTGCGACCCGCTGCCCGGATGTAAGCCGAGATAGTTATTATTCTCACAAACACAGCCGGCTACTGTAACATCATTAGATTGCTGGAAACTGATTCCGTCCCCGTTATAGTCTCTAACAACACAATCCTTGATGACCGTCCCGAAAGCTCGATATAGAAAAATCCCGGAGCCTCGGCAGCCATTCAGGTGAACGTTGGCGCCCTTATTGCCGTCAATTACGAGATTTTCAACTCGCGTCCCTTCGATGTGATAGCCGCTGACTACCGGAAAAACTGTTGCCGCTTTGGCTTTGTTACTTACCATGCAATCCGCCATCAGAGGCTTGTCGATTGAAAAAGTGTTATTGTTTTGACCTGTAATACGCGCAACAGTAGTGTGAAATCCTCCCGACCTGTCATCCCAAATCGCAACGCCATACCCAACTTCGAAGCCCGTTGGATCTTTCAGTGTGATTTGCTGCTCGCCAAAGTCGCCATCAATCGCCAGAGCGGTTACGACTCCTTTGGCCTTACGCAAGATGGTTTTGCCCTTCCTGCCCCTGACTGTTACATTGGAGCGCAGATGCAGAGAATCATACATCACATATTCCCCCTCGCTGATTTCAACTACTCCGCCTCCGAGACCGGCAATATAATCAACTGCGGCCTGTAACGCCCTGTTATCATCGCCTCTTAAGTGAGCGTTATCTTTCCCTACGGCTATGTAAGGCAATTCTTTCATTGCCGAGTGCATAGCTTTGGGCAGTTGCCGCTCATCCGGCTGAGGCGAAAAATCCTTTCGAGCTTCCTGGGAGTATGAAATACAGGCTGTGCTGACAATAATGGAAATGGCAAAAAGTGATAAATAAAGATTTGTTTTCATAGTGTTTTTCAACCCCTTTCTCAATATATACCCTGACAAATTATTTTAATCGCAATGGAACATCTCTTCCATATCGGCCCACCACTGGTCCTCGGCTCTCGTATCAAGCGGTTCTTGAAGTGGTTTGCACACGCCCCACCATTTTTGAGTCATCGGATCGGCCGCCATTATTTGCATGTCGGTCTGGAAATCCTGCCCTTCATATTCGAAGTAGCTGAATAAGTATCCGTCTCTGTGGTAAATCGAGTAATTACGAATATTGCACTTTTGTATCATGTCCAGAACTTCAGGCCATACCTTAGAGTGAAGTTTTTTATATTCTTCGAGTTTCTCCGGCTTTACTTTGATTACCATGCCATAGCGTTTCATAACAATTATCCTTTAGAAAATAATCAGCGAAGTCCTCTCGCCCTCAGCATACCGTCACAACAAGCCCTTCCCGATTGACGTCGTAGTTAAAGAACCGGGCGCGTTCATTGGCTGGTTCCGTATCCAGCATAATCCTGACCTTCCCGGCATCTTCTGCTGACTTGCAAACCATTAGCAAAAATCCCCCTCCCCCGGCACCGAGAAGTTTTGCTCCGAAAATATACGGTTGGATTCTTGAAAACAATCTTTCTACTTCATCATTGGTGGAATTGGGATCCAGTTGCTTGTTAAGCTCCCAGGCTGCGCCGACCAATTCCCCGAAAGCCCGTATGTCCTTACGGGACATTGTTTCCGCTACCTGCCGGGCCAAAGAGTGAATCTGCTTCAGTGTGAATAAAGTTTTGCGGTCTCTGTCCAGATAACGCCCCACCACCTGGCGAAGAATATCTTTAGCCAATCGGGTAATACCCGTATAGTATAATAAGGTTTGGTCATTGTTAATCTTTGGATCGAGTACATCGGCGGGTAAAAAGTGAATTCTTGCATCGGGGATAAGGCCCGGTTCTGCTGTAACAATCTTTGCTCCTCCAACCGCCCCTCCGATTTGGTCCTGCCAGCCTCCCCCTGTTGTCAGCGACTGCTCCAGGCACAAAACCGAATGGAACAGTTCCTTATGTGTTAACGTCCGTCCCAAAGCCCTCTGAATTACTGCAAGGATAACCGCCCCCATTATACTCGATGTCCCCAGGCCGCTGCCTTTGGGAATTGCTGCTAATGTGGTTAATTCGATACCGCCGCCGAATTCCTCCAGCATTTGTCTCAGAGTTGTACCCTTCGACCAGTCGCCAGCCTCAGATGAAAATCCTGATAATGCCAGTGCCGCCTTAGCTAAAGCGTATTCGCTGGTTGCCTTACGGTAATCTAACAGTTCATCGAGCAAGGAAATTTCAACTCGCGTGCCTAAATCAATCGAGCTGATGCGGATAACAGGCTCGTCAATCACCCTCATATAAGCCTGAATGGGCGGTTGACTGTTTAGATTTACAGCGGTATCTATCACACAGCCGCCGTGTTCGAGTGAATAAGGTGGTGTATCCGTCCAGCCGCCTCCGGTATCGAACCTTGCAGGAGCACGTCCCCACACAATTTCATCACTTCGCAGAGCATTCTGCGGCCTAATAGTTTTCTCACCGCTGCTCGTAATTATCGCCTTACTTAAAGATTGAAAGGCAAGCCTTCTGGCCTGCTGCGCCCACTCCTTTAGCTTCACCGATGAGTCCAGCCCCAAACCTACCGAACCAAGCCAGTCGTGCTCTGGGTCATTGAGTTTTTCACGCAATCCCGGAAAGACTTTTTCTACCGGCATATCACTATCGCCAAGCTCTGACAAAACTGAGCCGATTGTATGAATGACTCTGGGAAAAACCATTGAGTCGAGGCTATTGTCGTTATTGCAGTTGTAACGCCACCTGGCTTCGGCAAGCATCTCGGTAATCCATAAGGATTGTTCGGCGGTATTCTTTAGGATATGAGTTAATTCGCCCGCGGAGAGTCCGCTGTCTTCCCTGAACATTTTCCGCAATGATTTTTGAATCTCACCTGCGCGAATCAGGCTTCGTTTTTGGTGAAACGCTTTCTGGTCGGTTAATGTGGCGATTTCAGCCGAGCTATAGCGGTCCGCTGCCCGCCAGGTGTGAAAATTCTCAGAATTGGCCTCGGCAGGATTGAACAACCACAACCACTCACGATACCGACTGAGCTTATTAACGGCAGGGAAAATCCTGGCATTCCACAAGCTTCGTTCTTCGATTGGTATATCAATATCCCAGAGGTCTTCCGGCTCAGCCCCCACAAGCTCAAGCCATTCAGGGACAGGTATTCCGCAGAAAGTTGCGCCCTGGGCAACGGAATCTTTGAAAGAATCGTATATGTTATAGCAGCGCACGAACCAGACTTTCTTCCCATTACGGTCCAGGCCGGGAATCACATCAAAGCAAATCTGCGAAGGCACGGACACGGACTCATCAACATCCAGTCCCACGATAACGTTTTCACCACCTAACGTCAGCCTCGACCTTATCTTACACCCTTCCACCCAGGCATTTGTGCCCGCAATTTCACCGCCGTCAATTATCTCGTTATTGATGCTAAGGCACGTGTTTAGTGAAGTTGAGCCTATGTCCCTTTGCATCAGGATATTACCGCTGCTGATTACCTGCCTGCTCGTGCCGAAGTGCAGAAATTCGCATCGGGGCAGAACATTAACACCAAATGGAATGCTGCACAGCAATTCAAACAATCTGCCCAATAACTCACTGTCCCAGAGTGAACCACTCTGTTGTACAGATTTAATGTATTGAGCCGAAGTGGCTTCACTGCCCATACCGCAGCATATCTCACGATAGAAATCAAGCCCGTACTTGAACAGCGCTTCGCTCATCCTGCCGGCTAATTCTAACCTGCCCTCGGAATTACGTTGCATGCCGAAAACTTTCAGCAGCATCGCCGCAATGTCCGCCGCGAAGTTCATAACTCCGATATCCAGAATTACCTGTCCGTATGGATCTATAGCACCACTGCCCTGCTGCTCGGCAGGTGAAGGCTTCTGCAGAAAAAGCCTGACCTGGTTCCTCTCGCCCCGGCAGAAAATCCCGTGATTCTTCCCCTCCTCAACAGATGCATAACAGCCTAAACCTGTCAGACCCTTTTTGGCAAACCGCACCTGCTCCGGTTCGAATCCCAGCAATACGTCACCCGATGTAATAACGACCTGACCGGCCCCCGGCTCCGGAGCCGGAAGCTTCAAATATGTTGGCAACTGTCGGTCGAACAAAGTCAGTGGCAGGCAGCAGTCACTTTCACCCGGTACTGGAAAAAATATCTTTCCACACGGACTGTAAACAGGCAATCGCCTGGAATCACCGCCGGCATGTACAATCAGAATTCGAAGTTTTTCGAGAATGCTTTGGCAGACTTCTGTACCCTTGTGATCGTTGCCCTGGCGAAGTATCCGGTTGAGAACTTCGAGCAGACAGCAAATTGTGCTTCCACCACTGCCGATGCGCTTGCCGTCGGGGTCCGGCACAACGATCACATCTCGAACACAGGGCAGCAGCCCAAGCTCTTGTCTCAGAGCCAGTTGATGTTCATAATTTCCGGCTTGAGCATCATTTGAGGCCGTAACAATCAAATAATCCCAGCTATTTGCGATCATACTTCAATATCTATCAAAACAAGCCTCCAGAGTCAATAGTTTCTATAAGACCATGACCAAAGTCAAAGGGGATGCGAAGCATCGTAAAGTGGAGAAATAAAGTGCCGGTTGCTAAATCTGTTTTGAATACAACTTTTACAAATCACTGATTTTATTTGAAAAGTTTCAATGCTGTCTTGGGCATTATGTTGGCCTGAGCTAACATTGACATACCGGCTTCTGCAAGCACCTGGTTTTTCGTCATCTCTGACATTTCGCTGGCAACATCGATATCCGAAATACGGGATTCGGCTGCCTGCAGGTTCTCAGCCTGAATATTAAGAACCGATATGGCATTTTCAAGACGGTTCATCTTGTAACCGAATGTGGCACGAGCCGTATCTTTGGTGCTGATTGCGCTGTCTAACGCTGTCACTGCACTCTGAGCGCTGGTTGCGTTGGAAATGGTCAGGCCAGTAATGTTAAGGCCGCTCGATGCGCTGGTGATATTGCTGCCGGTAATGCTGATGTTGTCGGTTGTAAGCTTGCCGAGGTGGATTGAAACGGTGGCTGAGTTGTCGAGCATTTTGATGTCATTAAACTCGGTCGATCCGGCGACACGATCGATTTCCGACCGCATTTCCTGGAACTCGCTCTCCATAATCGCTCTCTGAGCCGAAGAGTACGAACCCGTGGCCGCCTGCTCGGCCAACTGCTGCATACGCACCAGGGCGTCATCGATTGTTGCCATCGCCCCTTCCATCGTCTGCAGCAGACTAATGCCATCCTGAGCATTACGAACAGCCTGCCGGATAACAGCGATGTCGCCCCGCATCAATTCGCGAACAGCCAGGCCGGCCGCATCGTCCTTTGCGCTGTTGATACGCTGGCCTGACGAGAGCCTTTCGACCGACGTGGCAAGGGCATTGTAACTATTGCCCATATGACGTGTGGCGTTTACCGCCATAAGATTGTTTTTGATTAATAACATATTTTTAGCCTCTTCAACAACATGCCCAATCAGCTTTTCCTGAACATGTTAAAAGTCCCTTGAATACTAATTAGGATGTGCTTCCTGAATCCATGATAAAGCTGCCTCCATCGGAAATTATCGACCAAACTCTAAGCGGACTGAAGAACTTTATTCTCAGGTATTTCTAAAAATCGTTAGGCCGATAATCCGGATTCAATCGGGTATAATATTGCAGATGGGCTGCTTACAATATGATGTCATATAAAGCTTTGGGATTGTCTTATCGACTCCATTGTAAGCTGATTTGACAGCCATGTAATGGATAGGAGTGACTAAGGAAAGAGCCTGCCGAAGACCACTCCGGCAGGCTCAACAAAACATGCTTCGTTTACTCTGTGCTGCGTCTTCTGGATGTACGGATTACTTTCGTGCCTGTTATCTTCTGGCTGCCTTGGGAGGTCGTTATCTCTCCTGTAAGCTTCGTATCTTCTATTTTTCCTACGAATGTTATCTCGTACGATTGGTCACCGAATTTCAAAACCGTCAGGAAATCCACTTTGTCGTTTTCCAGGTTGATTTTCTTGATTTGAATAGCCCCGTACAATCCGCTCATGTCCGGATTGACCAAAAGTCTCTGCTTGCGAGTGCCTCGCTCGGATGCAACTTCAAGGTTCCACGTGCCTATAAGGGAACCACC
>JACKQG010002003.1_pt1 | contig 27305 bp, 22 predicted proteins | sample 8237621 | NCBI WGS metagenome assembly JACKQG01 (sample SAMN15677084, study PRJNA649215) | marine metagenome | biome: marine; feature: Black Sea; material: saline water; isolation source: suspended particulate matter (SPM) from the Black Sea western gyre | collected 2013-06-09/2013-06-10 | depth... | reverse complement strand
TTTTTCTTTAAGATTAGAAAGCTCCCTTGTTATCTTTTCCATTCTGGCTGCAGAAGTTTTATCCTTTTCCTTCTTCAATGCCTGCACTTCAATTTCAAGTTGTTTTATCTTCCTTTCTGCTTCATCAATTTCTGTAGGCATGCTGTCTATCTCAATTCTTAATCTTGAAGCAGCCTCGTCCATAAGGTCAATAGCCTTATCCGGCAGAAACCTATCAGATATATACCGGTCTGAAAGAATTGCTGCAGAAACAAGAGCAGCATCTTTTATCCGGACCCCATGGTGTACTTCATATTTTTCTCTAAGCCCTCTAAGTATTGAAATTGTATCTTCCACTGATGGTTCGTCTATCTGGATAGGCTGGAATCTTCTTTCCAGTGCTGCATCCTTTTCAATATGCTTTCTATAATCATCCAGCGTTGTTGCTCCTATAGCGTGAAGCTCACCCCGGGCAAGCATGGGCTTTAACATATTTGAAGCATCAACAGCACCTTCTGCCGCCCCCGCTCCAACCACAGTATGCAGCTCATCCAGAAACAAGATTATATCGCCTTCAGCCCTGGACACTTCTTTCAGCACTGCTTTTAATCTGTCTTCAAATTCGCCCCTGTATTTAGAGCCGGCTACAAGAGAACCCATATCCAGAGCTACCACTTTTTTATCCTTAAGACTTTCGGGAACATCCCCTGATACTATCCTGTTGGCCAGCCCTTCAACAATGGCTGTTTTACCCACACCGGGGTCACCAATAAGAACGGGGTTGTTCTTGGTTCTCCTGGATAGTACCTGTACCACCCTTCTTATTTCATCATCTCTTCCTATTACCGGGTCCAGTTTCCCTTTTCTTGCCAGCTCGGTAATATCTTTCCCAAACTTCTTAAGCGCCTGGTATTTGTCTTCAGGATTCTGGTCTGTTATTCTCTGGCTGCCCCTTATGCTAACCAGAATCTGATATATTCTATCTTTGGTAACACCATACTGTTTTAAAAGCTGTCCCACTCTTCCGTTGCTTTGAGCAATAGAGATCAAAATGTGTTCAGTTGAGACATATTCATCCTTTAGCTGTTCAGCCTCATTGAAGGCGCCATTTAATATATCATTTAACTCCGGGCTAATATATATTTGAGCTGTTTGCCCGGAAACTTTGGGTTGTCTTGCCAGCGTATCATTTATTTTACTGCTGAAATCATCAATGTTGACCTCCAGCTTTTTCAGGATAGGTATAATTATCCCGTCCTTTTGTTTAAGCATAGCAGATATCAAATGAATATCATCAATACTCTGATGTCCATTCTCAGATGCAATTCTCTGAGCCTGTGATAGTATCTCCTGCGCTTTTATGGTAAATTTATCTATTTGCATATACTTAGATCACCCTCATGATACCGGTCAAACTTTTAAATTATATGATAATATTTTCCCTTGGATTTTCGTCATAACTCCTTGCAAATTCTTCAAAGTGCCTCTTCTGTTCACTGTTTAATTTTTCCGGCAGTATCAGCTTAATTTTGGCATACAGGTCGCCAAATTCGCTGCTCCTTAATTTCGGTATTCCTTTACCCTTAAGTCTGAGAGTTTTTCCACCCTGGGTTTTTGGCGGGACCTTTACCATAATTTTCCCGCTGAAAGTCGGTATATCAATCTTTGCTCCATAAAAAGCCTCCTTTATGGTAACCGGCACTTCGCAGTATAAGTCATCTCCCTTTCTGGTAAAAAAGTTATGGGGGGCAATATTTATTACCAGATATAAATCTCCAGCCGGTCCACCAGCCGGACTCTTTGCACCTTCTCCTGCTACTCTGATTTTCCCGCCATCCTTAATCCCTTCAGGGATTTTTACATTAACAGTCCTGGTTCTGCCTCCTGTTTGCAATTTAAGTGATCTCTGTGTGCCTGAGTAAGCTTCCCTTAAAGTTATACTGAGTTCAGATTGCATATCCTGACCCTTTTGCATATTAGTACGGGTACCTCTACCAAACTGTGGACCAAAACCTGAATCAAAGCCAGAAAATTTATCATCAGATTCTCTTCCAAAAAACATTTCGAAAAAGTCAGAAAAACCGCTGCCAAGATCTTCGAAGTTAAAACCTCTGCCTCCAAAGTCATAGGTATAAGTTTTTCTGCCCCCTCCGGGCCAGCCGGCGCCTGCATGAGCATATTGTTTCCAGTTTACACCCAATTGATCATACCTTGACCTCTTCTGAGGGTCCTTTAGCACCTCATACGCCTCTCCAACTTCCTTAAATTTACTTTCTGCTCCGGGATCATTTGGATTTGCATCCGGATGATATTCTCTTGCTAGCTTTCTAAATGCTCTTTTTATCTCATCCTGTGATACACTTTTATTTACACCTAATATTTTATAATAATCTTTATATTCAACCATTTATATCCACCCACATATTTTTCATAAACACACCTGCCCATAACCTCTAAATAAAGCTATGGGCAGGCATTAAAAAACATATTTTCTTAAGCTAAAAATAACACCATTACTTAGTACTTATTTCTATTATTTATTCTCATCATCTTTCGCTTCAAATTCTGCATCAATCACTTCTTCTTCTCCATTACCTCCCTGCTTGCCGCCTGCCTTCTGCTCCCCTGTTGTCCCGGCTCCGGGGCTTCCTGGTCCTGTACCGGGACCGGTACCTGCCCCAGCCTGCGCATAAAGCCTCTGTGACAACTCATTCTGCAGATTCTGCAATTTTTCTGTCTCTTTCTTTATCTGGTCAGCATTATCTGATTCCAGGCTCTTACTTAGAATTTTAACCTGCTCTTCAATATTCTTCTTCATATCCTCAGGAACTTTGCTGCCAACTTCTTTCATCAACTTTTCTGTAGAATAAATTAAACCGTTAGCATTATTTTTTGCATCAACAAGAGAACGCTTCTTCTTATCTTCTTCAGCATGCTCTTTTGCTTCGTTAACCATTCTTTCAATTTCACCATCAGTCAGATGTGATGTTGCGGTAATAGTAATTTTCTGCTCCTTACCTGTAGCAGTATCCTTAGCAGTAACATTTACTATTCCATTTGCGTCAATATCAAACGTTACTTCTATCTGCGGAATTCCTCTGGGGGCAGGTGGAATCCCATCCAATCTAAATCTTCCTATAGTTTTATTATCCCCCGCCATATCCCGTTCCCCCTGGAGGACATGAATATCCACACTGGTCTGGTTATCAGCTGCAGTGGTAAATATCTCACTCTTCTTGGTAGGGATAGTAGTATTCTTTTCAATCAACCTGGTCATAACCGCACCTAAAGTTTCAATACCAAGAGAAAGGGGAGTTACATCCAGAAGCACTATATCTTTTACATCTCCTTTTAACACCCCAGCCTGTATAGCTGCTCCTACTGCAACTACTTCATCAGGATTTACACCCTTATGAGGCTCTTTTTCTGTATAATCTTTTACTAGCTTTTGTATTACCGGCATTCTGGTTGCTCCACCTACAAGTATCACTTCATCTATATCAGAAGTCTTCAGACCAGATTCTTTTAAGGCTTTCTCCAGGGGTTCCTTACACCTGTCAGTAAGATCTGCTGTTAGCTGCTCAAACTTGGCTCTGGTTATCTTTACTTCAAGATGCTTGGGTCCATTGGCATCAGCTGTAATAAAAGGAAGATTTATATTTGTTTCCATAACTGCAGATAATTCTACTTTTGCCTTCTCCGACGCCTCTATCAATCTCTGCAGGGCCTGTTTATCTTTTCTTAAATCAATTCCATGCCCTTTTTTAAATTCATCTGCAACATAATTCATAATCCTATCATCATAATCATCTCCACCCAGGTGCATATCGCCATGACTTGCTTTTACTTCAATCAATCCTTCGCTGACTTCCAGTATGGAAACATCAAATGTTCCACCTCCCAGATCAAATACTAAAATCTTCTCTTCTTTCTTTTTTTCAAGTCCATAGGCCAGCGATGCAGCTGTTGGTTCATTGATTATCCTCAGGACATTAAGCCCTGCAATCTTCCCGGCGTTTTTGGTTGCTTGCCTCTGAGCATCATTAAAATACGCAGGAACAGTAACTACAGCATCTGTGATTTTGGTTCCCAGATAACTTTCTGCATCTGTTTTTAATTTCTGCAGTATCATAGCCGATACCTCTTCAGGAGTATGGCTTTTACCTGCCATCTCCACCTCAGCCAGATCATTTCTGCCTTTTTTTACATCATATGATACTATCTTTCTTTCACTTTCCACTTCACTATACTTTCTGCCAATAAATCTTTTAATAGAATAGATAGTATTTTCAGGATTTAAGGCTGCCTGCCTTTTTGCTAACTGTCCTACCAGTCTTTCTCCCTTTTTAGTTATACTTACTACAGAAGGTGTGGTCCTGCCGCCCTCGCTATTAGTTATAACTGTTGCTTTACCACCTTCCATAACTGCTATACACGAATTAGTTGTCCCAAGATCAATTCCTACTGCTTTTGCCATATTATATACATCCTTTCTTTGTTATTTATTTTTACAAATTAACTCAAATTTAATATTAACAGTTACTCTCTTTCTTTACTAATCTGCATCAAGTAATTCTTAAAACAATCAACCACGTCTTCTGGACAATACCCCAGAATTATATTATCTCTCCTTCTTATAAGGATGATTATTGACCTTAAATTCATCCCCTGATCGTACATAAGTTCCCTCACATACTCCAGCCACCTGATATCCGCCTTAGAATAATATCTTTTTCTGCCTCTCCTCAGGGGGCATACAAGGCTAAATCTTTCATAATAATAAAGTGTCCTGCTGTTTACCCCTAAAAAATCAGCTACTAACTCTATAGGATAACTTTTATCATATTCATCAAACAATATACCCACCAACCTTGCTTTCGGCTATAATTTTATTAGATAATAACATTGCTGTCAACTATATTATAAAAGATTTTAATAAATTTACAAAATAATTTTTTCACTTTAAATGAAAAAATATTTTACTCTTAAATATAATTTCTAATAATACCAGCGACCATTGATAAAAAATTTACTTACAGATTTTATTTTAATATAATCATTAATTTGTGGATGTTATTATATAAAGGAGTTATCCATTAAGGAACTAAAAACACTTTTAAAATATCTAAGAAAACACAGCCTTTACTTTTCAGGAAGTGTCATATTTATTTTTCTGACCAATGCAGCGGCACTTCTTATTCCCTGGATACTAAAACTGGCCATTGACAGTATAGAAAAATTCTCTGATGCAACTACCCTTCTAAAGTACGGCACACTTCTGGTCGGAGTTGCAGCAGTTCAGGGTCTTTTTAGATTTTATATGAGAAAAATGCTTGTAGGCATATCCAGGAAAATTGAATACAGTATCAGAACTGATTTCTTTTTTCATCTGCAAAAACTTGACTCTTCCTTTTTTACCAATACCAGAACAGGCAGTATTATGGCCCTTATGACCAATGATCTTGAAGCAGTAAGGAATTTCCTGGGCCCGGGACTATTACATCTTTTTAATACTATTTTTGTTTTTATAACCACCCTAACTGTAATGTTTCTTATAAATGTAAGGTTATCACTTTACTCGCTGATTGCTATTCCCTTGATTCCCGTGCTGGTAAGCAGGCTGGGCGCTATGTTATATCGGAGATTTAAAAAGTCTCAGGAACAATATGCTGTCCTTTCAGCTAAAACCCAGGAGAGTATTGCCGGAATGAAAGTTGTAAAATCTTTTACCCAGGAAGAAAATGAGAAAAACACGTTTTCCAAATTAAACCTGGATTATATAAAAAGGAATCTATCCCTTGCCAGAGTTAGAAGCCTGTTCTGGCCATCAATGATTTTTATAGGAGGAATTGGAACTATGGTTGTCCTGCTGGTAGGTGGAAGACAGGTAATAGATAGAACTTTGACCATAGGCCAATTCGTTCAATTTTCTGCTTATATTGGCTTCATTACCTGGCCCCTTATCTCCCTGGGGTGGGTCATAAATTTAATCCAGCGTGGTTCCGTTTCAATGGGTAGAATTAATAATATATTCAGAATAGAACCAGATATTACCAGTCCCAAAAAGCCGGCAACCATAAAAACTTTACAGGGTAATATCAGTTTTGATCATGTATTTTTTAGATATGAACTCAGTGAAAAAACAAAAAAGCTTATTAAGGAAAACTTTATTGACTTTAAAGATACCTTCACCCGTGCCATTGAAAATAATTGGGTAATCAAAGACATGAGTTTCGATATTAAAGCAGGGATGAAGGTGGGTATAGTAGGATTTACCGGGTCTGCAAAATCAACTATAGTTAACCTCATTCCCCGTCTTTACAATCCACAGAAGGGTAAAATTCTGGTAGATGGGTTTGATATAAGGTCCTACCCCCTGGAAGTTCTCCGGTCAAATATTGGATATGTTACCCAGGAACCTTTCCTCTTCTCAAAATCAATCAGGGAAAACATTTTATTTGGAAAAGAGGAGCTCCTATCACATCTAAGTGAGAGTGAGATTATAAATAAAATTATAGAAGTTTCAAAAACATCCCATCTCCATGAGGATGTAAGACAGTTCCCCCAAAAATATGAAACTCTTATTGGTGAACGTGGAGTTACCTTATCAGGGGGACAGAAACAGAGACTGGCCATAGCCAGAGCTCTGCTTTCAGAGCCTGTAATTTTAATCTTTGATGATTCGTTTTCAAACGTGGACACCAATACCGAGGAATTGATACTTTCTGATTTAAAACAAAAAACTTGTGGTATTACTACCATAATAATTTCCCACCGTATTTCCACCATAAAAGACTCTGATTTGATTATGGTTATTGATAATGGAGAAATAAAAGAAATGGGAAAACACAGTGAGCTTGTGAAAAAATGCAACATATATCAGAGCTTATATTACAGACAGCAACTATCTGAAGAATTAAGAGAAGAAGTTTAAAATAACCAAGGGGCAAAAGATGTTAGAAGGTTTTTACGAAAAAGATCTAGTAGAAAAACAAATAGATAAAAAAATAATTTCAAAACTTTTTAGATATATAAAGCCGTACCGGCTCCTTTTGGCCTTTACTATCTTTCTGCTTCTAGTTACAGCAGGCCTGCAGATGGCAGGGCCGTTCTTGATAAAAATAGCTATTGACAATTATATTATGCCCGGGGAATTTAAAGGGCTTCTCTACATAGTAGTCCTATATGGTCTGGTAATATTATTTGAATTTGTAATCAGGTACTTTCAGGGATACTACACCGAATATATGGGACAGAAGATAATGTACGATATGAGGATGGATATCTTTTCCCATATAAATAAGATGCCCATGTCCTTCTTTGATAAAAATCCGGTAGGAAGAATCATGACCAGGGTCACTACTGATGTTCAAACCCTAAATGAAATGCTATCCTCGGGAATTGTCACTGTCTTTGGAGACATATTTATGATACTGGGCATTATGATTGTGATGCTCTCTTTAAACTGGAAACTATCACTTATAGCCTTTTCAGTACTGATCCTGCTGGCTATCGCCACCTTTATATTCAGATCCAAAGTTAGAATAACTTTCAGAATCGTCAGGGCAAAAATATCCAATATCAACTCCTTTTTGCAGGAAGCAATTTCCGGAATGAACACTACCAAACTGTTTAACCGGCAAAAGGAAAACAATAAGGATTTTAAGGATCTTAGCCGGAGTTACCTGGATATTTACCTTAAAACCATATTTTATTACGCTGTATTTTTCCCGGTGGTAACTATCATCGGGACCCTGGCAGTAGCTCTGATAATCTGGTACGGAGGGCAAAAAGTTATCCAGAATCTTCTTACCCTGGGAACCCTGGTGGCTTTTATACAGTACATAGAAAAATTCTTCCACCCCATAAGTGATTTAAGTGAAAAATTCGGAATCCTCCAGGAAGCCATAGCTGCTTCAGAAAGAATATTTAAACTTCTGGATCAGAAACCCTCTATTGTATCTCCTGTAAAACCTGTAAAAGTCAAAGAGATTAAGGGCAATATTAAATTTAATAAAGTATGGTTCGCCTACAATGATAAAAACTATGTACTTAAAGATATTTCCTTTAAACTTGAAACAGGCCAGAGTGTGGCTTTCGTAGGCGCCACCGGCTCAGGAAAAACATCTATAATAAACTTGCTTAATAGATTTTATGACATACAAAAAGGAAAGATTTTTCTTGACGATATAGATATAAAAAGATTTAACCTCCAGTACTTAAGAAAACACATAGGAATAGTGATGCAGGATGTATTTTTATTTTCCGGGACTATACTGGATAATATCCGTCTGGGAAATAAAGACATTTCCCTGGAAAGGGTAATTGAGGCTTCAAAATATGTAAATGCCCATAAATTTATAGAAAAGCTTCCGGATAAATATAATTACGAGGTAAAAGAAAGAGGACAGGTATTATCGGTAGGGCAGCGTCAGTTAATCGCCTTTGCCAGAGCCCTGGTGTTTAATCCAGAAATACTTCTGGTTCTTGATGAAGCCACCTCAAGTATTGATTCTGAAATAGAATCATTAATTCAGGACGCTCTGGGTAAAATAATGAAAAATAGGACTACTATAGTGATTGCCCACCGGCTCTCTACCATAAGGAATGTAGATAAAATAATAGTCCTGTCTCATGGCAGAATAGTAGAAAAGGGTACTCACAAGCAGCTTCTAAAACTAAGGGGAATTTATTACAAACTCTATAGATTTCAGTACCAGCTGCAGGCTTAAAAATATTCTCTTTGGTTTCTTCTCTACCGCCAGTACTCCGGCTTCTTTATTTCATTTCCATTGCTGTCAATTATTTCTTCAGGAAGCTGACTCTTTTTAAAATAATTGGTAAAAATCCTGGCACTGAAATGACAATATTCTCTTAGCCTGTCTGTTTTTCTGTAAGGTGGAAAAAATATGACAAGTTTCATATTAAAAAGTTCCAGTACAGCCCTGCATACCGGTACCAGATCACTATCGCCGGATATCAGTATCTGAGTATCGCAATTCTTTTGATAAGCATCTCTAAACATTTCAACTGCTATATTCATATCTGTCATTTTTTCATTAAAATTTTTAAAAATTTTTCCGCATCTGTTGCACACTGTCATACCTTTTTGATGCCTGCCCAGAAAAACCTCCACATCAGGTAGAGTCTTTAAAGCCTTAATATAAGAAGATTGTCTGTGAAATTTGTCTTCATCAAATTTTGTTGAGACCATACTGGTAAAATATTTCACTCTAATTAACTTCTGGTTAGGGAGACAGAGCTTACTAGCTAATTCTCTTAAATCCAGCCAATAATACTTTCTAAGATTAGCTTTTTTCAAACCATTATAAAGATTAAGCCCATCAATATAAAAAATTACTCGCTCATTCATAATTCCTTACCCAAAAAAGAAAGGCCTCAAAAAAGAGGCCTCGGGACAGAGATACTATCTCTGTTGTGGTATCAAAATTTGACTTAGCATAAGAATTATAGAACAATTCTACTACCTTTGTCAAAATACTTTTTACTATAATAAGCAACATTCTCCCAAGATTATTTTCTTTCTGCTTATATTTGCTTATATTAATAGTATATATAATATTAGAACTTACCGGCCAGGCAAATTAATTTATATCTAATTAATATTGTTTTTAATTATAACACATTAATATACAAAACTAATATTAAATTTAGTCTAATTAGCCAAACCTGCCTGTTATATAGTCTTCCGTTCTTTTATCTCTGGGGTTGGTAAATATCTTATTAGTATCGTCATACTCAATTAATGTTGCCGGTTCACCGGTACTTTCAGTCAGAAGAAAGGCTGCTTTTTGCGATACTCTCGCAGCCTGCTGCATATTGTGGGTAACTATTATTATAGTGTAATTTTCCTTAAGCTCATCCATCAAATCCTCTATCTTCTGGGTGGAGATGGGATCCAGCGCTGAAGCAGGCTCGTCCATAAGTATTATTTCAGGATTTACAGCAAGTACTCTGGCAATACACAGTCTTTGCTGCTGCCCGCCGGAAAGATCCAGAGCATTTGTATTTAATTTGTGCTTTACTTCATCCCAGAGAGCCGCTCTTTTCAAACTGCTTTCTACAATTGAGCCCAGCTGTTTTTTGGTATATTTTCTATGTAACCTGGGACCGTAAATAACATTTTCATAAATAGTCTTGGGGAAGGGATTAGGTCTCTGAAAAACCATCCCGATTCTTTTCCTCAAATCTACAACATCGATATTATCTTTATATATATCAATCTCATCAATTATTATTTCACCTTCCACCCTGGTATTGGGCAGCAGTTCATTCATCCTGTTAAAAGTCCGCAAGAATGTAGTTTTTCCACACCCGGATGGGCCGATTATTGCGGTAATAGCATTTTCCCGAATATCCATATTTACGTCCGACAATACTTTTACAGTTCCATAATAAAAGCCGTAATTTCTTACTTTTATCTTTATTTTATCGTCGTTCATCAATCTGGTATCCTAAGAATTCATTGTTTTAAATATATAAAAACATTTGTTTACCTCATCATTTCAGCTTATATGGTTGAAGTAATCATTGACTAAGTGCAGCATAACATAAATACTAATACGTATAATATGCACTAAATCTGCTGTAATAAGGTAGAATTAATTGCAACTTATTCTTAAAATACGTCACCTTAATTATGTTTTAGAGTACTAAGTTTATTAACTTTATGAACCAAGTGGAATGATAACAGAAACGTTAAAAAAAATTAATTATAAAACAAAAACTTTAATAAAATGTCTATACATTATCATGAAAAACTTTATAATCACCACTCAGGAAGTACAGAACTCTCTGTCCTATATTTACAGATTGGTCTCCTATTCTTTCCAGGTATCTGCTTGCCAGTACAATATTAGTAACAAACTTTATATCCTCCTCACTGAACTTATGGAAAGCAAATAATTTTCTAAAAATCATTTTCTGAATCTCATCAACCATATCGTCGGATTTCCCCAGCTTCGAGGCTAACTTTATATCCTTATTTTTAAAGGATTCAAGGGCTCTATTTAATTCCGGCTTCACCAGATTCCCCATCTCAATCAGCAGGTCTATAATTTCCTTATCAAGATACTTCTTTTTTTCTCTGGCTAACCTTTTTACAATTTTAGAGATGTTTACCGTAAGGTCACCGATTCTTTCCAGATGCTTGATAATTATACTGATAGAATGTAAGTATCTTAAGTCTTTGGCCACCGGCTGGTGTTCAGCCTGCAGGACAATACATTTTTCCTCTATTGAAATATCGCTTTCGTTAATCTTTTCGTCTCCGTCTATAACCTTCTGGGCAAGATCTGCATTCATTTCTATAAAAGCCTCTATTGAATTATATACTGCTTCCTGCACCAGGCTTCCCATTAATATAACATCCTCATTAATCTCTTCTAACTTATGGTGAAATGTTTCTCTCATTTTATTCCTTCTTTCTCAGTCTGAATCTGGTTCTTATAGTAGTGCCGGAAACAGCAAAAATCAATACCAGCATTAAAAGCACCAGTGCAGTGCCCCATTGCATATCTTCTGGTGTATCTGTAAGCTGAGTTGCCAGAACATATAAATGATATGGTAATGCCATCACCTGACTAAAAATAGAATTAGGCAGATTTGGCTGTGAAAATGCAGCAACTGTAAATATTATAGGGGCAGTTTCACCGGCAGCTCTTCCAATTCCAATAACTGAACCGGTTATTATTCCCGGTAAAGCCTGTGGTAGTATTACCTTTGTTATTGTCTGCCACCTGGTCGCCCCCAGAGCCAGTGACGCATGACGGTAAGAATCTGGAACTGTTTTTAATGCTTCTTCAGTAGCCGTTATTATCACCGGTAAAATAAGCAGTGCAAGGGTTAAAGAACCTGCAAGAATTGACCTGCCGAACTTAAGCAAAATAACAAAAAATCCCAGGCCGAATAAACCATATACCACAGAAGGTACCCCGGACATATTTATAATGGACAGCCTTATTATTCTGGTTAATCTGTTCTTTGAGGCATATTCATTCAGATAAATCGCTGCCAGAATTCCAATGGGTAATGAAAATATAAGGGTTCCTATTACCAAATACATAGTTCCTAAAATTGCCGGGAAAATACCACCTTCTCTCATCCCCGCCCTGGGCTTTTGTGATAGAAATTCCCAGTTTATTGCGCTACTTCCCTTAACTATCAAATATATTATTATTCCCATAACGAAAGCTATGACTATTAGAGTTAAAAAAAGCAAAAAAGTATAGGAAATCTTCTCCATAACCGTTTTTCTTCTTTTATTTATTTCTATGCCTTCTCCTACCATTTGCCTAACTTTCCCTTATTTTGTTTATAAATCTGTCGGATATAAAATTTATTAAAAAAGTAATTAAAAATAAAATAAGGCCAATAGCAAATAAAGATGAATAATGAAGTCCGCCCTGAACAGTTTCCCCCATTTCTGCAGCAATAGTGGCAGTAATGGTCCTGACTGGCTGGAGCCATGAGAATACAATTCTGGGTGAGTTACCGGTTATCATAAGAACCGTCATTGTCTCACCCACAATTCTACCCAGGCCCAGCATCACAGCTGCGGCTATCCCCGATGATGCTGAAGGTATTACAGTTTTATAGGTTGTTTCCCATTTTGTCGCGCCAAGGGCAACGGAGGCATGCCTGTATCTATTCGGTACAGCATTTATTGCATCCTCAGAGATAGATATAATAGTAGGCAAACTCATAAAAGCCAGCATCACTGAACCGGCAAGTGCAGTAAGTCCTATACTAAGATTGAAGAGATCTTTTATTATGGGAGCAAGAAGTTTAATGCCGATAAATCCAATGACAACAGAAGGAATAGTGGCCAGTACCTCAATTATCGGTTTTAATATTTCCCTCACTGCTCTGGGAGCTAATTCTCCAATATAGATGGCACTTCCTATGCCAAGGGGTATGGCAATTACAATAGCTCCAAATGTCACCAGAAGCGAGCCGGTCAGAAGTGGAAGAAATCCAAATTTTTCAAGTACCGTGGGGGACCATTTCTGGCCGGTTAGAAATTCTAAGATTGGATAAGATAAAAAAAACCTTATAGAGTTTGCAATCAAGAAAGCAAGTATTAAACCCAGGACTATAATAGAAATTATTCCATTTAAAAAAACAAATCTGTAGATTATAAAGCTTTTAATATCTCTCAGTCTGGTGTTTGAACGTGCCATAAATTTATTTTAAAAGAAATATAAATTTCATTTAAGTGGAACAAATCCTTCTTCCAGCCCTATATCCTGGCCCTCATCGCTGAGCACAAAATTTATATATGCCTGACCTATTTCGGTCAGCTCCTTACCCGGCGCATAAATATACAGCCCTCTTGATATGGGATAAGAATTGTCTTTTACTGTATCTACCGAAGGTTCAATACCCTCAACTTTTACAATCTTTAGAGATTCCTCCAGATACCCTAATCCTATATAACCTATTGCATTGTCATTTTCTTTTATCTGGTTTACAATATCGGCATTTGACTGAAGCCTTAAAGCAGTTTCAGAATAATCATTATTCTCCATCGTTTTGCCTAACTGAACTACTTCTTCCAGGAAATATTCTCCAGTACCCGAACTGGAATCCCTGGCAGTTATAATTATTTCAGTATCATCTCCACCAACATCTTTCCAGTTGGTTATCTCGCTGGTATATATTTTTGAGAGCTGCTCTATGGTAAGATTTTCTACGGTAACATTGTTGCTTACTATAACTGCAATCCCATCATAAAGAACTATGTATTCCTGAACATCAAGGCCGGCATCCTTTGCCGCTTCCAGTTCCTCATCCTTTATCTGCCTTGAGGAGTTGGCAAGCTCATTAACACCGTTTATCAGGTCTGCAATACCGCCTCCGGAACCCCCGCCATTTATAATAATTGTTCCCCCATATTTTTCCATAAATGCAGATGCCCATGCTTCAGAAACCTGAAGCAGCGTATTAGAGCCTGATATTATCAGTTCCTGACCACCATAAGGAAGGCTTGCACCTTCAGTTCTCCCAGAAACTCCTTCCCTTGTACCACATCCTACTAGTAATGTATTTACTGTAAGTAAAACTATTATCCCAAGATTTAAAAGTATCCAGAGCTTATTTTCCTTAATAGATTTTCTTATTATTCTTTACTCCCTGTAGTTCTTATTCATTTTCTTATCCGGAAAAAGTTTAACAGTTAAAAATTAGTATATTCTGTAGGGTATTATAGAGAATCTATTTCAATAAAAAAAGTATTTTTAATATCTGGTTAATACATTATCATTTTTTAATGAATTTTCTTTATGATATAATCACTTTATTATTAGTAGATAACTTTTAATTTTACTGTTCAACTGTAATTTATATTGTCAATAAACTATAGGAGACGTATGATTCTTCAAAATTTTTACTTAAATACTATAGTTATTCTACTGGCATCATATCTCATTGGCTCCTTCCCATCCGCGTATATTGCCGGAAAAATAAAAGGCATTGATATAAGAAAGATTGGAAGCAGAAATGTTGGTGGGATGAACACAATCACAAATGTAGGTAAATTCGCAGGAGTGATAGTAATAATTACTGATATTGGGAAAGGAGCACTGGCGGCTTACCTTGCCAGTAGATTTTCAGATTATAATATTTTTATCCCACTGCTTGCTGTTGTATTTGCAGTGATAGGACATAATTGGATGGTATACATCAGTTTTAAAGGTGGAAAAGGAGTCTCAACATTTTTAGGCGGGTTACTTTACCTGTCACCGCCATCACTCCTTTTTCTTTACCTTCTATTTATACCTGTTGCTTTGTTCATTCTCAAGGATTCTTATCTTGGAACTGCCATCGGATTCTTTTTCTTCTCTTTTTTTCTCTGGGTTTACGAAGGAAGCTTCTGGTGGGTTATTTTTGGGTTCCTTGTAACCATAGTGTACAGTATAAAATGCTACAGCTTTATAAAATCATACTATACTGAAAAAAGAAAAGATGTAAGCCCGGTAGTTAAAAAAATATTTAAACCATTTTTCAAGGGAATGTAAAAAATGAAATGCCCCTACTGCTCGAACCCTGATACAAGGGTTATAGATTCCAGATTAACTGATTCTAATGATAGTGTCAGAAGAAGAAGAATGTGCGAAAAATGCAGTAAAAGGTTTACAACCTATGAAAGGCTGGAAAATCAGCCCATCGCAGTTATAAAGAAAGATAATACAAGACAGCCTTTTGACAGAAATAAGATACTCAGCGGATTAATCAGGGCATGTATAAAAAGAAACATAAGCACAGAAGTACTAAATAAAATTGTAGACGATATAGAAAACGAAATTTCCAATATGCCTTCCAATGAAATCCAATCTAAAGAAATAGGGAACCTTGTTCTTAAAAGATTAAAGAACCTGGATAAAGTTGCATATATTAGATTTGCTTCTGTTTACAAGCAATTCGATAGCATCAAGCAATTTACCAAAGAATTATCGGAATTGCAAAAATCAAAATAAAACCGTTTGTATTATAACTTATATCTTAACACAGCACCAATACTTCCAGCTCTTATTAGTTTTTCATTCCCTTCTATATCCACTATTTCACATCCCTGGTTTAAAGCATCCTCAACAATCTCATCAACTATATCATTATAAAATACCAGCTTTCCTCCACAATATGGACACCCATCTTTATATTCTATAGTTAAGTAGCGGCATGAATTACAAATATAACCTTCGTGTGTAAATTGTCTGTCATATATTAAAATTCTTATCTTCTCAATTAATAACGATTTTATAGTACCATCAATTCCAAGCACACCCATTCCATTCGGGTTATATTCATCAATTAGCCTGCCGATCAGGTCATCTTTAGTTTTAGCCTCAAATTCATTAATAACTTTTTGAGCTTTATTGCTAATTAAAGAAATATTTGAATCCGGCTCAGCATCAATATTGCCAATATGTCTTGACCGCAGGTAACTATGCAGATAATTTAAAAAATTAGGAATTATTTCTTTCCTTCCTGCTAGAATCAGGTAATCAAATTTCTTTTCCTTGAAAAGTTCCATTGCCCTGTCATTCACCAGTTTGAAGAAATGATGTAACTTCTCTTCTAACCTGCCATACAGTTTTCTTTCTCTCAAAACAGCCTGACTTTTAAAATTAACCTTTGAAGGGACGTCACTTATAAAAGCTGCGAGATACTCATTAATTTCACCAAGATATATAGAATAAATTTGCGCTTTTTCTCTGTCAATAAGCAGTACGCCGTATTTTTTAGAATTATTAAGAAGAGCCCTTATACTCTGGGTATACGGCTTGGGATCGATAATTATTTTGGATCTCATTATTATGGGTATTCTAAATTCTTTCCACAGGCCATCTCCTGAAGAAAAAATTGCAAGGGTCCTTGTTGAATCAGCTCTGAACTTATCATTTACAAAAGCTTTCACTTTTTCAAAGATTTCAAATACTTCCTTTTTCTGGCTTTTATCAATATTAGTATCAGCCTCCAGTTTCTCTTTACTGCTGGCAATCATGGAATTCAATTTAGTCTGGTAATCTCTTTTCGTAATCCTGGACCTATCTACTAAAAGATAAACACTTATAACCAGCTTCCCCGTGGGAACGAAATTTAGTATTTCTTCCAGGCCCGAGGCTTTATTGCTTGAATTTGCCATAAATAATACCACTCCTCTCACTACTGTATTAATGTGATAAATACAGTGTTTATTATTCCAATGGACATTGCTGCTCTAAAAACTTTAATTTATAACTAAAATTTATTATTATTGTTATTATTATACAATATCTATTCAAGAAAGAGAGGAGAGTATCAATGCTTGGATATATTGGATATAAAATCCTTGAATTTATTGCTATTGCAACTCCTTATCCTGTTACATACTTCATTGCAACATTTGGTGCCAGACTATGGATACTGACTGGTGTAAACGTTAAGATTATTAGAAATAACGTTTCAAAAGTACTCAACCTTAATATAAATGATAAGAAAATTCATAAAATAGCAAATAGGATTTTTATAAACTGGGCAAAAAATATTGTTGACTTTTTAAAACACCCTATTATCTCTAAAGAGAAATTAAAACAAAGGGTGGAAATAGAGGGCCTTGAACATCTAAATAATGCATTAAAAAAAGGAAGGGGTGCAGTTATTATTTCAGCACACATTGGTAACTTTGAATGGGGTGCCTGTAGAATAGCAGTAGAAGGATATAAGATATGGGGTTTAAGCCTGGTTAGAAAAAATAGGCTTGTGGGGAAATTCTTTGAGTCAAATAGACTTTCAAAAGAATTTAAAACTCTTTATATAAACAAGATGCTAAATGTTTTTAGAATACTTAAGAACAATGAAATAGTAGCTATACCATCAGACTGGGACCCTACAGCGCGGGCTGCAAGGCCGTTTAAATTCTTCGGCAGAACTGCGTATCTACCCACCGGTGCTTTACAGATAGCGTTAAAATCAGGAGCACCGCTGGTACCGAGCTTCATTTACAGAAAGGATAAATATAATCATTTTCAGATAATTGAAAAACCCATTGACCTGATAAGAGAAGGAGACAAAGAAACATTGATTAACAAAAATATGGAAAAAGTGCTGGAGGTTATGGAAAAGTACATCAGAAATAATATTTCCGAATGGGAAATGTTTCATGATATCTGGAGTGAAAAATAGTTTCATTTCATTTATAATTTACTCACTTTTGCATATATGCTTTAATATCTGGCAACCCGGAATTTTATCAGTTCTGTGATTGGCGGATAAATAGAAAAAGGGGGAATAGAAATAAAAAGTAAAACTTACAAACCTGGGCTGAATCCTGTTTCTTCCAATGAAGTATCATGGTACACAAAGTCCATCGAAGAAGTTGTAAAATCCCTTAAAACCAATATTAAAACCGGCTTAAGTAAAAAAGAGGCAGAAGACCGGATCACAAATTATGGCTATAATGAACTGGAAGAAAAAAAAGGAAGGACACCCTTCAGAATATTCGTCTCCCAGTTTAATGACTTTATGATATGGATACTTATTGCTGCTGCTTTCATCTCCGGTATAATTATAAAGGAGATCACCGATGCAATAGTAATACTGATTATACTGGTAATAAATTCGGTTTTAGGCTTTATACAGGAATTCCGCGCTGAAAAAGCCCTTCAGGCTCTAAAAGAGCTTGCTTCTCCCAGCGCTCTGGTTATAAGAGATAGCCAGGAAAGCAGTATTTATTCCAAAAAACTGGTGCCCGGTGATATTATCAAATTAACTGCAGGTGACCTTGTACCGGCAGATTGCAGAATTATAGACCAGATAAATCTGCAGGCCAACGAATCAATTATCACCGGTGAATCCCTGCCAGTCAATAAAATAACCACACTCTTAAGTAAAGTAAATATTCCACTTGGTGATAAAAAAAATATGCTCTTTAGCAGCACCAATATTGTCAAGGGTAGGTGTATTGCCATTGTCACAGACACGGGACAGAGTACTGAAATTGGTAAAATAGCAAGTATGGTTCAGGAGGAAGAAGAGCTTACTCCTCTTCAGATTGAATTAAAAACTGTGGGTAAAAAAATAGGAATAATATGCCTGGCAGTAAGTGCGGTTGTCTTTTTATCAGGGATATTAAAAGGTAATTCGGTTGCCCAGATGCTCCTTGTTGCAGTAGCGCTGGCAGTTGCTGCCATACCTGAAGGTTTACCTGCTATAGTTACAGTATCCCTGGCGCTTGGAGTTCAGAGAATGGCAAAGAATAACGCTATAGTCAGAAAATTAAGCTCTGTTGAAACTCTCGGTAGTGTATCCGTTATCTGTACCGATAAAACCGGAACTCTTACTAAAAATAAAATGATGGTAAGAAAAATCTATTCAGGCTTAAAAGAGGTTAAAGATTATAATAATTTCATCGAAAGATATAATAAAGCAGACAGTAATAGCAGTAAAAAAACTTTAACTGTAGAGAATTTAGACAGCGACAGCGCACTAAAACTTTTAATTGATAATGCTGTTCTCTGCAATGATGCATATTACATAAATAAGGAAACCGGGCAGATTACCGGAGATCCAACAGAAGCCGCACTTATTGAAATGGGCAGTTTTTATTCAATAGATAAAAACAAACTAGAAAAAGATTATCCCCGAAAACTGGAAGAACCTTTTGATTCTGAACGCAAAATGATGACCACCATCAATAAAATACCATCCGGCGATAATCACCGTAATCAAAGATATATACTCTTTTCAAAGGGAGCTCCTGAGGTAATTGCAGGGAAATGCACCAGAATAATTAAAAATGGTAGAATGGAAAATTTAACTGATTCCGATAAAGAAAAAATCATTGAAAATAATCATACACTTGCCGGCAAAGCAATGAGGAATCTGGCTTTTGCTTTCAAGTATCTGGACGAGCTCCCTGACGAAGAAAGAATAAAAGAGGTGGAAGAAGATCTGGTATATCTGGGTATAGTAGGAATGATCGATCCACCGCGGCCGGAAGTATATGATGCCATTGAAAAATGCAAGAGAGCCAATATTAAAATCATTATGGTAACCGGAGACCATAAACTAACCGCAAGGGCTATTGGAGAAGAGCTGGGAATACTTGGTCCGAAAGATAAAATTATTGATGGCACAGAATTTGACCTTATGACCAAAGAGGAGCTTGAAAAACAAATAGAATATATAAGAATCTTTGCCAGAGTCTCCCCTTCTAATAAAGTAGGTATTGTTGAAGCTTTAAAGAAAAACCAGCATATAGTGGCTATGACAGGCGACGGAATAAATGATGCTCCATCGCTAAAAAAGGCCGATATCGGTGTGGCTATGGGTATTGTAGGAACCGACGTTAGCAAAGAATCAGGTGACATGATTCTAACCGATGATAATTTTGCAACCATAGTAAAGGCTATAAAACAGGGAAGGGTAATATATGATAACCTTAAAAAATTTATATTATTCCTGCTGTCGTGCAATATTTCAGAAGTGCTTCTGATGTTTATTTCCATAGTAGTGGGTGACTATATATTCTACCTTATAACTGGAGAAAGAGGACTCCTTTACATACCACTGCTGCCGGTACAAATCCTGTGGATGAACCTGGTAACTGACGGTCTTCCGGCAATGGCACTGGGAATAGACCCACCTGAAAAAAACATTATGGACAGGAAGGCTTCTAAAAGAAAGGAACAGATTTTAAGCAGAAGAGGGCTTATAATGATCCTATGGCAGGGACTGGTTTTAACTTCCGGGGCACTTTTTATATATTTTGCCGGTCCTTTATTTTTCAATAACCATGATCTCCTCCATGACAGGGAAATCTTTCAGACTTCTGTTTTTACCACTTTGGTGATAACCCAGCTGCTTCATACATTCAATTTCAGGTTTGAAAATAAGGGTATATTCAGAAAGCATATTTTTGAAAATAAATTTCTTAATCTGGCAATAATTGTATCCGTTCTGCTTCAGATCGGAATAATTTATATTCCATGGCTGCAGAATGTGTTTAAAACAGCCGGCCTGAACATATACCACTGGCTGCTTATTATAGCAAGCTCGGTTATACCGGTTCTAATCATTAATTTTGTAAACGAATTAATCTATAAAAAAAGAAGAGTTTATACCAGTAACCAGTCCTGACAATTATTATCAGGGCAATAATTTAAAACTCTGTTCTTCAAAATGTTTGTCAAAAGTAAAAACTTTTTTTAACCCAAGAAGCCTCATTAATTCAAAACTGGTATAGTCGATAAAACTAATATTTTTTCTGCGGGCAATCAACAAACTGCTAACAGCTATATTATGAATTCTTTCATCTACCCAATGAATATTTATAATTGGAACTATATCATCTTGAAATGCTCTAACTGCATCTAGACCTAACCTATTCTGAACCAATACTATAGTTTCAATTGTTATATAATTAGAACTATGAAATATTTCTTTGTCTCCTATCAGCCTTAAAAAGGTATCTTTGGATTCTTTATGAAATTCATCCCCGGAATCTAGAATCGCAAAAAATGCGCTTGTATCTATGAATATACTCATTTCTTGAAGTCTTCAGCTAAATATTTGTCATGTTTAATTGAAATGTCTTTTTTCCCTGATTTAAATTTTCCTATTGAATTTATTGCTTTATTATATTTCTCTTCGTCACTTATCAGACATTTACTTGCAGAGTAATAATTTACACATTCCCTTATAACTCCAGCGACAGAAATATTTTTCTTTGCAGAAATATCTTTCAGCATTTTATACTGTTTTTCAGTTAATTGTATTTGAGTTCTGATCATTTTCCTTGCTTTATAAATATACCATTAATTTACATTATGATTACACTTTTATTATATTGTAATCACTTATAATTTTCAATAGTAAAATATAATACCCTATTCTTTCAGTGATAATTAATATTCTTTAAGGATGACTACTTCCACTTTAATCCTTAATGAATTTATAAAGCCAAATTTCCTTGCTTGATGATAAAAACATTAATATAATTAAAAAAAGAAATAACTATGTCTGCTAAATACAAAATTGGAAATTCAATTCTGGAACTGTCCAATGGAGATATAACCATTCAGGGTACAGAAGCAATAGCCAATGCAGCAAATAGAAGGCTATCGCCGGGAGGAGGTGTGTCCGGTGCCATACATAGAGCTGCGGGACCGAAGTTGTGGGAAGAATGCAGAACTCTGGGAGGCTGCAATACCAGTGAAGCTAAATTAACCAGGGGATACAATCTTAAAGCGAAATATGTCATTCATACTGTTGGTCCTGTTTATAGCAACAGTATAAACGATGCTGAAGATCTCAAAGACTGTTATAGAAATAGTCTACTGCTGGCTTCCCGGAAAAATATTAAAAGTATTTCCTTTCCCTCAATAAGCACCGGGATTTTTGGCTACCCTGTAAAAGATGCCTCAATGATTGCCCTTAAAACCATCATTGATTTTTTAAAAGAACATGCAGAAATTGAACTTGTACGAATGGTCTTATTTTCTAAAGGTGATTATAATATATACAAGTCATCTCTTGAAAATATTCTGAAAGACTAAAAGAATAAATTAAGAGCACTTGGAGAAGCCGCAGTTTCTGCAAACATAGCAGCCTCCCTCAGGTTCCATTATGCCTCCGCAACCATCCTCAGGACATATCATAATAGACCTGGGGCCATTGGTTATTCCAAAATCAAATTTATTGGATCCATTTAAGTAAAAGTCTATGGCCTTACCCATCGCATCGGGACAGGAAAGGACATGGGTTTCATCATCAGCAATGCAGGTAATACATCTTATTCCTTCTACCTGTTTCTTTACTGACTCAATATCAATACCCGACCTGATGGCAATACTTATAAGCCTGCCCACAGCCTCGGTTAAGGCAGTACAACCCTCTTCACCGGTATTGATAAATACTTCACAGATGCCGTTTTCATCCGAATTTACAGTTACATAAAGTTTCCCGCAATTCCCTATTTTATATTTTTTGGTCATACCACTGGTAACCTCCGGTCTTGGCCTGGGTTTTAATTTTACCTCTTTTTCTTTTCCCTCCTCTTTTGATTCTTCCTCCGGATAACTTTTTACTCTTTTTTTTGTTTCTTTCCCGGCAGCACCAGCTTTTACCTTTTTTTCTTTACCTTTTTTCTTTCCTTCCACCTGGAGTACCTGGGTACCTCTGCTCTTATCCCTGAATATAGTTATGCCTTTACAGGCTAACCTGTAAGCCAGCATATATACATCTTCTACATCCTGAACCGTAGCGCTACTGGGAAAATTAACAGTCTTGGATACTGCATTATCTACAAATTTTTGAAAAGCAGCTTGAGTCCGCACATGCCATTTTGGAGATATCTCATGCGCTGTAACAAATATTCTCTTAAATTCTGAAGGAACTTCGTCAATATCTTTTAAATTGCCCTTTTCAGCTATCTTCTCCATCACCTCTTCGCTGTAAAAACCTTCATCCGTTGCAATTTTTTTAAAATATTTGTTAACTTCCAAAAGCCTGTCATTGTCCATAACGTTTTTGACAAAAGACATGGCAAACAGCGGTTCCACCCCGCTTGAGCAGTCAGCAATAATACTTAAAGTCCCTGTAGGAGCAATAGTTGTAGTGGTTGCATTTCTAATTTCATAACCATCAGGACTGTCATATATACTGCCTTTGAAGTTTGGAAATACTCCTTTTTCTTTTGCCAGTTCCTTTGATGCGTTTTTGGATTCATCCTGAATGAAGCTCATAACCCTCTGGGCAAGTTCCAGAGCCTCCTCGCTATTATAGGGGATACCAAGGATTATAAGCAGATCGGCGTATCCCATTACCCCCAGGCCTATTTTTCTATTTCCATGCGCCATTTCCTTTATTTTTTCCAGCGGGTACCTGCTCATATCAATGACATCATCCAGGAACCTCACTGCTGTGCGAATAATTCCTCCTAATTTATCATAATCCACCTTTTTTATACCCTCTTCCTCTTTTACCATATGTGCCAGATTTATGGATCCCAGATTGCATGCTTCATAGGGCAATAATGGCTGCTCGCCGCATGGATTGGTGCTTTCAATCTGCCCCAGGTTTGGAGTTGGGTTATCTTTGTTTAACCTATCAAGGAATATAATGCCAGGATCACCATTCTTCCACGCATGTTCAACAATTTTACCAAACACTTCCTTTGCTCTATACCTATCCACCACCTCTTTAGTTCTCGGGTTTATAATCTCATATTCGTCATCATTCTCAACTGCTCTCATAAATGTTTCAGTCACTCCAACAGAGATATTAAAATTAGTCAATTTTTCATTATTATCTTTTGATGTAATAAAATCCAAAATATCAGGATGGTCTACTCTCAGTATCCCCATATTTGCGCCTCTCCTTGTTCCACCCTGCTTTATAGTATCAGTTGCAGCATTAAAAACAGTCATAAAAGATATGGGACCGCTTGAAACCCCTTTGGTGGAAAGGACTACATCATTTCGTGGTCTTATATTGGAAAATGAATACCCGACCCCGCCGCCCGATTTCTGGATTAGTGCAGTTTCCTTCAGCGCTTCAAAAATATCATTCATAGAGTCACCTACCGGAAGAACAAAGCAGGCAGCCAATTGCTGAAGTTCTTTCCCGGCATTCATAAGCGTCGGAGAATTTGGAAGAAAATCAAGGTCTGTCATAATATTAAAAAACTGCTTTTCAATCCCCTTTACTTCTTCTTCTGTTTTACCATACTTCTTTTCTGCAGAGGCTATGTTTCTGGCAACTCTTACAAACATATCTATGGGTTTTTCCAGCAGGACTCCGTCTTCATCTCTTTTTAAATATCTTCTTTCCAGAACTTTTATAGCATTTTCTGATAGATTGATTTTTTTATTGAGGTAATAATTATCCTGAATTTTTTTATTATCGGATTTTTTAATGTTTTCCATTAATTAATACTCCCAAATTTATAATTAAACAATTCAATAAATTAAGCTAATTAGCTCATTATATAGTGTACTTTTATATACTAATACACTATATATTGTATGTCAATAGAAATTCATTTTTTAATTATATTTCTGATAAATATTAAAGGCCATTTTGGTAAATCAACCAGGGCATTGGCTACAAATATTCGGTTTTGCATTAAATTTTTTTAAGTTATTAATATAATAACAGAATTATTTCTGGTATAATATCTTACTCGGTATAAGAGTAACATTTTTAAAAATCTATAAATAAATTTTTTATTTTATAAAGACACTAACCTTAAAGGAAGTATTATGAGTTCTGTTATCAAAAAGAGAAGAAGAAAAATGAGAAAGAAAAAGCATAAAAAAATGCTTAAAAAAACAAGATGGCAAAGAAGAAATAAATGATAAAAGACAACAATATCAACAAAATAAAACTGTTAGATATTATCGATAAAAAAATTCTTGTCTGTGATGGGGCTATGGGAACAAATCTGCTTTCAGTCGGTATTTCCGAATACCCTGATTCATTAAACATAGGCAACCACAATATTAGAAAAATAATAGATATTCATCTAAGTTTTCTTGAAGCAGGCTCAGATATTATTCAAACCAATACCTTTGGTTCTACTCCCATCAAACTTGAGTCTTTTAGGCTGGAAAATGAAATTAAAAAAATAAACGAGAATGCAGTAAATGCCGCAAAAGAGGCTGTAAGCATATACAGGTTTAAATCCGGAGATGAGAAGCCCTTATTTATTGCCGGCGATATAGGACCTTTAGGAAAACTGCTGGAGCCCGTAGGTACCTTAAAATATGAAGATGCCGTTAGCGCATTTTCAAAGCAGGCAGAAATACTGATAGGCAAAAAAGTAGATTTGATAATAATCGAAACCATAATGGATTTAAATGAAGCTTTAGCCGCAATTGAAGCAACCAGAAAAATATCGGAAGATATTCCCATTGCCTGCACTCTTTCTTTTGGTGAAAATAGCGTAACTATAATGGGAAATAAAGCAGAAAATGTTACTAGCAGGTTAATTAATGCAGGCAGTGATATAGTTGGGGCAAACTGCAGTATGGGATCGGCTGCAATGATTGGTGTGGTTAAAAAGATGAGAGAAGCAAACCCGGAAGTCAGGCTTATCTTTCAGCCTAATGCCGGACAACCAGTTCTGGTAGAGGGAAAAACCATATATAACGAGACTCCGGAAATCATGGCTTCCAATATCGCCAAATTTCTTCCTTATAAGCCGTCAATAATCGGAGCATGTTGCGGCAGTACACCCGAACATATAAGAGAAATTATAAAGGTAGTAAGAAGTTACAAAAATTCGCAGTAATAATTTATACCATCAACATACTTACCCATAAGATAAGAAGGGCGGTAGTAAAAAATCATAACAATTCGCAATAATAATTTATACCCTTTTTTAGCAGTCTAAACTATCAAAAACCAATGATCCTTTAAAATTTTGCGTCTGTCTTCCGTATTATGGGGGCTAACTCGCTTTCCAGAAATTCTTCATCCTCATTGAGTGTGGCTTTGAATAAAAACCAGTTTTCAACATGTTCAACAGATTCCCCGGGAGGCACTTTTTTCATACCTCCAAGTGTTTCAACCTCCAGTATTTCTGGATTAGTATAAATTTCTGTATTTACTCCAAAATCAGGATACCTGGCTTCCGGATTGTAATTATACCTTTTTACAAAAAGTTGCCCGTCAAGGTAATATGCTGCCCATCCGAGTGTATTTAAAACGCCAATTTTCTGGCAAGTTTTTGCATTAGGATTCTGCTTTACCTGAATAAACTTTGTTCCCCAGATAAATCTTGGATCCTTCATTTCCGTATAAGACCAGAGTACCAGGGGACGTACCGGAAGAAGATTTTCTTCTGCGGACCTGTAAGGCTCCTGGGGTATTATCGCCATTCCACCCTGTGCCATTACTGAAAGTGCCCAGGGGGCAATCTCTATATCCCATAGATTTTTATTAACCAGTCTATGTAAAATCCTGACATTATTATTGTTTGAACCCAGATTTATTTCCATTTCTTTTTGAATGCCAGTTGTGGCCTCGATACTTTGAATAAGCCTGAGAGTTTTCTCATTCCAGTTATAGTTCACAGGATTATTATCAGGAAAATATGTGCGGGGTTTTACTTCAGGCGCATGCCAGAGTCTGTGCCCCCCGTATATCAGCCACTCATCTCCGCCTGTTTTTCCCTGCTGCTGCTTAAACTCTCTAAATAGATTCTGGTCTCCCACAAATCCAAAACGAACAATCCTTGGTCCTACGTCAGTGGTAACTACTATTTCTACTTCCCCGTTAGTCATACGGATACAGTTCTTCCAGCCCCCAAATTTATATTTTTCTTGAATTTCCATAAAATCCCTCCTTGGACTTAAAAAGTGAACTTATAATGATTAAATCTTTTATTCTTCATCTCTTATAATTAACGCTTTTTTGCATATTTTTTTTATTTTAAAACCCAATAAAATATTATGATTGGAGGTTCCCCCCTACTAATAATTATTATATTTGTTTATTTATTTAATTACTAATACTTCTATCAATAATTATGTAGGAGTATAATAATGGTAAAGTAACATGATAGCAAAAAAAATAATATGTAGTTGAAAGGGGGTGTAATAAAAATGAAAGCATACATCTTAATAAATGCAGGGCTGGGGGTTGTAAATGATGTTTTAGATAATCTTAGAAAAATAAATGAGATAAAAAGCGCTCATTCAACTGTTGGACCTTACGATATTATTGCTTTTATAGAAAGCAGCGATCTATCTGGCTTAGGGAATACAATAGTTCAAAAAATCCAGAAAATATCCGGGGTTTCAAAAACTCTTACCTGTATT
>JACKQG010002001.1_pt1 | contig 27312 bp, 16 predicted proteins | sample 8237621 | NCBI WGS metagenome assembly JACKQG01 (sample SAMN15677084, study PRJNA649215) | marine metagenome | biome: marine; feature: Black Sea; material: saline water; isolation source: suspended particulate matter (SPM) from the Black Sea western gyre | collected 2013-06-09/2013-06-10 | depth... | reverse complement strand
TTTGACGGGAGGCGGTCCTGGTCTTTTTGGGAGTTCTAACTGGGACTTTATTCCTTCCCCCTTTGGATTGGGTGATGGCGTGTCTCAGGGCGATCATGCCGAAACGGTTGGTCCAGAGTTTGATGTGGCGGGCGGTACGCCGGGACTGTTGGATTCCACTGCTCAAAGTTTCTTCTTTGCTGATGCGAATGGGGGAACAGGGCAGGACGAAGTTCAGGTTATGAATCTTCTGGCATTTGGTGCGGGGTTGCCTGTTAGAGCGATGGATGACAATATGGGGACATTAGCGGGGCAAGGACCTACTGATGGTTTGGTCGTTGAGTGTGATGGCAATGCTGATGCTATTTTTGATACTGCGGAATGTGGTATTGCGGGGCCTGGCGTGGTTCGGTTGGATACTGACTTGCTCGAAAACCTCCAAGTCGCTGATGGTGCTCGCCTAACAGCTCGTTGTGAGATGCCTGTTGTCGTTTCGGTGGGTGATGACAAAGGTCAGGGCACGGCTACACAGACTGTTGTTGGTGATAGTGCTTCAACACTACAATCAGATAGTGGCTCGTTTGTAACGACCCACGGTGTGCAAGATTCCGTAGAAACACCATTGACGGCGGGTGCTTTTGTTGGTGCTAGTCAGGTGGCTGTAAATAGCTGTTTGGGGATGGAAACGAATCGTTGGATTCAGGTGATGGACAGTGACCCTCTTTCGGTACCCACTTACGCCAAGATTGCGTCTTGTGATCCCGATACGTTTATCGTATCTCTCCAATCTGGGTTCGTTTTGGCAGACGACTATTTAACCACCAACAGTGCCCGAGTGCGCGGGATGCAATGGGTCGTTTGGAGTATCGATGCGTCCCCTGCAACCCCCCAAGATATTATTGGTGTAGGTGTTGTAGGAACAGCTACAGAGGATACTATTACTTTGAGGAGCCCCCTTGTCAACGCAGTTGGAGACCCGGGTCCACTCTTCAAGAACGGTCAGGGGTATCGCTTCCTCTCCTGCGACTTGGGGGGTCTGGCTGAAGACCACTCCACCCCATTTACTAACTGGACGATAGATTGTGATACGTCGGATTCTGCGTTGATGACAGTCGTTTTGGCTGCTCCCGATTTGAACAACCCCCCTACGATAACGGCAGGACCGACTGCGACGCCATCTAGCCTTGTAGAAACGACAGCGTCTGATGTGTCGGTCCAAGCAACGGATTCGGATGGTCCTGGTTATGGCACACACACCATGGAATATGTTTGGGATGCTCTACGAGACTATGGTGGCCCTCCTGGTCCTGACGCCCATGTGGAAACAACTGTCTCTGATGGTTCAGGTTTTGGGAGTGCGCCTGTGGGTTCTTCGACGATTCCGGTTGGCTCTTGTAGTGGTCTTTTTGATGGGCGCCCAGTATGGCCCCACAATCCTGGTGAATCATTGGTGAATAATAGGACGACTGTCGTTTCTTGTACGGCAGGTATTCCTACTGGAACTTTGGTGGTTGCCGATCCATTAGATGTAAGTGTGGATGAGATATTGGGTGGTTTGGTTAGCACAATGGACGAGGGGCGCTTCTGCGAGCCGGGTACGGGTGGTGCGGGCAATCCGGTCTGTGTTGAGATTGATTTCGGTGGTCCTACCGTTTTTGCGGATATCTCTTGGGAGGCGGGTTCATTGGTTCCTGGGACAGGATCTCAGGCGGTCACCTTGTCTGTATCCGTATTGGACGACAACTGTGATTTGCCGGATGTGGATCCTCATCCGGGCGAGTTGGCTTGTAATACGCGAACGGCTCCTGTAACGGTCAGTGAGAACATTCCTCCCATTGCAGACTTAGCTTTTACGGTGATTGACCCCAATCCCTCCGCTTTCCAAGTTCAGTTTGATGCAAGTGGTTCCTTTGATACAGATACAAGCCCCAACGCTACGCTCGTATTTGACTGGGACTTTGCGTATGAAGAGCCTATTCTTCTATCGGATGGTAATCTCAACGACCCCTTTGTCCTCGTGGGTGATTGTTCCAATGTGGTGGGGGGAGAGAGAGTTGAGGTGGATGACAACATCACCACCACACCGACTGTAACGACTGCGATCAGTTGTGCTCCTGCTGGGCAACTGAACCTAAATGATCCCTTACTTGACAATTACACAACCGTCCAAGGTGCGAAGGTAAGTATTTTCAATACCGAGCAATCCACGGCAACGCCTACCCTTAACCACACCTATACAACCAATCTAGCATCTTATGTTGCCGCCGTGAAAGTATCAGACGGATTGGTTGAGGATGACGATATTTCTTTTGTAACGGTCACTGCCAATACAGCCCCCGAGATTTCTCTACTCTGGATATATGGAGTTGATACACCGCCCCAAGGCGCTTTCACAGCCCTACTTGACGATGAAACTTTGATTGATCCTAAGAATGGTGGGGGAACTCCATTGGTTGACCCAGCTACGGGCGGGCTCGTCGGTTTTGGTGTCTCCATTTGTGATGACGATTCCCTATCTACCCTCAGGTGGGACTTCTCCTATGATGGTTCGGCTTTTTTTACGGATCTTTCAGAAGATCTAACAGGCGCAACGACCGTTCTTCCTCCGAATGATCCAGGGAATGATTGCTCGGACCCCACGACGATGAACAAGGTTCAGTGGGAAGCGAATTCCCTCACGGGTACGGGCGTGGATGGTCAGGGTTTTGTTTTCCCTGCAGCGGGGCAATTCCGTGTCGCTGTCAAAGCGACAGACGCCGAAGGGACCCAAGGTTCGCCTGTCTGTTTGGATGTGGAAGACCCTGTTTCTTCTAACTGGACACCTGTTGCCTGTGTTGAAGGAGAGCCCCAAAGCGTTTTGGAGGTTCCCTTGACGGTGGGCACCGACCAACTCATCTCTGGTAATGACCCCCCAGCAACGAACGCTTCCACGAATGGTCCCGGTCAACAGATTCTTGAAGTATCAAGTGATGGGCACCACTTATTCGCTGTGTGGTCTGACGACCACGAGTGCGCGTTGGGTCAAAGCCAAATCTATTTCCACCATGCGGATATTGATTTTGGTTTTACGGGCGATGTCACTTGGGACCCAACTCCGATGAATATCTCACATCTTTCCCCCTGTTCTTCTTCGGCTACGAGCCCGGATTTGGTGATTGATCCTAACGACCCTCTTGGCGATCACCTCGTCGTTTTCTACTCTGATGACAACACAGGCGACCAAGATATTTGGTGGGTCGAATCAACGGATAAGGGCGTAACTTGGGGTGCACCTACCACAGTGCCTTCAGCGATCCACGGGAGCGGACCTGGTGTCCAAGATGGTCCCGCTCTATCGATTGAACCCGCTGGAACGGGTCTCATGTTTGACGGGTTCTGGCATGTGGTCTTTGAGGAGTCAAGTGGTGGCTTGGCTAAGATGTATCACGCTATGTGCGATGTAGGTCCCAACGGCATCTGTGACAATGGTGAGTGGGTTGAAGATAATACCTTTTCGACCCGATTGAACAACGCTCCGCAAGCGATTTTGACATTGGATCCTGCACAGCCCACTAGTGGTTCTGTAAATAGTGATACCTTTAATCTCTCTTGTTTGGGTGATACCGATTTTGTGGGATTGGGACTCCTTGATTCTATTGATCCTGATGTCCCTGCAGGGATTCCTTTGACTTGTGCTTATGACTTCAATTATGAAACGGATTTAGATGGTGCTGGCGACCCCAAGGAGTCCTGTTTGTCTGGAGCCTTTGCTGATGGTAGTGGTTTGGGTGTTGTCGTGGCTGGTCCTTATTCCACCCCTGGATTGAAGCGGGTCGGTCTAAGAGTAACGGATGTGGATGGTGGTGTTGATTGTGCCGTTTTGTGGTTGGCAATTGATACCGACACAAACCGACCTCCCGTTCCTGCTATGCGTCTTTTGAACGCCACATCGCAACCCGGGCAGTCGGGTAGGGCTTTGGGTGAACTTGATAGTTTGGTCGGTTCGATGAATGTAACCGCACAGTGCCAATGGACCGTAGGGTTTAACACACGGGGTACTTGGGATCCCGATGGTCCGGGTGGCGGTGGTGGTGCTTCGAATACGGTCTCCTGTGAATGGATGGTGGACTGGGACGAAAACCCTGCCAATTGGTTGCCCACTGCTAATGGCACTTCGGTGGGACTTACCTTGAATAACCCCCTTGGATATAACTCAGGTGATTACCGCCCCCGCATTTGGATGCGCGCTTGTGACACGATTGAACCGGCGAACTGTTCTCCTGTGATTACATCGGAGTTTTATCTGGATGATTATGGAAATGATGCTCCTGAAGCCTTCATCAAGCTGGGATATCCAGACTTGGGCTTTGGGGCTTGTACAAGCACAGAAACTGCTGGTGTCTTGGACCATTCTTCTTACCCAGCAACGACCCCTTCTTTCTCTATCTGTCTAGATGGAAGAGCTTCTTTTGATCGTGAGGATGGAGCTGGCTTCAACCCTGCGGCGACTGCGGTCTGGAATTGTGATGCGGATAACTTGTCGGCTGATCCAGACACGACTGCTCCTACACTATTCACCAATAGTGATGGGACAGCGTTCTGTACATATTCCTCGGTCGGTGATTGGACTGTGAGGCTATCGCTAACCGATAACCAAGGCGAGGTTGGGACGAAAGATATAACTATCTCTTTGGGGTACGCGGATGATGCCGCTATCGATCCCGGGTATGACCACGACCCATTAGCGGGGAATCAAGCCCCAGAAGCAGCGTTTACTTTGGGGCCGATTGTTCCTGAATACGTGGACAACTTGATATGGGAAGCGACACTCAGTCTAGATTGTCGTTCCAGTGTAGACCCTGATGGTCATGTCCAAAGGGATTTGACCCAATCTTGTGAATGGGATTTGACGGGGACTTGGGATGGTGTACCTGCAAACTTTACACTCACAGACCAAGATGATGATGATGGGTTGGCGGATGGTCTCCTTTCTGCGATTGTCGGAGATACCTTTGGATTGCCTGTTTCTTCGGGTGGTGTTTCGGGAGCATGTAATGCGGCTGGAACAGATTTGAACTGTTACCGAGAAGGAGTCGTTGGACTTCGGGTCTTTGACAATCTGGGAGTAAAGGGGTATCATCAGATTACGGTACGGGTTTTGCCCCCGGAGAATGAGCCTCCTCAGGCAGCGATTCAAGCGACACCCTTTGTAGGCGATTTCCCTAGTGGTACGACTGTTGCGTTTACGGCTGTTGCTGTTGACTCTGATGATGTCACTTTGGCTGACCCAACCGATTGTGATGGATGCACCTACGCATGGGACTTTGATGCCGATGCGTTCGGTGGTGCCACACCTGCTACCTCCACAGGCATATCGCCCCCTGCAGTCACTTATTCAGATGAGCATGATTACACCGTGGAACTGACCGTAACGGATGCCGAAGGGGCCTCTAAGGTTGTAACGACGACGATTTATGTGGGGGACTGTCCTAATGATGGCACACCTTGCGATGATCTTTCTCGGAACCGCGGACCGATCGCCTTTTTCGTTTTGGCTTCGGGTACCGAGGATTTGGGTGATATTCCCCCTTCGGGAATCTTTGGTGTGGACTTTGATGGCTCCCGTTCCCACGATCTAGATGGTGTTATTACTACCTATACGCCCGCCTGTACAGGTGGTACCCTAACGAACTGGACAGGGTCTAGTGACGCTACTTGGACATGCGAATACACTTTGCCAGCTGTCCTACCTACTGGTTACACCGTTGATTTGACGGTTGAGGATGATGGGGGACCAGGTGGCACTCTTCTCTCACATACTTCATCTCTTGATGTATATGTTTCGGAGCACAACCAAAGACCACAAGGTGTACTGAGGATTACGGGTCCTTATGTGAACCATCCTTCTGGTCAGCCAATCTCGTGGGTCGCTTCTGACTCTAGGGATTTGGATGGTGAGTTGCTCGTCAACAATGGTATTTCCCAGTTTGAGATTGATTGTGATTGGGATATTGGTTTGCCCTCTTACGCTGTTTCGTCTAGTAGTGATTTCTGTGCTGCACCCCCGGATGGACCTAACTTGATTGCGATTCGTGTAGAGGATGATGACCAAGGAAATCCTCAGGCGAATCCGAATGGGGCTGAGGCACAGGATGTGCGCGTCGTCGTCGTTTGGGTGAATGACCCAGGTCAACCCCAACGCCCCGTTGCGATCGCTTCCTATAACAGTGGTGATGCGATTGGGAGTGGATTCCACGCCGTGGAGATTGATTTGAGTGATAGTTTTGACCCAGATGGGTCGGCTCTGGAATATGCTATTGACTGTGGTAACGGGCAGACGAATGCGGGCAATCACCTTACACCCACATTTACTTGTCAGTTTGCCGACCCCTATCCAGCGGGTCCAGATACTTTTACCGTTACTTATGAAGTTTGTGATTTGTCAGACGGGGATGGGTTTACATTTGGGTCAAGTGGCTCTTGTGTTGCCGACCAAAACCTCTTGATTAGAGATGGTGCGTTTGGTAATGATTGGGTCGATGTGGCGGATGGTGTTTGTGTGGGAGGCTATGTGCCAGGAACGGCTGTTCGTGTCACTGATAACGGCGGTGGTACAACGGATACTTTCTCTACAGTAACCCTCTGTGACGCCACTGACATCATTGATCCGATCAGTTCGGATGCAACAGCTGCTGACACTTTCGTCGATATTGGGGTAGGACAATGTGCCGCAGAGGCATACCAAGCTGGCAATCCTGTCCGTATTGAGGATGATGCCATGACGATTGGTGCTACGACAACGACGGTCGCTTCCTGTATTACGGGAGGTGGTGCATTGGGTGACGATCGCTTGAACATCAATTTGGGATTGGCGGATGATTACGAAACGATTGATAACGCCCGTGTGGTCAGTCTCCTTGACCGGATCTTTATCGACAACTTGAGTCCTTTGGCAGATAATTACTTGACCGCGCTCCAAGCACGAATTGCGATTGATACGAAGAGCAGTTTTGCGGTGAGTGGAACGGCGGGTGATACATCGGTTCAGCTCATTGGCGGTGGCTGTGCCAATCTTGGAATTTCCCGCGGGGACCAAGTGCGTCTCTTTGAAGTCTCTGGTTCCGCCAAGGTAACAGTCGCTACTGTGGATGATTGTGTGGGGGATCTCTTGAGTTTCCCTGAGCCTCTCCTTGAGGACCTCCTCGTCGCGAATGGTGCTACAGCTCAAGAGAATGCGATTCTTGACACGGAGTATGTGGCCTTTGAGGTTTGGCAGAACCGTGCGCCTATCGCTGTCGCTACAGAAAATGGGTCTGACTGGGTTCTTCCAGTAGGTAGCACTTCCAACTGGCACTCCCCATCCGAACCCGCAGTGGGATACTTGGCTTGGGACCCCGATGGGGATACCATCTCTTACCAATGGTGGTGTGATGGTGCTTTGGCGGGAACACTAAGTACGGAATCCTGCTCCCATAATGATGTGGGGCGACCTGGTGTGACATTACAGGTTAGCGATGCTGGTAACAACAACGCCACTACTTTGAATGTGGTAGATACACATAATATTGCACGCATTACGAATACACCCCCTATGCCGGTGGTATATATCGACCCTCAAACCGATTTTATTCAGGTCGTAGACAGTAGTGCCTCCCAGAGAAACATACTCCTCGTCGCTGATCTCTCCGTGGACTTGGAAAGTGAACTAAATAGTTCCCAATTCACTTTTGATTGTGGCGACACTTGGAATACCTATACCGATCCTCCTTTCTCACCTTTTGCTTTCCAAGAGGACAGATGCCAATACCCTGCGAACCAAACGCCAGGTATTCCCTATTCGGTAGCCCCTATCAACTTGAGAATCGATGATCCCCATGTCCAACCAGGTAGTTGTGAATTGGGTTGTGCCGCTGGTGAAACAGAGTTCAACCAAGTCCCGGTTCGGAATATGGTTAACAGGGCGCCACACGCTGTCGCATCGGGTCCCGATGATACCGACCCAGATACCGAAGACCATATCCTTTGGGTCAGCATTCTTGACCCTAGCACAGACGACTTTGTCGTCTCTTTCTCTAGCCATAATTCGTCGGATCCTGAGGGCCAATCCCTGAGTTTCAATTGGGATTGTGGTGGAGGCACTGGAGGCGGGGCAGGGCCAACGACGACTTGTACCTATAACGGGATTGGCGATGGACTCGATATCGTGGGCGGGTTTCCGCAGTTTACTGTCTCACTTACTGCGACTGATACATTTGGTCTCCAAGACACCCATAGTGTCAATGTGAGGGTTGTTAGACAGCTCCCACCACAAATCGGTATTTACCCGTCAAGCGCTGTGGATCAACAGTTGGATTGGGATTCCGGAACACTCCGGACGCCCGATGCGACTCTATTGGATGTCATTGCGGATGGGGTTTATCTCTTTGATCAAGGAGATGGTGGATTCCAACCCTTCCCCGGGGAGTGTCCAGCGGGGATCCTTCCCAATTGTGACCCCGATTCAGGTGCATTCAGTTCCCTAATCCACCTCGATGCTTCCCGTAGCCATGACCCCTATGGACGTAATCTATTCGTTGAGGTGGATTGTGACTATGACGGAGTCAACTTCGCTTCCGATTTCTCGGGGGATACCCAAGATGGTGCGAACCCTGCTTTCTGGGAGCACCAGTGTTTGAACGAGGTTTCGGGGGTCGGTTTGTGGCTCAATACACCCCCCTTGAATGACGGAGATTGGCGTATCAAGCGAAGAGTCGCTATTCGCGGTTGTCAAACCGATATCGGTGTGGGCTGTCCAGCAGGACTACCCGTTTCAGATGCCTACGATATGACTGTATGGAGAAACCGTATCCCGCTTGCCCATTTGGGGATTCAGTCGGGGAATGTCTTCAGCAATGCGGTTCATACTTTTACATTGATGAACGCGGGTTCGTGGGACCCCGATGGTGACCCCATTCGGTTCTCGGAAGGTGTCGCTTTGCCCAGTGCCGATCCCCCCGACCCCACAGAACAGTTTGAGGATTTCCAGCCCCAATGGTCCTGTAATGATACGGGTGGTTGGCCTTATGACCAACCCTTCAACGGCACCAACGACAAGATCGTTTGGGATAATGTGGAAGGGTATCGGTTGGCGAAGCCTGGACAGCCGGGTGGACCATCTAGAGGAGATGACCACACCGACTATTGTTGGTCGGATGATGTTGGTTGTACCTATCCGCAGCCGGGTATGCCAGATTCCAACGCCGACAGACTAACGTGTACCGTAACGGTACCCGGATCGGCTTTGCGCCCTTCTCTATACCTCTTCGATAACGATCCTTCTGATGAAGGGTTCTCATTGGAGTCTTGTTTGGAATTTGCTACCTATAGCAGCGACCCCGTAAGTATCCGCACTATGGATCAAGTCTGTGCTAACGATAACTCCCCCACATTAGGTGGTGCAGGCGCCCCGCTTACTGTGAACAATCCTCCTCAGGTTCAGATCACTCAAACGACAGGAGACCTTTTTGGCATTACGCCTATGACGGTTGGATTTACTCCTTCTTTCTATGACCCCGATGGTGACCCGTTGTCGGATCAAGGTAGCTTTGGTAGCACCACAGGTTACGAGTGGGACGGTATGTATTCCCGCAGTAACTACTGGGGTGGTTCTGATGATGTGTCGGGTGGTGATGGAGACTTGAACCGTCATGACTTCAGCACAAATGCTTTCACCATGGATAGCTATCAGATTGATGGTGCGGGAATCTGGCGTTTCGGTCTAAGGGCTATTACGACGGGGAACCACAATGCAATGATTCAATCTGCTGCAGGTTCAAGCAGCTGCTTTGATGAAGACCTTGGAATCAGCTACTCTTGTGATTTGGGACCCGTAGATATCGGTATCTTGAACTACCCTATATTCGCTTCGGGCGACTGCAAAGCCGCTTCGCCGCAACAAGACGGTGACGAAGCTGTCTTCTTGGTGGATGATGCGGATGCTGCGTTCTACAGTTTGGGTGAGACGGCACAGATCTTTGATATTAACTCGGGACAAGTCTACTTATCTGGTCAAATCTGTGATATCGTGGATATCCGTTCAAACCTACCGAATGGTGACAAGAGCCGTATCTATCTCCACTACTCTTTCCTTGGTAGCCCTCCTCCTGCAGGAACGACCTATATCCGCCATGCGACTGGAACACTAAAGACCCAAGAGGGAATGAAGATGTTTGTGGTCGGAACTGATGGATATGTCGGTAATATTGAAACGACAGCAGTCGCTACCCATGGTGGTCAAATCCATAGTTCAGGTGGCTCACCTGGTGCGAATCTCTTCGGTTGGGGACCAGATAACCATCCGTTGATTTCCACATACCCTCTCCCCACCCTTTTGGATTCGGATGACCGCAATGCCAATGTGACTGTCAGTGGTGGAACAGATGGTGCTTTGGCGGGTTCAGGAACTTGGATGACGACATTCGACTCGTTGCCGCCAGGCAACCCCGTTCATCGGATTTACCATTCACGGATGGTCCATGTGCCCGATGCCGTCAATGGCGGTTGGTTTGACCTCAACTTTGAAGATCAACCCCAAAGTGAGGCAAATAATACGGTTCATTCTTTCGGATTCTCCACAACAGCGGGAGACGGTGCCTGCAACACTGGTTCAAGTACATTGTGTCGAAGCTCCACTACATTAGGTGCGGGTATCCGGCCCAGTCTGGCGGATGAGTCACAATCGGTTGGTGCTCCTGGAACAAGCCTCCACATTGGGTTTTTCAACAGCGATAATGTCTATAACAAGACTTCTATCGATTTGGGACGCTCGTGGCGAACGACGGTGCAGGTCAACAATATCCTCAATACGGTCTCATCTATATACCCTTCGGTCGCGTTGCGATTAGACAAATTCGATGCTGCGCTCCTTGCGCTCGTTTGGACTGATTTCAGGGATGGAGCCGAGCGTATCTATTATGGATGTACTGAAGATTTGCCACCCCTCGGGTTCAACGATCCAGTATGGCAACTGACAGATGTCCCCTTGGGCGACTTTGTCGCTTCGCCTACGAAACAACATTCCCCTGCTGTTGCCTTCTATGGGGATGAGATTTATTCGTTCTGGACAGACAACCGGAGGGGGAATGTCTCCGATGAAGTCTTCTTCCAGCGCGATACCTGTATCATCAACTAAGAGACGAGGGGGGGCAATTGCCCCCCCACAAAGGGTGTCCTCCCTAATGGCGATCCGCCCAACGTCTACCTGAGGCATCCCTTTCCGCTAGGGCAGAGATTCCACGCCTTGCCATATGCGTCGGGGGGATGGACATGAGGGACGGAGGCTAGAGAAGGACGCTTGCGTCCGGCTCTGTGCCTGGAACACCCGACATGGTGGCTTGGAGAGCCACACACCCCGACCTAACGGGTTCTTGGAGCGGGGGTGGCTAGGAGCGTTCGTCGGGCTTGGGGGGTCGGGCTAAGAGAACACCAACAGCACCCCTGACATCAATCTCGCCATGGATGACGCGATGAATCGCCTGAGCCAGCGGAAGATCGATCCCCTCCCGGTTAGAGAGCTCTATCAATCCCTCTACCGTCCTTGACCCCTCACTTTCACCTACAACGCCCTTATGTGCCCCTTTTGCGTTGATGCCCTTGGCGAGAGCATTCCCAAACTGCCAGTTTCTACTTTGGGGGCTTGAAGCGGTCAAGAAAAGATCCCCCACGCCAGCAAGCCCCAAGAGCGTTTCTTCCTGACCACCCTGTGACCGAAATAGACGCCCCATTTCCGCCAAGGCTCTCGTGAGTAAAGCAGTCCGAGCGTTTTCGCCCAATGCGGCTCCATCAGACATACCCGCACCTATAGCGTATACGTTCTTCAACATACCGCCTAGGGCAACCCCCGTAAAGTCCGAACTGGGATAGAGGCGTAGACCCCCCCCCTCAATCCGTGAAATAAGAGATAAAAAGGGCGCGAGATCACCAGCGATTACGGATGCAGCAGGCAAACGCGCAAGAACTTCAGCTGCAAAGTTGGGGCCAGAAAGGACGGAAACGGGTACCGAACGCGTTCGTCGCAACCAACGGGCAACGGATTCAAACCCACTGGGCGCTAATCCCTTAGATAGAACGAGGATGGGGCGAGCTGCATGGTGTTCCAAAGCAGTGGCCCAATCGGCACTAAACTTTCCGGGGACTGCCCACAGCAAATAATCCGCATTTCCTCTCTTTTCTCTACCCCGGGCACGAAGTGTAGGAGGAAGTTCAACTTGAGGGAAAAGAGGATGGAGGTGGGTTTGGTTGAATCTGTCAGCGTCTTCATGAGGAGCCGTAAGGAAAGTAACGGTGGCTCCCTGACGCGCAAATAGAGACCCTACTGCGAGCCCCCAAGCACCAAAACCAGCGACCTCAATTCTCATCTTACGATATTCTTCTCTCCTTTCCTTGGACCAACCTCTGGATGTTTTTCCTATGTTGCCACCAAACAAGGATCGTAATCGGTAGAAACATCGGTAACGAGAGTTGATCTTGAGCAAATCCCCAAGAGGGGATAGTGGCTTGAGTTCCTTGGGAAAAAGCAGCTATAAAGGGGAGAGAAAGAGAAGCGAGTAACGAACCTATAGAGACAGCTCTAAATCCCTTAGAAACGAGGAGATAGACGAAGAGTGGAACGAGAAACCACCACCCCAAGACGGCGATGGTGATCCCAAACATGGTAGCGACCCCCTTACCCCCTTTCCAACCCAACCAAGGGGAAAAACAGTGCCCAGCTACAGCGAAAAAAGGAATCAAGTCGGTAAGGGTATCTTCAAGAAGTGATGCAGGGGTGGAAAAGGAGGAACCGTTCTCAAGAATGAGAATAGCCAATCCAATACCAGCTACTCCCTTCAGGATATCAAAGAACAGGACGACATACCCCCATTTCCCCCCAAGGACACGAGCTACATTGGTGGAACCGATATTCCCCGAACCGAAGTCACGAATGTCCTTTCCGGTCTTCTTCTTTACCAAGATATAGCCGAAAGGAATAGAGCCGCACAAGAAAGCAACCAAACACGCTAAGAGGACAGCAACCATAGGGGCATCGTATCCCCATACCTCGGTTCTTTCGTGATACGAGTGGATGGGCACGAGGTGGAGAGTGATCACGATTCTCTGCCGAGGGGTTTATCCATGGGGACAACTCGGTCTCCTTCCTGCCCACCATGAACCCCTGTGCCGAAGATTGCGTAAAGAGGGGATGTCCCGCCTTCTACAATACCCCTATGCCCCAAGGCGAATGGAAACGAGTTGCAGAGCGTCTGCACCGTGAGAATGCGACGGCTCTCCTTGTCAACGACCCCCCGCATCTTTCTTGGTTGACGGGATTCAGGGGTTCTGCAGGCGTTCTCTTAGTAACGGTCCAAGGCGCTTTCCTTTGTGTAGATTCAAGGTATGGAGAGGTGGCTGGGAAGATGAGTGGCGAAGGGTTAGCCGTTGTAGAGGCGCCCTTGGCTGGGAACTTACTCAAGACTGCTCTTGAGGTTGCTTCACCCTCTTTGGGAGAGGGACCAATCGGGTATCTGCCCCGTTTTGTATCGGGCGAAGTGGAAAGTCGCTGGGCAGATACCATCGCCCAAGAGATCGTATCTGCAGATCAATGGGTCCTTAGGATTCGTGCGGTCAAGTCCCCCAATGAGGAAGAGGGAATTAGGGAAAGTGCTCGATTGAATGCTGCTCTCTTTCGCCATCTGATGGGGCTTATTGCCCCCGGAGTTTCCGAGAGAAAACTCGCTTCCGAGGTTGTCCGATTTGCCCTTGAGGAGGGTGCAGAAAGTATGGCATTTGATCCCATCGTAGCCTCGGGACCCCTTTCCAGCCGTCCCCACGCTTGCTTCACCGATAGAGTAATTGGTGGTGGCGAACCTCTCACAGTTGACTTGGGTGTGATGGTGGATGGATGGGCGAGCGATATGACGAGGACTTGGGCTGTGCCGGGAGCTCCTCCGTCAGGATTGGCGACCGAGATACACCATATCGTTCTTGATGCCCTATTGTTGGGGATTGAACGTGCAGAACCAGGCGCTCGTTGCAAAGATGTAGACGGAGCATCACGCGATCTGATTGGTGGTGCGGGGTATGGCGAGGCATTTGGTCATTCTCTGGGGCATGGATTGGGTCGAGAGTGTCACGAGTCTCCCCATGTCTCACAGAAGGAGGAGATGAACCTAGAATCGGGGATGGTCATTACCATTGAACCTGGAATCTACCTTCCTGGACAGATGGGGGTTCGCATTGAAGATACCGTGGTCGTAGGGAGAGAGGATTCTGTCTTGGGAGATGGTGTTCCTCGGGAGTTTCTAGCCATATAATTAATCTATGCGTGGGAGAAAGGAAATCCGGAACCGGTATGTCATTGAATACCGAAGACTTCACGAGGGAGCAGACTTTGAGTTTTCAGGCGTTATAGGAGAGGACCCCGAACAGAAATCTCTCCTTTTGAGGCATCGAGATATCTTTGCGTCTATGGCTCGGGCGGAACTAACCAAGGGAAGCAAGTCTCTCACCAACCTTGACCAAGTGATTCAGACCTCATTTGGTCCCTTGGTCAGTCGGACGACTACGATTACCTCTTCGGAGAGCATTGAGGTTCTCTTCGGGCAGTATTTAGCTGTCGCTGCCTCGGGGCACACTCGGCGCACGCGATCCCGATGAGCCTGCCCATCCCCCCATGGCGTATCAAGGGGGTTGAACCAGTACCGGCACCCACATCTGAGGAGAGAGTGTCTGCATTGGAGAAGGCTCAGGGGAATCTCTTCCATCTCCCCTCTCATGCCGTTACCGTTGACTTGTTGACCGATTCGGGAACAGGGGCAATGAGCCAATCTCAATGGGCAGCATTGATGGAAGGGGACGAATCCTATGCAGGAAGTCGGTCTTTTCACCAACTGGAAAAATCGGTTAGGGAGATCTTTGGGTTCCACCGTATCCTCCCTGCACACCAAGGGCGTGCTGCCGAGGAGATCCTCTTTGGTACCTTTGGCCGCAAGGGAGGGGTGGTCGTCAGCAACCATCTCTTTGATACAACGACTGCCCACGCCCATCATGTGGGGATGGAAACGAAGGCGTGTGTCGTTCAAGAGGGCTTGTGGGGGGGCAACTTTGACTTGGGTTTGCTAGAAAACCAGATTAGGGAAGGAAATGTGGACTTGCTGGTGGCTACAGTAACCTGCAATAGTACAGGAGGTCTTCCCGTCAGCCTGAAGAACCTCCGAGCGGTCTACGAGATCGCCCGTGCTCACCATATCAGGTTGTGGGTCGATATGGCTCGAATCGCCGAGAATAGTTACTTTCAGTGGAAAGCAGGTGAGGGTGAAAGCCCTTTAGCGTGTGCCAAAGCAACGTGTGATCTGATGGATGGGGGGTGGATGAGTGCCAAGAAAGATGGATTGGTCAATATGGGAGGTTTTATCGCTTTACGACACGGCGAACATTACGAAGAACTCGCTGAAAGAGGGATTCTCTCGGAAGGTTTCCCCACCTACGGGGGGATGTCTGGCAGGGGTATGGCGTCTTTGGCTGTGGGGTTATGGGAAGCGATGGACGAGAGGTATTTGACGCACCGTATTGGCGAAGTTAGGGATCTCCACGACCGTCTCGCAGAATGGGATGTTCCTATGGTCTCTCCTGGAGGACACGCCGTCTTCGTGGATGCGGGGGCGTGGTTGCCCCACCTCAAGCCAACCGACTTTCCGGGGCAGAGCCTAGCACTCGCTCTCTACTTAGTTGCAGGGATTCGGTCTTCTGAGATTGGATCTCTATTAGCTGGGAGGGATTTATCGGGGGAGCAGATTGATGCCCATGGCGAATACACTCGGTTGGCGATTCCTCGTCGCACCTATACAGCGGGGCACCGATATTTCGTTTCGGAAGCGTTCCGCATTCTTGCGGAGTGCAGGGAGAGCATTCCTCCCATCTTGTTGGCAAAGGAATCACCTTCCCTCCGCCATTTTCAGTCTACCTTTGAGAGGTTCTTATGGACACCATCACAGTTTGCAAAGAACTAAATGCAACACCCCAAAAGGCGTGGGAAACGGCGATGCAACCCCACCTACTGGCATCCGAAATGCCGGGTGTTGAAGAGGTGTCAATCCTCTCTAAGAAAGGGGGACCCCACGAAATCGTCCAATCCGTCAAGTGGAAAGGGGTTATTGAGGCGGGTCCGATAAGAAAGGTGATGGTTTGGATTGAGAAGGACCTTTGGACCCAAGAGCCCCTAAGGTGCACATTTGAGCAAACCGAAGGGTCTTTCAAAGTCTACAAGGGCGTTTGGACTTTCGCACCTGAAGGAGAAGGGACATTGACGACCCTCACCCTTGAATATGACGCAGGCATCCCTTTGGTGGGTGCGATTGTCAAAAAGTTGCTTAGGAAGTTGATTGCAGAAAACCTCCAAGCTCTCCTAGACGCTCTTTCTGCTGTCTTGTGAAAGAGCGAGAAGCACTCGCTTCTCTCTCATCTGCGTTCCCTCTGATAGGAGACGATGCCTACTGGACGGCTGGAGGCATCGCTGTCTCAACAGACCTCTCTTTGCCCGGTCGTCACTTTTTGCCCCAACGCCCTCACGGATGGGCAGAGGGTGCTTGGCATAGTGTGGCAAGGGTCGTTAGTGATTTGGGGGCAGTCGGTGCCAAGCCCTGGGGCGTTCTTACGGCATACGCATTACCCTCAGGGTTTGGTGAGCAGAAGTTCCAAGAAGTCGTGGATTCGTTGTTGGCAGCAGAAAAGAGATTTGGGATCAAAGTACTCGGGGGCGACTTGGGGCGTGCCACAGGAGAAGGAATGCTCTCAGTTACCGGTTGGGGAATAGAGGCGATTGGACCCGGAAGAAAGGGAATGGAAGAAGGGGATATTGTCGCTGTGACAGGAATTCCAGGCAAACGCCCGTTGGGATGGGCGATGGCACTCCAAGAGATTGATCACCCGTGGGTAGAAGATGCACTGATGCCCCATCCTCCGTTTAGGGTCGGAAGAGAGTTGGCCCCCCTAGCGACTGCGATGATGGATATCACAGACGGACTGGGGTTGGATTTGTCGCGGTTCTTGGGTGGTGCTGGATGGGGGATAAAGGAAGAGAACCCTCCTCCTTGGAACGACGAGCTGAGCAGCTGGGCTTCAAAGTGCCACACCACGCCAGAAGGATTATGGGCTGAGGGGGGCGATTATGAGCTCCTCTTGACGATCGGGGAGAAGGACTGGGATGCTGCGTGTCAGTTGGCCAGGGAAGGAAAGACGGAGTTGTCCTCCCTGGGAACTGTCGCACGCCAAGGTGCACCTTCTTGGTGGGGGAAGGGGAGCGAAATCGATTGGAAGAGATAATGAGTCGCTCGCCCAAGGAGACCGAAGAGGTAGGGATGAAGTTAGCGAGAGAACTTCCTAAAGGGAGCGTTCTCATCTTGGAGGGTGAGATGGGTTCCGGAAAGACGGTCTTTGTTAGGGGCGTGGTATCAGGGATGGGGGGAGATCCCAGCGAAGTCGTGTCACCCACTTATTTAGGAGCGATCCCCTATGAAACCCCCCTCGGTTGTGTGCTCCATGCCGACCTCTATCGCCGACAGGGTTTTCCCGAGGAGAAGGTCAAGTGGTTGGAGGCGTTCCTAGAGGAAGAGCCCACACTCTTGGTGGTGGAATGGGGAAAAGCCCCCCCTTTTCCATGTTGGGAAGTCCACTTTACGGATAAAGGAGGTATGGAAAGGGGCATCAAGATCATTCGCCATGAATAAAGGAGTTTGGTTGCTCATCGATCCCACTGGACCCCTAGCTGGTTTGGCAATCGCCCAACAAGAGGATGTTCTCGCTTCCTTTGTCTGTTCAGGAAAGAGCCTTTTAGAGCGGTTATCGAGGGGGGTAAAGGACCTGAGCGAAGTTCTTTCTGTTCCTTCCTTTGAGGGCGTAGCGGTGGTGGTGGGTCCAGGGTCGATGATGGGAGGGCGAATCGCTGTCGCCTGGGCGCGAGGCGCTTCAAAGGAGTTGCTCCTCAAGGGGGTCGATGCCCATCAGGTTCTTCGTGAGTGGGGGGGCGAAGAGAAAGGACGGGAGCATTGGACAGCCCAGAAAATCGTTCGGGGAAGAATCGCTCTTTCAAGGGGTGGCCCTCCTTTTCTTCTATCGGAGAGGGACGGAGTAAGCCGTGCTCAAAAGCACGGACCTCTGTGGACGGGGTACCTTCCTCCTGATTTGGTCAAGGAGCCCGGGAGAGCTACGCTTCAAGAGGGCTCGTTGCCTCAGTTTGAAGCGATGTGGTCTGTTGTAAAGAGGAGTTCGCCATCTGCTCCTCAATCCCTAAAACCTTTATTCCTAGATTGAAAATCTCCCACCGGCGACTAGGATAGAAGTCATGACGAATGCGTTTTCTGAGCGGATAAGGGGGCTTGCTGCACAACTTGCCCAATCCCTCCACGAGGGTGTGGAAGATGCCGACAAAACGGAGGTTTTTCGTCGCGATTCTTTTGAGGCAATCTGCTCCAAGGGAATTGCTGCTCTCCATTTCCCAAAAGCATTTGGGGGGATGGAGCTGCCCTACGCTCTTTTCTTGTCAGCAATAGAAGAGATTGCCGCTGTCGATGCGGGGATCGCTGTTGCGTTGTCCGTCCATAGTGGATTGGCTGGAAATGTCATCATAAAATATGGTTCAATAGAGATTCATGAAGAGTGGCTTCCTCAGATGGCAACAGGGAAAGCGCTCGTCGCCTATGCTTTGACAGAACCTGATGCCGGAAGCGATCCATCACGCATCAGAACGACAGCGAAGAAGAAGGGAGACGAGTGGGTTCTAAATGGCGAAAAGATGTGGATTACTTCAGGTGCCAATGGGGACCTTTCAGTTCTCTATGCCCTAGCCGAGGTGGATGGGGTAGAGAAAGGGATTACGGCGTTCGTCGTTCCCCATACGACAGAGGGTTTCTCTTCTGAGAAGATCTCGGGCAAGTTGGGGATTAGGACATCAGATACCGCTGCTCTGGTTCTAAAGGATGTCAGGATTCCAGATAGCCATCGGTTGGGAGAAATCGGTCGAGGACACGCCATCGCTTTGGAGGCTTTGGATGGGGGTAGGTTGGGAATCTCCGCAGTCTCATTGGGGATTCACCGTGCGGCAAGGGATGAGATGATTCGCTATGCTCAAGAAAGAGAACAATTCGGACGCCCCATTGCAGGGTTCCAACTGATTCAAGAGATGATTGCGGATGTCGTTACGGATTATGAGGCAGGACGCCTCTTGCTTAGGTGCGCATTAGAAGCGAGAGAAAAGGGGCGATACACCAAAGAGGCATCTATCTCTAAACTCTTCACCAGTGAAGCCGCGATGCACGCGGCGGATCGATGTGTTCAGGTGCATGGAGGTTATGGGTATAGTAGCGAGTTTCCTGCGGAGAGGTTTTTTAGGGATGCTCGCGTCCTGACTCTCTTCGAAGGGACGAGCGAAATTCAGAGGCTCCTCATTGGTCGGTTGGTGACGGGCGTAGACGCCTTCGGTTCAAGGTAGAATAGTTCCCGTTATGGCAAAACCGATTGGTGCATTGAATAAGCGAGCCCGACAGGCTCATAAGAGAAGAGAGGGGAATAAGAAGTTGAAATCTGCCTTTCGTTCTGCGGTTCGCAAAGCACTGGAAGCTGTTGAATCAAGAGACGAGTCGGCTGAGCAAGCTGTTCGGCACGCCTGTCGTATCGCCGCAAAGACGGCGAGTAAAGGAGTCATTCATAAGAACAAGGCTGGACGGACAGCTTCACGATTGATGAAACGGCTCCAAGGTATCGCTCCAAAACCACCTACTGAAACCTCAACGGAAGCGTAATGGCTGACCTGTCCCAGATCGTCGCCTTCTGTGGGCGACGCGGACTCGTTTTTCCGGGAAGTTCACTCCACGGTGGTCTTTCAGGGTGTTGGGATTATGGACCTGCTGGGACTGCCCTCAAGCGGAGAATTGAGTCCCTTTGGTGGCAAGAAGTGGTAGAGAAGAACAGCGATATCGTGGGATTAGATGCGGCGATTCTGATGCCTCCCCCCGTTTGGCAAGCGAGTGGTCATGAAGAGAACTTTAGTGATCCCATGGTGGACTGTCGGGCTTGTAAAGCGAGGCTAAAGGCTGAGGACTTTGACAGCAAGAAGAGTTGTTCTTGTGGAGCAACCGATTGGACCGACCCACGGCAGTTCAATCTCATGTTGTCCACTCAGGTGGGGGCGATGGAAGACTCCGCAACACGCGCCTACCTCCGCCCCGAAACTGCTCAGGGCATCTTCGTCAATGCGATTCAAGTAGCACGCCTATCTAGGCTCCCTATTCCGTTCGGGATTGCTCAAGTTGGGAAAGCGTTCAGAAACGAGATAACGCCCCGAAACTTCCTTTTCCGGGTGAGGGAATTTACCCAAATGGAAGTGGAGATTTTCTGTCATCCAGAAGAGTCCCAAGATCTCTTCAACAGTTGGGTAGAGAAGAGAATGGCGTTTTATTCAAAGACTCTGGGGATTCGTTCAAAACATCTCCATACACGCATCCATAACGACTCTGAACTTGCTCATTATGCCCAGTCCTGCATCGATGTGGAGTATGACTTTCCTTTTGGGAGAAGAGAACTTGAGGGTGTTGCGGATAGGGGAACTTGGGATTTAGACCAACATGCGGCAAAGACAGGAAAAAACCTAACTCTGTCTCATCCAGAAAAAGGGAAATTCGTTCCTGCGGTCGTTGAGGCATCTGCAGGGCTAGACCGTACCTTCTTGACGGTGATTTCTGACGCTTTGGATACGACTGATCCCAAGCACACGATTCTTCGGATTCACCCTCGGCTGGCGGAACACGAAGTCGCACTGTTCCCCTTGGTGCGCAAGGAGGGCATGCCCGAACGAGCTCTGGAGCTTGCCTCCTTGTTGGGGGAGAAGTTCCGGACCAAGGTAGAGAGTCGTGGGTCGATTGGGAAACGGTATTTCCGCGAGGATGAAGCAGGCACTCCTTTGGCAATCACTGTGGATGGTCAGACCGCGGTAGATCGTACGGTGACTCTAAGGTTCCGTGATCGTGGCGAACAGATTCGTTTGGAGATTTCTGACCTTCACGATGGAATAACGAAGGCATTGGAAGAAAAACCGTTCTGGCCCTAACTCCCAGAGCGGTTTGGGAAAGGGGAGAGAGCACCCGCCTCTCAAACCTAGCGGCACTCTCTTCTCAAGCACAACGTCTCCAAGAGGAAGAACCAGACCGTCTTAGGACGGCGTACCAACTTGACCGCGACCGTATTCTCCATACGAAAGCGTTTCGTCGGCTCAAGGGAAAGACGCAGGTCTTCATTGCCCCCGAGGGAGACCATTACCGCACGAGATTGACGCACACTCTTGAGGTGACTCAGATTGGGAGAACGATTGCCCGAGCGCTGGGGCTGAACGAAGACTTGACCGAGGCGATTGGGTTAGGGCATGACCTAGGGCATACACCTTTTGGCCATGCTGGAGAACGCGCATTGGACGAGGTCTTACAGGTTTATGGGGAACGGTTTAGGCACCCTGTCCAATCCGTGCGCGTGGTCACAGAGTTGGAAAAGGAAGGGAAAGGACTCAATCTTACCCTAGCCACAATCAATGGGATAGAGTTCCATAGTAAGGGGTCCCATGATCTATCTATGGATGCGCCATTGCCCTTTACTGCAGAAGGGTGTATCGTTCGACTAAGCGACCGAATCGCCTATGTGAATCACGATTTGGATGATGCCTTGCGTGGAGGGTTGTTGATGCAGAGTCAGATTCCCAAAGATCTCATTGAGAGATTGGGTGATAGCCATGGCGAACGGGTGGGTCGGTTGGTAGAAGATGTCGTTCTTTCCAGTCAGGGAGGAAAGATAGGGTTGTCGGCGTCGATGGAAAGTGCCCTTGACGGGATGAAGACATTCCTATTTCAGAATGTCTATCTCTCATTACCCCAGGAGAAGTTGGCTCAACGTGTATCCCAGATTGTTGAAGATCTGTATCAGGGGGTTTACAATAGTAAGTTTGAAGAGCACGGATTCAAAGTGGATGGATTCCCCCCTTCACCCCGTAGGGTTGCTGATTGGATTGCGGGGATGACAGATGCTTTCGCATTAGCGCGTCATAGAGAGATTTATCAGGGTGGAATGGACCGCTGGGGATTGCCCTCAGGGGAACTTGAATCCCTCCAAGGAGATTAGGTTATGGATATATTTGGTGTTCCGGTACCCCTGATGGCAGCAGCGATTGGAGGGCTGGCTATCCTTTTTGCGTCTTGGCAAGCCAAAAAGGTAAACAGCAAGGATGCTGGTACCGACCGTATGAAAGAGTTGGCGGGACATATCGCTGACGGAGCGATGGCTTTTCTACGAACCGAATACCGGCTATTGGGAGGATTCGTCGTTGTCGTCGGGATTCTCCTCTATTTCCTCTACGAAAGACAGGGTGCAGGGACGGAGTTGATTGCACTCCCCTTTCTCTTGGGTGCAGTCGCATCTGCCCTTGCTGGGTTCTTAGGTATGCGTGTCGCAACATCGGCGAATGTTAGAACGACTGCCGCTGCACGGAACAGCTTGAATGAGGCTCTGAGTGTCGCCTTCTCTGGTGGGTCTGTGATGGGGATGAATGTGGTGGGCATTGCCCTCTTGGGGTTGGGGCTCCTTTACTTTTGGTTGTCTTCGGGGGGGGAGGCGAGATCCTATGACCAAGTCCTAGATATCCTTTTGGGATTCTCCTTGGGCGCCTCTTCAATCGCTCTGTTTGCCAGAGTGGGTGGCGGTATCTATACGAAAGCGGCTGATGTGGGTGCGGATTTGGTGGGGAAGGTCGAGATGGATATCCCCGAAGACGACCCCCGAAACCCAGCCACGATCGCCGACAATGTGGGTGACAATGTGGGTGATGTCGCCGGGATGGGGGCGGATCTCTTTGAATCTTATGTCGGTGCCATTATCGGTGCGATGATTCTCGCTGTTGCCCATGCTGATGGGGGAGATGTCAATCAAGGATTGCTCCTCTTACCACTCGCTCTAGCTGGGGCGGGCATCTTGGCGAGTATGGTGGGGACCTTTCTGGTCAAAACGAATGATGATGGAGACCCCCAGAAAGCTCTTGATAGAGGCTCTTTTTCCGCTGGAGCTGTCTTTGTAGCTCTCGCTTGGTGGAAAACGAATCTGATGGGTGGAGAGAATGCTCAAAGCCTGTTTTGGACGGTCGTTGTGGGATTGGGTGTTGGAATCGCTGTGGGGAAGATAACCGAGCATTACACAAGTGAATCCGCTGCTCCTGCAAGGGGCATTGCCGAAGACTCCTTGACAGGTGCAGCCACGAATATTATTTCGGGATTAGCTTTGGGGATGAAGAGCACCGCATGGCCTATCCTGGTCATTGGTGGTGGTATCTTGGCGTCCCATTCCCTTATGGGGATGTATGGAATCGCCTTGGCTGCTGTTGGGATGTTAGCCACTTTGGGCATCCAGTTAGCTGTTGATGCTTACGGACCGATCGCTGATAATGCGGGGGGCATCGCCGAAATGGCACAACTACCCCCCGAAGTGAGAGAGAGGACAGATAAGTTGGATGCTGTAGGAAATTCCACAGCGGCGGTCGGAAAAGGGTTCGCTATTGGGAGTGCGACACTCACCGCTCTTGCTCTCTTTGCAGGGTATGTTTCTGTCACAAATATCGAAGGAATCGATGTCTTTGAACCCAGGACACTTGTGGGGCTCCTCATAGGGGGGATGCTTCCCTTCCTCTTTTCTTCCTTTGCGATGACAGCTGTCGGAAAAGCGGCATTTGCAATGGTTGAAGAAGTACGGAGACAGTTTAGGGAGATTCCTGGGCTGATGGACGGAACAGGACAAGCAGATTTTGCCCGTTGCGTCGATATCTCAACCCAAGGTGCACTCCGTCAAATGGTCGGTCCGGGTCTTTTAGCGATCTTTGCTCCCATCGTGGTTGGGTTTACAGGAGGACCTTCTATGTTGGGTGGTCTCTTGGCGGGTTCCCTTGCCAGTGGTGTCATGATGGCTATCTTTATGGCGAATGCAGGGGGTGCTTGGGACAATGCCAAGAAGTATATTGAGGGGGGGGCACATGGTGGGAAAGGTTCTGATGCCCATAAGGCTTCCGTTGTCGGAGATACGGTGGGAGACCCTTTCAAAGATACAGCAGGACCTTCTTTGAATATCCTCCTAAAACTGATGGCAGTCGTCAGTTTGGTCATCGCCCCCTTTATCGCTATGGCAGAGAGCTAGGGTGAAAGGGCTTGTCAGGGCGGATGAATGTAACGCCGGACAGATTGCCCGTTTGTTTTCTCGAGCAAAGGAGCTAAAGGACGGAGGGATGCCCCTCCAAACACCCGGGCCCGTCGCGCTCATCTTTACCGAACCCAGCACCCGAACGCGCATCTCCTTTGCCGAAGCGGTCCACCGTATGGGGGGGTGGACGAGAGACTTGGGAGAAACAGGGAGTTCTCTTGATAAGGGAGAGACGATGGAAGAGACGATCCTGAATCTCTCGGCGATGGACTTTAGTGGAGTCGTTATTCGTACGCCGATAAAGGGGCTTCCTGAAGAACAGAGAGCGTTGGATCCCTCTCTTTGGATTGTGAATGCGGGGGATGGAGATGGTGAACATCCCACACAAGCCTTGGGAGATACCTTTACCTTGATGGCTCATGGAGGTGTAGAAGGGAGGCGAATCGCCTTGGTGGGGGATGTAGCCCACAGTCGGGTCGCCCACTCTCTCCTTGCTCTTTGGCCAAAGCTCGGTGTACAGATCGGCGTTTACCCCCATGGAGAAGGAACTGTTGATGGAGCTGATACGCTTTTTTCTACTTTGGAGGAAGCTTCGGAATGGGCAGAGGTTCTTTATCTTCTTCGCCCACAAGTGGAGCGGTGGGCTAAGCCTCTTTCGGGGAAAGCTCTACAGAAAGAGATGGCTCCGTGGCGAGTAGATACGATTCGACCCGGACAGTTCCTAATGGCACCTGGTCCAACTCTTCCGGGTGTGGATATTGCTAAGGGATTGCTCCTAGATTCAGCTTCGTTGATTCTGGATCAAGTCAGATGGGGTTTGGCGGGAAGGATGGCGCTCATCGAGGAACTATCCCTTGGGTAACCTCTTCATTCGAGATGCTCTTCTGGCTGATCCCGGCATCCCACCCGTCAAAGGGTGTTGCCGAATCGTGGATGGGGTCGTTTCTGAAACGGGAAAACTACATCCCCAACCCCAAGAAGAGGTCTTGGAGGGCAGGGGACTCCACCTGATACCTACTCTGGTGGATGCCCACATCCATCTCAGGGTTCCTGGAGGGGAATCGTTAGAGACGATGGATTCAGGATGTGGAGCCCTATGGAATGGCGGGGTAACGACCGTCTTGGTCATGCCCAATACAACACCTCCTCTTGAAGACCCAGATTTGGTATCGCAACAGAGTCAGATTGGGAAGGACTATGGCATTGACATCTATGTGGCGCCCGTCTGTACAGCACTTCGTAAGGGAGAGGATGTCAGCCCCCATATTCAGGGGAATCTGTCAAGAGGAGTTCGCTTTTTTACCGATGATGGCGACTCCGTTCCTACCCAGATTCTCCCCAAAGTCCTTGATGCATTAGGGTCGAAGGGTATCCATTTTTGCCACAGCGAAGAGCCCCAACTCACATCGGGAGGCCCCCTTCACCTGCCGGAGGGGTGCGTAGGAGGAGAAGGGCAGGGCTGGCCAAGAGAAGGAGAGGATGTGATGGTCTCACGGGATATTGAATGGGGCGAGAAAAAAGGGGTTTGGACCCACTTGACTCATCTCTCATCAAAGAACGCCGTTGGGATGGTCAGGGAGGCGAAGGCACGGGGGTCTAGGGTTTCTGCAGATACCACCTATCATCATCTACTCGTGGGTCAAAGAGATGTATCGGAGAACCCCGTTCGTTGGAAGGTCAACCCCCCCATCCGAGAACAGGATGATCAAGATGCCTTGTGGGAAGGATTGGTTGATGGAACGATCGATGCGTTGGTTACCGATCATGCTCCCCACGGGCGACGAAAGGAAGGAGCGACATTAGAGGAGGCTCCTTTTGGGCTTTCAAGTGCCGACCTGACCTTTTCGCTGTTGAGCACATTGGCACATAAGCGCGGGATTCCTTTCTGGCGCTTGCTCCCTTGGGCAACGACACAGCCTTCGGAACTCTTGGGGCAGAATGGGGGGAGGATTCTTCCTGGAATGAGGGCCAATCTACTCCTTGTAGACCCCATAGAGAGCTGGATTCCTGCCGAAGAAGACCTCTTGTCAAAGGGGAGGAATGTCCCTTGGTTGGGTTGGACCTTGACAGGGCGAATCAAAGCTCGAATCCGACAAGGTTCTCTCGTTGGGCGTGGGGGAGAACTCCTTTGAAAGCAATCCTCGCTCTTGCTGATGGAACGGTTCTTGAAGGAGAAGGAATCGGTGCCACGGGCACTGTCTATGGTGAGGTCGTATTTACGACCAACATGACCGGGTATCAAGAAGTGCTTACAGATCCTTCGTTTGCGGGACAGATTGTGACCTATACGTATCCCCTTGTGGGGAACTATGGAACGGATGAGGAAGCGAACGAATCAGAGCGTTCGGCCACAAAGGGGCTGGTGGTAAAGGAGTTTCATGGTGCACCCTGGCGAGGAAGAGAAGGTCTCCAAGATTGGCTGGTGCGTCGAGGCATTACGGGTATTGAAGGGATTGATACACGCTCTTTGACGCAACGTATTCGTGGTGAGGGTGTTGTTCCAGGTGCCCTATCCACCGAACTCTCCCCCCAAGAACTTCTTGATGGCGTGGAGAATGCTCCTCCTATTGAGACTTTGGACTTGGTGACTGGTGTCAGCACCCAAGAACCGATTGTGCATAGGGGAGAGGGTCCACCCATTGCTCTCTTGGATTGTGGGGTCAAGAGGAGTATCATTCAATACCTCCTAGCACAAGGAATGGAAGTCGTTCAGTATCCTGCATGGACTCCTCCATCCGAGATTCTCAGAGATGACCCTGCTGGTATCGTTGTCAGTCCTGGACCGGGTGACCCTAAGGTGACGGGGGCATTGATTGAAACGGTGGGGATTTTGGCCAAATCAAGACCTTATTTTGGCATCTGTTTAGGACATCAACTCTTAGCCCTCGCTCTGGGTGGGGACACATTCAAGATGAAGTTTGGTCATCGTGGGGGAAACCACCCCGTGCGTGACGAACGAACCGGTCGGGTCGTTATTACCACCCAAAACCATGGATATGCTGTAGACCCTGATTCCCTTGAGGCAACAGGTTTATCCGTCACTCATACTGCCTTGAATGATGGCACTGTGGAAGGGTTGGCTCCTCAATCAGAGCCGGTACTCTCGCTCCAATACCATCTAGAAGA
>JACKQG010002000.1_pt1 | contig 27322 bp, 28 predicted proteins | sample 8237621 | NCBI WGS metagenome assembly JACKQG01 (sample SAMN15677084, study PRJNA649215) | marine metagenome | biome: marine; feature: Black Sea; material: saline water; isolation source: suspended particulate matter (SPM) from the Black Sea western gyre | collected 2013-06-09/2013-06-10 | depth... | reverse complement strand
GCAGAACCGCCGGCCGAATCACCCTCGACGATGAATATCTCACGCTTGGCTGGATCTTTTTCCTGGCACTCCGCTAACTTTCCAGCCATGAGCATGCTGGTGGATCCTTTCTTTCGGGATAAATCACGTGCCCGTTTAGCGGCCTCTCTGGCCCGGGCCGCTTCTACTGCCTTGGTCAGAATTTTTTTGGCTTCCTGGGGATTTTGTTCCAAAAATATGGTGAGTTTATCTGTACCAATGGATTCAACAATGGATTTAACTTCAGAATTACCAAGTTTTGTCTTAGTTTGTCCTTCAAATTGAGGATCAGGTACTCGTACAGATATAACACAGGTCAATCCTTCACGAACATCATCACCACCCATTTTTTCCTTAAGATTTTTAGGAATGATATCATCAGTGGCATAGCGATTAATACATTTAGTCAGTGAAGCCCTAAAACCTGCCACATGGGTTCCACCTTCTTTTGTATTAATATTGTTAACAAAGGAATAAAGACGCTCGGTATAGCCATCAAAATACTGAAAGGCTATCTCCACCTGAACGTTATCTTTTTCGCCACTGATTAATATGGGTTTCGTGTTAATCGGGGTTCGTTTACTGTTCAGATGTTCTACGTATGATTCAATACCACCTGATGCATGAAATTTATCTTCGGCACCAGTCCGTTCATCTTTCAAATAAATTCGTACATCTTTATTGAGAAAAGCCAGTTCTTGAAGTCTTGTCCTAACCGTTTCATAGTTATAAATTGTGATTTCGGTAAAAATTTCAGGATCTGGTTGAAAGGTTATAACGGTTCCTGTGTGCTCACTGGTTCCAATAATTTCCAGTTCTCCAACCTTTTCCCCACGCTTATATTTTTGAAAATATATATTACCGTTTCTTTTTATTTCAGCACTGGCCTCAACAGATAAGGCATTTACAACAGAGACACCAACACCGTGTAATCCACCGGAAACCTTGTATGAAGAATGATCAAACTTACCACCCGCATGAAGGGTGGTCATAACAAGTTCCAGAGCCGACATATTTTCTGTGGGATGCATATCCACAGGGATACCACGACCGTTATCTTCTACAGAAATAGAATTGTCTTTTTTAATAGTGACCCTTATTCGATTACAATGTCCGGCCAAGGCTTCGTCTATACTATTATCTACTACCTCCCAGATCAGGTGATGAAGACCTGATTCTGCAGTATTGCCGATATACATAGATGGTCGTTTGCGTACTGCCTCCAAACCATCTAAAACTTTAATCTGTTCTGCACCGTAATCTTGCGTGTCCGTCACAGTATATTTTTCCTTTTATAAAAAATTTATATCTACGAAATACAAAAGATTATCAAACCTGCATTGGCATGATAATACTTAAAAAACCTTCATCAATATCAGATTTGAGTAAACAGGGACTGTTATTAGAATTGATATAGACATCCACGGATGAACAATCCATAACCTGTAATGTTTCAATAAAATAACGACAGTTAAAGGCCAATTTTAATGTTTCACCTTCGTATTCAATGGGGATTTCATCTTTCGCATTGCCAATATCTGCGTTTTGTGATGAAAGAATCATTGTTTTATCCTGGATATCTATTTGAATAGAATTATAGATGTCTTCTGTGAATATATTGATTCGACGAAGAGATTCCAGAAAGGGAAGACGTTCAATTCCAATACATTTTTCTAACTGAATAGTATCTATAATTGATTGATATTTTGGAAAATCACCTTTTTTCAATCGTACAACCATAACAGCGTCATCATCTTGAACGACCATCTGTTTATCTTCAAATACAATAGCAATTTTTTCCCTGTGTTCGCAGAATTTTTTGAGTTCCTGAATACCTTTTTTAGGTATAAGAGTATTTGGATTGAGAATGAGTTGATCAACATCTGTTGTTACAAATTTTTCCATATAGGAAAGACGATGCCCGTCGGAGGAAATCATCTTTAAATAGGATTTATCACCTCTTTTTTCTTTTTCAAAAAGAACACAGGTCAAAGAATAGATATTTTCCTGTTCACCTGAAATTGAATAAATAACTTTTTCTATTAATGATGAAAAAACTTCTGCATCAAAAGAGATAATATTTTCATCATCGAATTCCGGGAATTCCGGAAACTCAGAACTTGACATTCCGGCAATATTATAAAGACTCTGATCAGCACTTATAATAACCCAGTTATTCTCTTTTTCTTCCATGGTGATGGAAGAAGCCCCGGATTCACGGACAATCTCAAAGAGTTTCTTACAGGGTAATGTAATGGAACCAGGGGTGGTTATCTGTGCTGGTACAGTTAAACGTAAACCAACCTCAAGATCTGTGGCTGTTAAAACAAGAGAGTCTTGTTTTGTTTCAATTAATACATTGGATAAAACAGCCAGGGTGGATGTTTTTTTGTTGGTAATATTCTGTAGGGAACTTAATCCTTCCAGGAGAATATCTTTTTCGATGATACAATGAATGGTCATGGACAAACCCCTTTATAAATAATCTTTTTATTATTGTTATTAAGAGGGTTAATATGTTTATTCCTCTTTTAATTCATTGAAATATAAAGAAAAATAACAAACAAAACGGTCTGAACAAAAGAGATGATTTTGTTTATTTATTGTTTTCAACAGGGAATGAACAGTGTTGTTCATATCAAATGAACAACAAGGGTGTTGAAAATATGTTAAAAACTCATTTTTACATACGAAAAGAATTGAAAAAACAATGTGATATTCCAAATAAAAACATTCCTTAAAATGTAGTTTAAATGGCCGAAAAAAACAATATAATAATCAAAAAAAGAACGTGAAAATGGTTAATTATCAGAATATTGACAGACTTTTAAAAGAGCGTTTTGAAAGGGCCCTGTCGGAGCGTATTTTTAGTGGCGCAGCCCTTGGTTTTCTTTTTTTTGAACAAAACAAAGTTCATCGTCTTGAGAGATACTTTGGTAAAATTTCTTATGGAAGCGCAGGAAATATGGTGAACGAGGAAACGGTCTTTGACCTGGCCTCACTGACAAAATCATTAGCGACAATGCCAGCATTGTTACACCTTATGGTGAAAATGGACATGGGCTGGAAAACAACATTGTTTGACATCTTTGGTTCAGGTATTCCAGAGGACAAAAAGCAGATAACCATAGAACAAATGGTCAGTCATTCTGCAGGGTTTCCGGCCCATCGTGAGTATTTTAAGGATCTTGTTCATTATCCCTCTCAATTAAGAAAGAAAAAACTGTGGGCTGACATTTTAAAAGAAAAATTAATCTATAAGCCAGGCGCAGAGCATTTTTACAGTGATCTTGATTTTATGCTTCTGGGTTATCTTATTGAATATAAAAGTAAGATGAGTCTTGATCGTTATATTGAAAAAAATATTTATAAACCTGCCGGATTAACAGATAAACTTTTTTTCTCTTCATCGGCTGCCAAAAATATTAAATATGCAAAAACAGAAAATGATTCTCGGTCAGGAAAACCGTTGAGCGGACAGGTTCATGATGATAACAGTCGTGCCATAGGAGGTGTTGCAGGGCATGCAGGGCTGTTTGGAAATCTGCAGGGGGTTTTAAAAGCCGGGGAGGAGCTCCTCAGGCAATGTTTGGACCAAAACAATGCTGGGTTCTATGCAGGGGTTGATATGCACCAGGAGCTTCTTTGTGACAAAAAGAACAGAAACTGGAAATTAGGTTTTGATCGACCTTCAGCCATAGGATCCAGTAGTGGGCATTATTTTTCTGATTCCACATTTGGTCATTTGGGTTTTACAGGCACATCTTTCTGGATAGATCCTGAGCAACAGCTGGTGCTTGTTTTACTCACGAATCGTGTTCATCCAAGCCGAAGGAACATAAAAATAAAAAAATTTCGTCCTCAGATCCATGATTTTATGTTGGAGTGGTTCCTGGAAATGCGCCAACAAAAAACCCCTTCCTGAAAAAATCAGAAAGGGGTTTTAAATCCAGCTGGATTTAAAGTCTGGCTATTACCACCAACAGACGGTCTTGTCAGCGGCAAAGACTTTTTCAACCAGTTGATCGTAGTCTGGGTTTTCTACATTCAGAGAAAACTCATCGGCGTCACGATCCCTGTTTAAAATACCAACAAGAGTCTTGACGTCATCACTGGGCTCAGAACGATATACTTGTAATATTTTCATAATATGTCTCTCCTTGCTTATTCTGCGCAGGCTGGGGGCGGCTCATTGGTCTGTTTCGGCAGACCGTAGGGGATGATAAAGTCAGCATCACGCATGGCCTCACCAAGCTCATTCAGGGCTATTTCAGCAATCAGCTTATCGCCTTCTTCGTCCACGCAGTTGTCAGGGGCTGCAGCACCACAGCTGTAGACCTGACCTTCCATGTCCATAACCCAGGCAATGTTCTCGGTCATGTAGGTGGAGAAGTTAGGGAACTCGCCGTTCATGATAACCGGGTAGGCGTAGTGGTTTTCCACGGCCAGACCCAGACCAGAGCGGACACCATCGCAGTACATGCGGTTGGCCACCAGGATATATACTTTTAAAGATTCCATTATGATAATCTCCTTATAAAACGATGTACTTACCGCACTCGTCCAGCAGAGCGCCGTGGAAGGCCTGGGTTCTCATCTGGTTGGCGGTCAGACCGGCCGGGATATCAGCAGCAGAGTCATACCCTTCACAGGTATAGCTGTCCGCGCAGATAGCCAGGTTTTCTTCACCACACTGTTCTGCAAGGTCTGCAAAACGTGCGTCTTTGGTCAGGTGAATAGATTTAAAGGTAAAAAAGATCATGGGTGTTTTGCCGGCTTTTTTGGCGGCATTGGCAATACCCATGACGTGCCGCATATTCTGCGGTGAAGTCACGAAGATGGCAAGTTTGTTCGGATCGGCAGCCATTGGCTTTCTCCTCCAATTATAACGGTAAAATTAAGGAAGTGTTTCGTTTTTAAACGAAATAAATCAACCTTTTTTGACAAAGAAGCTGATGTAACCGGACTCTTCTTTCTCACCCAGGTACTCATGTCCAGCGCGTGAACACCAGCCGGGGATATCATTCCGTGAACCGGGGTCAGTACCGTCGATCTGCAGGATTTCACCAGCTTTGAGTTTTCCAATTTCTTTTTTGGTGCGGAGCAGTGGCATGGGGCAACTCAGGCCTTTTGCATCCAGCGTGGCTGCTGCAGTGAGTCCGTCTTCGGCAACTTTAATGTCACTCATTTGATTTTCCTCCTCTGAAGATTGGTGTCTGTAGACTGAAAACATCTATTTTCAAGTCTGAAAAAACTCGATTCAGAGCTCAGTTTACCTGTCTCTGAACAAAATTTCAGAATATTGTTTTGTATCTACTGTAGCAAAAATCATCTGTCAAGAGCAAAATGAATGGCTGTTCAAAGTGGATTTGTGTTGCTAATTTGTTGTTTTTATAGTTAAAAATTTAAATTTTTGTGGCAGGTTTAATGTGTCTTGCATACCCTTGCTTCTTGACAAAATGAAGTGTCAGGGGTAAAGAAAAATATTTACGTGATACGTTTCAAGTTTAACTTTGACACGAGGAGAAGAGATGAGTGAAGAGAGTGTGATGAAAAACAAGGTAAAGGATCTCTATAAGATCCTTTGTCAAACGGAGTGGAACGCCACAGTTGTTGGTGTTTTGGTTGGTTTTTTCTCAGTGATGATCATGGCCTGGTGGCGCCCTTGGGGTGCGGTGGGTGCCATTCGCAACTGGGGAGACTGGATCATGTACGGTGTGACCAACCTGGTTGGCAGTGAGGCTGGAATTTTTGCTTACTATGCCGAGGCTCCCAAGGGCATTTTTTCAGGAACTGGTTCTGTCATCGGTATTGGTTTTGTGGTAGGTGCTTTTATCTCGGCGTGCCTGGGTAAAGATTTTGCCTTTCGTATCCCGCCCTATCGGGAGATGGTAAAGGCCGTCCTTGCCGGTATTTTTATGGGTGTCGGTGCAACGCTGGCTGGTGGTTGTAATGTCGGTGGTATGTATAATGCGATCGGTAACCTTGCCGCCAACGGTTTTACCATGTGGATCGGCCTGGTGGCTGGCGTCCTTCTCGGTCTGAAACTGCTCTATCTTGAGATGGAGTATATCAGCTGGGGTGATGGTGGTTCCGGGACCATCGGCGTACCCAATGCCCTGCAGAATATTCTGGCCCTGGTGGCAATAGCTTTACTTGTCTGGGGTGCCTATGCGTATGCCGGTAATGAAGACAGTGATTACATGGCCTCGCTCAGTGGTATTCTCGTGATTGCTGCAGCCCTGGGTTACGTCATGCAGCGTGGTCGCTGGTGTATGGTTCAGGGTTTCCGTGAGCCGCACATGACAGGTGATTGTACGTTGGCCAAATCTGTTGCCATTTCTATTTTGATTGTGGCCATTGGTGCAGCTGTTCTCAAGTATTCCGTACCGGTTCGGGCTGAAGGTGAGGCTATTCTGGCACCTATTAACTATGTTCGCGGTACCTTTGGTTGGGGCTCTGTGGTTGGTGGTTTTATCTTCGGTCTTGGTGCCATGCTTGCTGGTGGTTGTGGTTCCGGTACCCTGTGGAGAGTTGGTGAGGGACAGGTCAAATTGATCATGGTCGTTCCTTTCTTTGCTATTTCAAACTCTATCATGACTGCCTGGTTCAAAGATAACGACTTTGAGGCTGATGGTGTACTTGGTTCCTATGTCTACCTGCCCGATGTCATGGGATATGGTCCAACCCTGTTCATGATTGCAGCAATTATGGTTGTCTGGTATCTGGTGGTGACCTGGAACGAAGACACCAACAAGCTGATCGTTCCCATGTGATGTTTGATCCGCAGAGTTGATTTTCTTCATAATCGCAGTTCCGGATCTTCCGGAACTGCGATTTTTTTGTGTTTCATTGAAAGAGTACTTTGAAAAAGTAGACTTTATGCGGTACCAGAGTCATTTGCTTAAATGTCCCTTTCTGAAAGCCGTGCTGTAATTGATGATAAATACACCAGATCCTCGTCAGGAAACTTTGGCTCTCCGTGACCAGCTCAGCCCTGAGGAACGCTCATTTAAAAGTGACCTTATTCTTGAGCGTTTTTGGGATTTACCTGAAATAGCACGTTGCAGGTCGTTTCTGGTGTATGTGGATTTTCGATCTGAGGTGCGAACCTGGGATTTGCTGACTCAGCTTCTTCTTTTGGGCAGAATAGTTGCTGTACCGTTGACTCGTGTGCTCGAAAAAAAAATTATCCCGATCCAGGTGACTGACCCGGTCAAAGAGTTGACCCCTGGTTATTGTGGTATTCCAGAGCCACGGTCAGCTGTGAGTGAAAGGTCCCGTCTTGACCCGACGCTTGTGGATGTGGTTATTGTGCCCGGATCTGTTTTTGACCAACAAGGGGGGCGTATGGGGTATGGTGGCGGTTACTATGATCGGTTTCTTGCCCACGAAGCACCGCAAGCCCTGCGTGTCGGTCTGGCCTATGACCTTCAGATTATTCCTCAGCTGGAGTTGGCTCCCCATGATCAGACACTTGACCTGGTGATCACCGAAAGTCGTGTGATTACCGGTCGCCGTCTTCGTACTGAAAAGGATACAGGATGAATAGAACAGCTCTCTATAGACACCCGCTTTTTCTGGCCCATGATCCAGGTTTTGATCATGTGGAGTCAGCCGAGCGATTGCGGGTAATCAACGAGGTTTTGGATAGCGCTTCTCTGTCAGGCAAGTTTGCAGAACCCGACTTCAGGCCGGCCACCGCTGAAGAATTGGCCCTGAATCACAGTCAAAAAATGATTGAGCGAGTGGCCGGTACAGCCGGCAAACGATTTGATGTCCTTGATCCGGATACTATGACCTCAGCTGATTCCTACGGGGCCGCCGGTCTGGCCGCCGGTGCTCTGATCAGTGGCTTGGATCAGCTCATGGCAGGTGAAATTGATAACGGCTTTGCCCTGGTTCGTCCACCTGGGCATCATGCAGAACGCGATCAGTCCATGGGCTTTTGTCTGTTCAATAATGTGGCTGTGGCCGCTCATTATGCCACCCGGGTCCTGGGGTTGGATCGGGTGATGATTGTTGACTGGGACCTGCACCACGGCAACGGGACCCAGAGTAGTTTTTATGAGTCAGACAAGGTGTTGTATGTCTCAAGTCATCTGTATCCTTATTATCCCGGGACCGGTGCCTGTTCTGAATCTGGCAGGGGGTACACTATTAACATCCCATTACCGGGGTATCAGGGAGATGAGGATTATGCGGCCTTGATGAATGAGATCGTGATTCCGGTGGGTCGTGCCTATAAACCCCAGTTGATTTTAATTTCTTGTGGTTTCGATATTTTTGTTGGAGATCCACTGGGTACAATGCAGGTTTCGGCGAAAGGGATTTCCTACTTAACCAGAGCTCTGATGCGCCTGGCTTCTGAAGTTTGTGGCGGGCGTCTGCTGGTGACTCTGGAGGGGGGCTATGATCTGACGGCTCAGCGGGAAGGGACCCTGGCAGTGCTTGCCGAATTGCGGGGTGGTCTGGATGGTTATGATTATGCGGGACGCCTCAGTGAAGCCGATGATTTGCGGCTGAGTAGTCAAAAAATAAGCCAGCCCTTTCTTTTGCAGCCCTGGGAGGTTGCAAAACAGTATTGGAACCTGTAATGTTGTTCTGTTGACTTGTTGGATTATCAATGAAAATTGCTTGATTTGAGTTGCTGGTCCATGTGAATTATGGCTTCAACGAAGAGAATGTTTTGGAACAAAAAGCATCTAAAATTCTAATAGCTGATGACGATGCCCTGGTGCGCACGACTGTTGCCAAGGTTTTGGAGATGTTTGGGCACGAGGTGGTTACGGTTCCTGACGGTATTGATCTTGTTAAAATTGTTGATGATTCTTATGACGTTATTATCCTGGATATTAATATGCCTGGTCTTGACGGATTTGAAACCATCAAAGTTCTCAATGAACGCAATTATGAGATTCCGGTTCTCTTTCTTACCGGTGCCGGCTCCATGGACTATGCGGTTCAGGCGATCAATCTTGGAGCCTATGATTTTTTGACCAAGCCCATTGAAGATCTGGATATCTTCAATGTCAAAATTGCCCGGGCCCTGGAAAAACGTCAGTATGTCCTTAAAGATCGTGTGTATAAGCTGTCATTGGAAGATGATATTCGGGTGAAAGCCCAACAGCTTGAAGAACAAAATAAGCTGCTGCGTGTCTATAGCCACAGTCTTGAGAATGCCACGCTCCAATTGATGACCAGCCTCCAGAATGCCATGGAGGAAAAGGATTTTTATACGGCAGGTCATACGAATCGGGTGACTGAGTATGCGGTCATGCTTGGGTTGAGCATCGGAATCCCGGAAGAAGATCTGGCAGTTCTCAGACGAGCGGCCCAGTTTCATGATATTGGTAAATTGGTGATTGATCTTGCCTGTATCCAGAAACCGGGCAAGCTGACCGATGAAGAGTGGAAGCTGATCAGGAAACATCCGGCTGTCGGTGCAAATATTATTACACCGTTGGGTTTTATGGAAAGAGAGCAGGCCATTATCCGTCATCACCACGAACGTGAAGATGGGCGCGGGTATCCGGATGGTCTGACTTCGAAGGATCTGGATCAGTTAACCCGAATCCTGATCGTCGTTGATAGTTATGATGCAATGACTTCCAAGCGAAATTATCGGCGTAATATGAGTGTGGAGGAAGCCTCAGCTGAGTTGCGCAGGTGCGCAGGAACCCAGTTTGATCCTCCGACTGTTGAAGTATTTGTTGAAGCGATCAAGGATTTTCATCTACCGGATGGATTGGCTCCGCATATTGATTAAAGGCTACCTTGTACAATTGTCAGAAACATAACTCTTCAGTAGCACCCCATCTGCTTTGTCATCGGCCTGCTCATGAACGGATCAGTACACTTTGCAGACCTCTTTCGCGCATCTGGCATACGACTGAAGAGTTATAGTACGCGTTTTTATGTTCATTTCCGGCATCAAGCTGAACAGACCCAGGAATAACCGATGAAAATTACCCGTGAAGAGCTTGAGCATGTTGCCCATCTGGCTCGTCTTAACCTGAATGAAGAAGAGCTGACTCGAATGACCGGCCAGCTGGATAATATACTTGCCTATGTGGCCAAGCTTGATGAACTGGATACGACCGGTATTGCTCCCACCACCCATGCGTTCTCTCTTGTGAACGCCTTTCGTGAGGATCAGGTGAGTCCGTCCCTGTCTCAGACTGAGGCCCTGGTGAACGGGCCAAAGCAGAATGGCGAGTACTTTGTTGTTCCCCGAATTATCTGAAAAAATTATTTTAATTTCAGTTTTGTAAACCTACCTAAGGACCGGTATCACCGGTTGTTTGCCCATGAATCCCTACGAATTGACCGTTGGCCAGGCTGCAGATCTTCTGGCCGCAAAAAAACTCTCATCCCGTGAGCTTGTTCAAAGTTGCCTGGATCGTATCGAACAGGTGGAACCGCAGGTAAAGGCCTTTTTGAACATCCAGCCTGATCAGGCTCTGGTTCAGGCCGACGCTGCAGATGTGCGATTGGCTGAAGGAGGTGCGGGTTCCTTGTGTGGAGTTCCTGTTTCCATTAAAGATCTGATTTGCACGCAAGGGACTGCAACTACCTGTGGCTCCCGGATGCTTGAAAATTTTGTTCCACCGTATGATGCCACGGTGATTAGCAGTCTCAAGGCAGAGGGCGCTGTTTTGATCGGCAAGGTTGCCATGGATGAATTTGCCATGGGTTCAACCACTGAAAACTGTGCCTTTCAGACTCCGGATAATCCGTGGAAGAGTGGTTATGTCTGCGGTGGATCCTCTGGTGGTTCGGCAGCCTCTGTCGCGGCCCTGGAGTGTCCGGCCTCCCTCGGTTCTGATACCGGGGGTTCGATTCGACAGCCAGCCTCACTTTGTGGAGTTGTTGGTCTGAAACCCACATATGGCAGGGTCTCCCGTTATGGTCTGGTCGCCTTTGCCTCATCGTTGGACCAGATTGGTCCTTTGACTCGTGATGTGCATGATTGTGCCCTGATGATGAATGTCATCAGCGGCTATGATCGGTTGGATTCCACCTCTGTTCAGCGTGATGTGCCGGATTACACAGCAGCTCTTCGTGAAGGTCTGGCCGGGATGACCATAGGCCTGCCCAGGGAGTATTTTGGCAGTGGCCTGGATCCTGAAGTTGAACAGGCAACCATGCGTGGAGTTGATGTCCTGAAAGCGGCAGGCGCCAAGGTGGTTGATGTTTCGCTTCCCCATACCGATTACTGTCTGGCCGTTTATTACCTGATCGCTCCGGCCGAGGCCAGCTCCAACCTTGCTCGTTATGATGGAGTATCTTATGGTCTGCGTGACCTTGAGGCTGACTCCCTGCTTGACATGTATAAAAAAACACGATCAAAAGGATTTGCCGATGAGGTTAAACGTCGCATCCTGATTGGTACGTATGCCTTGTCATCCGGTTATTATGATGCCTACTACAAGAAGGCATCTCAGGTTCGAACGTTGATTCTGGAGGACTTCAAACAGGTCTTTACCCAGTGTGATCTGTTGATCAGTCCGGTGGTTCCGACTCCGGCCTGGAAGATCGGTGAAAAGACCGATGATCCCCTGGCCCTGTATTTATCAGATGTCCTGACCACTCCGGCCAACTTGGCCGGTATTCCCGGAATCTCTGTACCTGGTGGCTTGACAGCCTCCGGGTTGCCGGTGGGGATTCAACTCCAGGGTCCGCATTTTGCCGAGGATCGCCTGCTCTATGCCGCCTATAATCTGGAAAAGGGACTTGCCCTGAATACGGTCTGGCCAAAACTGTGATGGAATGTCTTAATTTGTTGCGAGGAAATCATGAAACTTCAGGTCCCTGAACATATAGCTGCCATCGTTCCCTATCCGCCGGGTAAGCCCCAGGATGAACTGGAACGTGAGTACGGCATTCGTGATTCCATCAAAATGGCGTCCAACGAAAATCCCTGGGGACCTTCTCCCAAGGCGGTGGCTGCCATTGCAGATTCGTTGAACAATCTGCATCGCTACCCCGATGGTTCATGTTATTCCCTTGTCCAGTCTATCGCTGATAAACTGAGATTTGATCCGGAGCAGATAGTCATGGGCAATGGCTCCAATGAGGTGATCGAGTTTTTGGTCAAGGCCTTTGTTCAACGAGGCGATGAGGTGATAACGAGTCATCCCTCTTTTCTCATGTATCAGAAGATCGTCCAAGTCCGTGGTGGAACGAATACGGTTGTTCCTTTGCGTGAGATGAACCACGATCTGCCGGCTATTTTAAAGACGATTACTGAAAAGACCCGACTGATTTTCCTGGATAATCCCAATAATCCAACGGCTACGGTCATTGATCCCAATGCGCTTGAGGATTTTCTGTTCCGAGTCCCGGAAGGGGTGATTGTGGTTCTGGATGAGGCCTATATTGATTTTGTCGACTCAGGTCTGCGTCCTGATCTTCACAGTTTGATCCGTGACCGGGCCAGTCGTTGCGCGGTGGTTTCCCTGCGTACTTTTTCCAAGGCCTATGGCCTGGCTGGGTTGCGTGTGGGCTTTGGCTTGATGTCGCCTAGAATTGCAGATTGTCTGCACCGGGTACGCCAACCATTCAATGTCAATAATCTGGCCCAGATTGGCGCCTTGGCTGCCCTTGAGGATAACGAGTTTTATGAATTGGGATTGCAGCGAAATCGGGATGGCCTTGCGTTTCTGCAGCGGGAGTTGGCAGCGCTGGGGTGCCGTTGCTATCCTTCGCAGACCAATTTCTTTTTGACCGATATTTTAGGAGATGCGGCTGAGTTGTATGAGGCCATGCTCTATAAAGGTGTGATTATTCGGAGTATGAAACCGTATGGCTATTCCCATTTGATCAGGATTACTGTCGGTACCACTGATGAGAATGAACGTCTGGTTGTGGCGCTGGCTGAGTGCCTGAGGGATCTTGGGCGTGTCTGAGTTGCAACATGTTGTAACCATTGACGGACCATCCGGAGTGGGGAAGTCAACCATCAGTCGTCGGATTGCGGCAGGCATTGGCTTCACGTATCTGGATACTGGAGCCATGTATCGTGGAGTGGCCCTGTTTCTTGAGCAACATGGTGTTGATTTGGCCGAAGAGATCGCCGTACGGCAAGCATTGGCCGGAATTGAAATGCGCTTGCTGCCGGCCGCCGGTGAGGATCAGGATGTGGGTGTGGTCATTAATGGTGAAGATGTGAGTGGTCTGATCCGGACTCCAGAGATGGGTATGCTTGCCTCAAAAGTATCGGCCCTGGTCCCGGTTCGGGAAAAATTAACAGAGATGCAGCGGGAAATCGGTCAGGTGGGAAGGATTGTGGCCGAGGGCCGGGATACCGGGACTGTGGTGTACCCCAAGGCTTTTTGTAAATTTTACCTCGATGCGGCACCAGAAGTGCGGGCAAGACGACGGATCCTGCAGTTGCGTGAGCAGGGGACAGAGATGGATGAACAAGAGCTGTTGGCCATGATTATCAAACGTGATCGGGACGATCAGCAGCGGACCATTGCTCCTCTGAAGCAGGCCGAGGACGCTGTGCTGGTGGACACCGGTCCGCTGGATATAGATGGAGTCTGTGAGGTCATGTTCAAGATACTGCGCCGGAAGTTGGCCCAGGACCTCTAACCTTTAATTATCACCAAAATGACAGAGATCCATCTCAAAAGGGGACGTGCCCGGCTGGCATGTCCCCTTTTGTAACTTCATGTTATCTTGAATGAAAATCCTGTTTTTTCAAGACATCCTGAAGAGGTGAACACGTACTCGCTATTCGATGATAAAATCGTCCCGGCGGTTATGGCTCAAGTTATTCTCTTCCATGCCTGTGAACAGAGGGCGCTCTTCACCGTAGCTCACTGTGCGAATCCGGTATGGGGCAACTCCGAGATTGATCAGGTATTCTTTGGCATTGATGGCTCGACGTTCGCCGAGGGCCAGGTTGTACTCATTGGTCCCACGTTCATCACAGTTCCCCTCGATGAGCAGAGTGGCGTTGGGCATATTTTTCAGAACGTTGGCGTTGTGGATAAGGTTGTCAACCATGTCACTACGGATCGCTGCCTGATCAAAGCTGAAGTAGATGGGTTTTAGCTGGATTGATGATCGTCCGTACTGGCGTTTGTATTCGTCGCTTTGGGTGTCACCCTGGTTAATGGACAGACTGCTTGTGGTGGTGTCATCAAGGCTGCCCTCGCGGGGGAGGTTGTCTTCAGAGTAGCCCGTAATGGACTGATCAGCCGATGCACTGCCCGCAGCGCCACCATCTAATGGCATGATTGGTTTTTTCCCGCAACCGCTCAGGGCAATAAAAAGCGATCCGGCAAGAAGTACAGAGAGAATTTGTTTACGGTTCATGGTTACACCTTATTCGGGGGTAGAATGTTGAGAAAAAGTGGAAGAACATATTTCCATCCATCTTCTATTTTATTATGAAATTCAAGGTCGTCAAGTTAATTATGTGCAACATACCTTGAGTTGTTTTGTGGTGGTTTTGTGTTTCTGGTCGCCGAAATTGCAGGGAGCCGATGCCTGTAAAACGTTCAAGCATGATGCAACTGATCAGTTTGTATGTTCAGGCCACTCTGTCTCTTTGAGGATCTCAGTAATATAGCAGAAGCGGTCCCAGGAAAATTCCCGTTTGGAAACCGGACATTGCAGAGTGATTTTATGTGGGGATAATTTCACGACTTCCCAGTCTCCAGCTCGCGGGCCCTCGCTGATGCGGATCTTTTCTCCTTCCTTGAAAGGATAGGGCTTGAAAAGTGTAAGATCTTTAATTTTCATGTATTTTACCTTTTTTATGGGGGATGTCTTGTTCGATGAACAGGGCTACCTTAGCATTTAATTTGTAGTAGAGGGTACTTTGAAAAATTAGGATTTTCGTTCAAGATCAAGGCGCGTGAAAAATTTTACTGCAGGCATATAGTCGATATTTCGAGGATAAAATTTTGATCGCAACGCAGATTTTGAATGAAAAGACAATTTTTCGAGGTACTCTATAATTTATTCTAACATCTTTAATTATACTCTTGTCCAGTTGGTGAATCAATCGATTCCATTACTGTTTGTGGCGGAGTATTGGTTGATGATTTTTTTTAAAATACTGGTTCCTGGTTTCTTCTCAGGTCCTTTCTCTCTCCCTTTTATGATTTATCATGAGCGATCCCACCCTGTATTCCCTGACCGCAACGTGTGCCGCGGGAGTTGAAGACCTCCTGGTTGATGAAATTATTGCATGCGGAGGTGCTGAAGGTGGCGTCGAACCGTTGAGTTATCGGGGCGGGGTCAGTTGGCAGGGTAGCTTGGAGAGCGCTTATCGGGCCTGTCTTTGGTCCCGCTTTGCCTCCCGAATTCTTTTGCAGATTGCGGAGTTCCCGGTGGTGAACGAGGAGGAGCTCTACCAGGGGGCCCTGGCTGGTGTGAACTGGCAGGAGCACTTGAGCCTGGATCACACGTTCAGTATTGATTGCACCCTGGGACGCACAGAGATCAAGCACAGTCAATTTGCCGGACTGCGAGTCAAAGATGGTCTGGCTGATTTTTTCCGTGAGCGCACCGGGAAGAGGCCTTCGGTGGATACTGTCCGCCCCGCAGTTCGTTTCTCGGTCTATGTGGATGATGGACGTGGACGAGTGGCCGTGAATCTTTCAGGTGAGAGTCTGCACCGGCGGGGATATCGGGCGGACACCGGAGTGGCGCCGCTCAAGGAAACTCTGGCCGCAGCCATTGTTGCTCTGTCTGGTTGTAATCGTGAAATGGGGGCGGATCAGACGCTCCTTGATCCCATGTGTGGTTCTGGAACCCTGCTCATTGAGGCGGCCCTCTTGATTGGTGATAGTGCTCCGGGGCTGAGTCGCAGCATCTTCGGCTTTCAGGGGTGGCCAGGCCATGATCCTGATCTCTGGTCGCGCCTGGTGGATGAGGCAGTAGCCCGTGAGGAAGAGGGCCTGGATCGTCCCTGGCCTCTGATTGTAGGCTATGACTATGATCCTGTGGCCGTGTCCGCGGCCCGCAAAAATATAGATCGGGCCGGGCTCAGTGATCGAATCCAGGTACACCAGGGTCAACTGGCTCGTTTACGTGCGCCCACAGCCAAGGGGTTGCTGGTCTGTAATCCTCCATACGGGGAACGACTGGGGGAGGCCGAGGAAGCCGTCGCGCTCTATCGCTGCATGGGGCGCATATTTGCGCGGGAGTTCAGCGGCTGGCGTTTGGGTTTGTTTGCTTCCCAGCCGGATCTTGTGGATCGCCTAGGGCAGCCTGGAACTGTATCCCACCGCCTGTTTAATGGGCCCATTGCCTGTCGTCTGGTCTGCAGTGACAGCATTGTATCTGTCTCGGAGGATGTTTTTGTCTGGCCGCTGGCTGGGGGAGAGTTGACAGGTGATGGGGCGGATTTTGCCAATCGAATGCGCAAAAATCTGACCAGAAGCTTCAAGTGGGCAGCAAAGGAAGGGGTGAGCTGTTACCGGGTCTATGATCGTGATTTGCCGGATTACAACGTGGCCATTGATATTTACGAGAAGTGGATTCATGTTCAGGAGTATGCACGCCCCTCCCGCATGGATGAGAAGGTTGCCGCCCGCCGTTTTTCGCTGGTCCTTTCCTGGTTGCGTGAGTTACTGGGGGCGCGGCGTGATCGGATCTTTATCAAGACTCGTTCGCGGCAGAAGGGTAAACAGCAGCTTAACAAGAAGGGGCGTAGCGGGAAGATGTTTGAAGTCCGGGAGGGTGACTGTTTTTTCCTGGTCAACCTCAGTGATTATGTGGATAGCGGACTTTTGCTCGATTACCGGCTCATCAGGCAGCGAATGAGGGCGATGGCCACGGGGAAGCGTTTTTTGAATCTTTTTTCGTATACCGGTTCGGCAACGATTCATGCAGCTGTGGGTGGGGCCGAATCCACCACGAGTGTTGATCTGTCGACGATCTCTTCGGCTTGGGCCAAAAAGAATCTGGCCCTGAATGGTTTCGGTGGGCGAGCCCATGTGACAGTCCAGGCTGATTGTCTGCAGTGGTTGGCCGAAGAGAGGGGCAGTTATGATCTGATTTTTGTGGATCCACCTTCTTATGCTAATTTGGGGAAGAAAGAACAGGTCTTTGAGATCCAGGACGACCATGTTCGTCTTCTGATTTTATCCATGGCCCGTCTGGCCCCGAAGGGGTTATTGATTTTTTCAACTAATTTCAGGAAATTTGTATTGGATCCTGTGCTGAGCGAGCGTTATCATGTTCGTGAGATCAGTCGAGAGACAATCCCTGCTGATTTTTCTCGTAACACCAGGATTCATCGTTGCTGGGAGTTTCAGCGGCGAGAGGAGGAGAGTCTTGGCTGAGCGAACGTGAATCATTTAAGGGAGCCTGAAGTCAGCTATCCTGGCCAGTTTAAGGCCCGATGATGGTGTTTCAAACAGCGAAAAGCCCCTTACATCTCAATTGGATGTAAGGGGCTTTTATTGTTATTCTTTGTCACTGGTTCCTGAACCGGGAAATTTCAGGAGTTTACCTTTCTTGGATGCTTTGGGTTTGGGGCCGCAGCCCTGACAGCCGGGACAGCCACTGCTGACCATTGACCCCAGAAGCTGCAGGAGTTTGATGCGGCAGGTGGGGCAGAGTACGAGGATGATTTCCTGATAGGCTTCGTCCAGAACTTCTTTTTCGTCGCCATCCGCGAGCTCGGCAATGGCCTGGGCAATGATTCGATCCGTGTTCTCAAGGTCGGAGGGTAACTGTTCATTGTCGGCAATGATTTCGGTGCGGCAGTGATAGAAGGGATCGCCTTCGGTGATGGTGGCTCCGCAGCTGTCACAACGACGGTCGGTAAAATTGATCACAGGAGTCTTATGGAGTTGTCGTGGAGGATCTGGCGGCAAAGGGCCGCGTCCAGACCCAGAGAGTTAAACTGGCGCAGGCATTCGCGCTGATCGGCCCAGGGGGAGTCACTGCCAAAGAGGAGGTACTCGGACGGATGGGCATTGAACAGGCGCACTGCCTCTTGAGGTTTAAGGTACTGGAGGGAGAAGGAGATTTCCATATAAATCTTGTGGCCAATGAGCAAGTCCTCCACCGCATCCCAATCCTGCCAGGCGCCAAAATGGGTGGCGACCAGTTTCAGATTCGGGAAGCGCTGGTGCAGGGTGAGGATCTGGGCAGGATCGGCCTGTTTGATCCGGGGGTAGGCAACATCATAACCGCAGTGAACCACCAGCAGGAGCCCGGCATCACTCAAGGCCTGATAAAGAGGGGTGAGCCGTTCGCTGGCCAGGAAATAATTCTGGTAATAGGGATGCATCTTGATGCCCGCAAGACCAGCGGCCCTAATCTGCTCTACCCGTTGGACGAGTTCGGGGTCATTGGGGTGAATTGAGGCCAGCGGGATGATTCGTTCCGAGCGGATCATCAGTGACCAGTCAAGGATAGCCTGAAACTGGCTGGGCTGGGTGGCAATGGAACAGATGACGCTGCGGTCGATTCCGGCCTGATCCATGGAGGCGAGCAGGCCGGTTATGGTGCCATCGCTGTGAGCTGCTATCTTGCCTTCTTCAGCCAGGGCCGGGACGGCACGGGCGGCGATGGCATCGGGAAAGGCATGGCTGTGGAAGTCTGTGATCATTGGTCGGATGGATGGGGATGAGAGAAATATCTTGTTTCTGTGTGGCGTAGAATCTATACTGATGGGGATTATTTATTCAACTACTTGAAAAATCGGCTCTTTCGGTTGCTTTTGGCGTAATAGAATAAAAACGAATAATTCTCACATCCAATTGATATGATGTGTTTTTTGTTTTTACTTTGCCTGATCTCCTGAGGAATGTGCGCGTCTTTCAACAAACCTATCCACAAAAAGAGATTCAACTGATGCAATACAGGCAACAGGATGATCCAGAGCGAGGGAGGAGCAGGTGGCCGTTTTCCTGGCCGACTGCATCGCTGATTGATATCCTGCTCTTTGCTGGTCTTGTTGTAATCATCTTTCTCTTTTTCCGCCACAGTCAAGCTGAGGTTCCCTACCATTGGCAATGGTATCAGGTCCCCCGTTATCTCTGGACGATTGAGGAGGGTCTGTTTCGGGCCGGACCTCTGTTGACGGGCCTGGCCCTGACCATCAAGATCTCTGCTGTCAGCCTTATTCTGGCCTTTATTATCGGCATGCTCACGGCCATGCTGCGTCTTTCACGTTCATTTGTGGGGCGGGCGGTGGCTCGTTTGTATCTGGAGATCAGCCGTAACACCCCGCTTCTCATCCAAATTTTCTTTATTTACTTTGTCATGGGCCCGATTCTGGGACTGGATCGCTTCTGGGCCGCTGTCCTTGCCTTGAGTTTGTATGAAGGGGCCTATGCCTCAGAGATTTTTCGCTCAGGTATTGTTTCTATAGAGCGCTGCCAATGGGAAGCGGCGGCCAGTATTGGTCTGAACCGCGTGCAGGTGTACCGTTTGGTGATCCTGCCCCAGGCCGTGCGTCGAACTCTGCCACCTCTGGCCGGTCAGGCGGTTTCGCTGATCAAAGATTCAGCTCTGGTTAGCACCATTGCCATTTATGATCTGACCATGCAGGCCCAGGCCGTGATTTCGGAGACCTTTCTCACCTTTGAACTGTGGTTGACCGTAGCCGGGATGTATCTTGTGTTGACTGCAAGTTTGTCGCTCCTGGTCGGAGGCTTGGAGCGTCGTTTGCGTGTGGATTGAGGGAGGGGAGTGGTGTAAATGCATTGCTTTTAAGAGGACGAAATATTAACCTTTTTTAGTCAATACCCCCATTGAAGAAGAATGGTTAGAGAAGGGAGTAATGAACATTGGAAAAATTGAGTCGACTTGTCCAGGAATTTGCATTGATTGAAGGTGCATGTGAAGTTGGGATTTCAACTCTTCAAACACTTGAAGGCGGTCCTCCATCGTCAGATTTGACGTATGTTTTGCCTGAGGCACAGTCGGCTGTTACCTACGCTGTGGCCATAGATCTGGAGCCGGTTCCGGATTATTTGATGAAAAAGGAACGGCTTGCATTGGAAAAGGCGTTTGTTCGAGCAAATGTACTTGCCAGTGGAATTGCCCTGCACCTGGCGAATTATCTGAAGCAGAAGGGATATCCATCTGTTCCTGTTGCTGCGAATAATGTATTCAGACCTCCATCTCCAGAGAATCCATCTGATTATATCGCGGATTTGTATTATCCGGATATTGCCCACCGATACCTGGCCGTGAGGTCTGGCGTCGGGCATATGGGTTTGTCCGGAAACCTTCTTACGAAAAAACAGGGTGCCGCTGTCATTCTCGGCACAACTGTTACTTCGGCCGATCTCCTGCCGACACCGCCATTGCCGGTGGAGGAAAATTATTGTGATGAATGCCGATTGTGTATGGCATCATGCGTTGCGGGATTTATGAGTCCGCGGGAAAAGACATCCATCTCTCTTGGAGGCGCCGGGGTGACATATTCTAAACGTCGCAATTATGGACGATGCGATCTTGTCTGCAGCGGTTATACCGGACTTCATTCATCAGGCAAATGGTCCACATGGTCTCCCGGGCGCTTTGCAGTTCCCGCAAGTGATGACGAGCTCCGCCTGGCACATGAACACATGCAAAGTGCCCATGAAAAGTGGCCTGCATCCGAGGGCGGGCGGTACTTTTATTTTACGGATGATAAACTGCGCGTGTCTTGCGCCAACTGCCAGTTGGTCTGTTGCCCGGATAAAGAGGAACGAAAAGCACGTTATGACATGTTGACTCAATCCGGAGTGATACTGCTCAATTCGGACGGGAGTCGCGAAGCTGTTTCTCCGGAGGATGCAAAAAAGAGGTTCGCCTCCATGCCCATTAGCCGAAAAGCCTTGTACGAAGATATAGAGAAAATGAGTAAGATTTTTTAGTGGATAAGTGGTGATGACTTTGAATCTTTAGCAAGGCTCATTTTGATCGTGAACAAAGAGAGGGAAAAACGTCCCATGCATGATTCGGTAAAGATACGCGCTGCAGAAGTAAAAGATGTGACCATACTGACTGGGTTTAACGTGTTGATGGCCCAGGAGACCGAGGACAAGCAGCTGGATCCGGGAGTGGTAACGGCTGGTGTACGCGCCGTTCTGGAGGATTCTAAGCGCGGTTTCTATTTGGTGAGTGAGATTGCGGGGGAAGTTGTTGCCTCACTCATGGTCACCACCGAATGGAGTGACTGGAGGGACGGGGAATTCTGGTGGATTCAGAGTGTCTATGTTGCGCCTGGGTTTCGTCGTCGTGGCCTTTTTGGAGCCTTGTATGGGGAGGTAAGAGAACGCGCCAGGAATACAGAGCGGGTGTGCGGATGTCGTTTATATGTTGAGCAGGACAACGACACGGCACAGGCAACCTATGCCCGACTGGGCCTGCTTGAAACTGACTATAAGATGTTTGAAGATGTCTTCCGGTGAACGCCGTATGTTTTTCTGTCGGTCTTATTTTGCATTATCACTCTATGCTGTGTAATTGATCCGGGTAGTGAGGCTTGCACCTTTTGTCAGGTGCTGTGATGCCCTCTATTCCAGGGAACCTGATCCTTTAACTATAAGGAGGTATTTATGAACGGAATGAAAGTGTTTACCACCCTGTGTCTGACCCTTGTCCTGAGCCTGGGAAGTATTGGTGCAGCCTGGGCCGGAAAGGTTCAGCAGCAGCTTCTTCAGGAATCCATGGTTGAGCAGGTGATTCGGCGCGGAGTTCTGCGGGTGGGTATGGATACTTTTCTGCCCTGGGCTATGAAGGACAAGACCGGGGAGTTTGTCGGCTTTGAGATCGACGTTGCCCGGCGCTTGGCCGAGGACATGGGAGTGAAGGTGGAGTTTGTGCCCACCAAGTGGGCCGGAATCATTCCCTCCCTGCTCACCGGTAAGTTTGATGTGATCATTGGCGGTATGGGTATTCGTCCGCAGCGTGCGCTTAAAGTTAATTTTACTATTCCGTATGACTATTCGGGGATGGATCTCGTGGCCCATACAGAAAGGGCCGCAGGTTTTACAACGCTTGGTGATTTTAACCGCCCGGATGTGGAAATCGCCTGCAAACTGGGGACTACAGCCGTGACTGCGGCCAAAAAGCATATGCCGTTGGCCACCTTGCGCCTGTTTGATGATGAGCCCCAGGCCTTTCAGGAACTGCGCAATGGGCGGGTTCATGCGGTGATCGCCTCGGCTCCGAGACCTGCCTATGAAGCTCTCAAATATCCGGAGACCATGTTTCGTCCCTTATCCTCAACATTTACCAAAGAGCCCATCGGCTTTGCTTTGCGCAAGGGGGATTCTGACAGTCTGAGTTTTTTTAACAGCTGGATCACTGTTGTTGAAAAAGAGGGCTGGCTTGCGGAGCGGCATCAATACTGGTTCGGCACCCGTGATTGGGAGTATCTGGTTGAGTAGGAAACGTATATTCACTCAAGAAAACAAATGACAATTTCAGTCAGCTCCTTCATTGTTTGTCGCTTAAATAGCCCGGTTGTGCGTTCCCATTGCGCCTTCAATCCAACAAGAAAGTTTGCCCATTCTTGTTCAGGTTATTTATTTTCAACGGCTCAAAGACCCTGGACGGTGTATGCAGATATGGATGACTTGAATTGCCCAGGGCAACCTCAGCAACGGTCAACAGTGTGAGCGCGCGTCCCGGATCTCGCATACACCGGCCAACCGGTCTTGACTGGCTGATTCTGTTCATGTTGGCCATAGCCGTCGGGGGCCTGATCTGGCGGTTAACCCTGGGGCTTCATTACCAGTGGAATTGGGGCATTATTCCGGTCTATCTGATTCGTTTTGACACAGAGCTTGCTCGCTGGTTGCCCGGTATGCTTGTTGAAGGGATGTTGACTACCCTTCGTCTCAGTTTCTGGTCCATGCTTTTGGCCACATTGTTCGGATTGATTATGGGGATTGCTCGAACCCGGAGCCGTTTGCTTTTTCGGCTCATGGGGTTCAGCTATGTGGAGCTGATTCGCAATATTCCCCCGCTGGTGCTGGTCTTTATTTTTTATTTTTTTGTCAGCGACAGGATTTTACCCCTGTTTGGCATCGAAGAGATGGTTCGTTCGCTATCGCCCGCAGCCTCGTCTTGGGTGGTGCTGTTTTTCGCCCGTGAGGATCTGTTGCTCCCCTTTATGTCCGGAGTGATTACCGTGGCCCTGTTTCAGGGCGCTTATCTCACCGAGATTGTCCGTGCCGGTATTCAGGCGGTGGATCGCGGGCAGTGGGAGTCGGCGGCTTCACTGGGCCTTACCTGGCCCCAGCAGATGCGCCTGGTTGTTCTGCCCCAGGCAATTCGCCATGCCCTGCCGCCTCTGGGCAATGAGTTCATCAACACGGTTAAATACTCGTCCATTGTCTCGGTGATCTCCATTCAGGAACTGACCTTTCAGGGCTTGCAGGTCATGGCCTCGACCCAGGCGACCATTGAGATCTGGCTGGTCATCTCGCTCATGTATCTGAGCCTTTGTCTGATGATCTCTCTGGCTGTTCAGTATATGGAACAGCGGCTGAGTCGGTCCTGGCACTGAATCAAGGCACCTAAATCCCTTGTACCTCGGCTGACCTCCCTTTATAATACCCAGCGGGAAGATGAGGTCTCACTGGCCCAAGACCCCCTGAGGGCTGCCTTGAAAAATTGTCTTTTCATCCATGATTCGCGTGGCGCTCAAAATTTTTGTCCCTCCTGGTCTTGAACGAAAATACGAATTTTTCAAAACACCATCAGGTTTTTTTATTTAATGAATTGATTTTTATGAAATTTTCGAAAGTTTCCCTGCACACATTCGGTTATGTTCTGCCACCCCTGGTTTTGACTTCTGCGGATATCGAGGCACGGCTGGCACCAGTCTATGAGCGGCTCAGGCTGCCACCCGGTCGCCTGGAATTGATGAGCGGCATTCGTGAGCGGCGTTTGTGGGAACCGGGAACACGGCCCAGTGAGGCAGCCGCCAAAGCTGGCCAGGACGTTTTGGAACGGGGTTGCATTGATCCGCAGGAGGTGGAGTGTCTCATTTTTACCTCGGTCTCCCGAGACATGATGGAGCCTGCCACGGCCTCTTTTGTCCATGACAGGTTGGGACTGAGTCCAAACTGTCTGATCTTTGATCTTTCCAATGCCTGTCTTGGCTTTCTCGACGGCATGGTCCTGCTGGCATCCCTGATTGAACAGGGGCAGGTGAACAATGGTCTGTTAGTTGCCGGAGAGACTGCCGAAGAGCTGGTTGAATCAACCATCATGGAACTGCTGAATGATCAATCTTTAAGTCGGAAAACCATTAAGCCGGCCTTTGCCTCTCTCACGATTGGTTCCGGAAGTGTGGGACTTTTTCTTTGTTCCAGTCAGGAGAATGATGGACGACCGCGCCTTGTTCAACGGGCCTGGCAGGCCAACACCCGTTATTCCAGACTCTGTCAGGGAGCCCAGCAGGGGCAGAGCACGACCTTAATGAATACAGACTCCGAGGAATTACTCCTGCGCGGAGTAGAAACAGCCCAGGCCACGTGGCAGCAGTTTTCTTCTGCTCACGGGTGGAGTGGAGATGATATTGATTGTTTCTGCTGTCATCAGGTGGGTACGGCCCATGCCCGGCTCCTCTTTTCAACCTTGAGACTGAATTCTGCCATGAATTTTGAGACCTTGGAGTTTCTGGGAAATGTCGGTTCTGTCTCGGCTCCGATTACTCTGGCCATGGCCATGGAGCAGCAACGATTTATTGCTGGCCAGAAGGCGGCCCTGTTGGGTATCGGGAGCGGCATCAACAGCTTGATGTTGGGAATTGAATGGTGAATCGTGTAACGATCGAACAGGGACGGCAGCTTTTAACTCTGGCCCGGGCGGGTATCACTGCTCATCTGGCCGGTGAGCCACTGCCTTCTTTGCCCCGGGGATCGGTTTTTGCGCAGGAGTGCGGGACCTTTGTGACCCTGAAACTGGATGGCCAGCTCCGTGGCTGTATCGGTAATATTGAGCCCCATGGTTCTTTGGCCGAGAGTGTGCTGCGAAACAGTATCAGTGCTGCGGTTCATGATACCCGCTTTCAGCCTTTGAGTGGAGATGAACTGGACCGGGTACGGATTGAAGTCTCTATCCTGACTCTGCCTGAGCCTTTGAACTACGATGACTCGGAAGATCTTGTCTCCAGTCTCAAGCCTGGAATTCACGGGGTGATTCTTCGTTTAGGTCAGAGGCATGCGGCAACGTTTTTGCCCCAGGTCTGGGAACAGTTACCGCAGCCTGAGCAGTTTTTGGATCAGCTTTGCCGCAAGGCCGGGGTGAACCATTCGGCCTGGCGGGAAGAGCAGCCAACGATTGAAGTTTATGAGGTAGAAAAATTTTCTGAAGGAGAAGCAGAGTGAAAGAAATAGTACTTAGTCCGGAGCAGGCGGCCCAAGTGGCTCAACTCTATGTGGCCATGGAGGAACAGTATGATCAGGTGGCTGCTGCCTTGAGTTTTGGATGTACGGGCTGTCCGGATAACTGTTGTGACTCCTATTTTCAGCATCATACCTATCTGGAATGGGCCTATCTCTGGCTGGGATTCCGGCAGCTGTCAGTGGAGCGGCAGGAGCAGATTCTGGCCCGCAGTCGTGAGTATATTGTGGCCTGTGAGGCTGCCCTGGAGCGAGATGAGCGGCCTCAGGTCATGTGCCCTTTAAATGATGATGGTCTGTGCAGTCTTTACAGCTATCGACTTATGGTTTGTCGCACCCACGGAGTACCGGCTCGGATGACTCGACCTGACGGGCAGGTTCTTAATTTTCCCGGTTGTTTTCGTTGCCAGGAACAGGTTGAAGAACAGGGGATGGCTGAGGATGCATTGCCCCGGGTCGAGCGAACCGTACATCTGCGTCGCCTGGCAGAACTTGAGAATGAAATATTTCATGGTCAGCGTCGCCTCTACCCCCGGCTTGGACTGACTATTGCCCAGATGCTGGTGGACGGCCCGCCGTCTGTGGCCACGCCCCATTGCGAGCGTTGAGTACCAAAAAGGAAGAAGATGTCCAAGGCCGCTTAAAGAAAAAAACAGGACAACTTTGCTGACAAACTCCTGTTGTTATCCTTATGAAATCAAACAATAAATCCGACTGAGCTAAAGCGCGGACCACCTCTTTATGACTAGTCTTAGCAGTACCGAAATCATTCAGATTGTTGATGCAGATAACCAGCCCATCGATGTACAACCCCGTCATGAGATGCGTCGTCTCAATTTGATTCACCGGGCTTGCTATATTCTGGTGTTTAATACCCGTGGGGAACTCTTTCTCCAGAAGAGAACTGCGGATAAAGATGTGTATCCCAGTTGCTGGGATGTGGCTGCTGGTGGGGTGGTTCTGGCCGGGGAGAGTTATGAGGCCGCGGCTACACGTGAGCTTGAGGAGGAGCTTGGGGTTAAAGACGTGATTTGTACCCCTGTGTTTGACCAGTATTTCGAAGATCTGGGCAACCGGGTCTGGGGGCGGATTTTTACATGTTCCCACGATGGCCCTTTCGTCCTGCAGAAGGAGGAAGTGGCACACGGTCTGTTCATGGCCGTGGATAAGATCCTCACTTTGGGCGAATCAGAAGCCTTTACTCCTGATGGAATTGCCATTCTCCGCCGTATTCATGATTCCTCTGCGGCATGATTGTGTTCTTTTACTGTTTTTTGCTGAATTGCTGAAAATCGGGAAGACTGAGGACGAATAGAAGTTGAGCCAAGGTCATCTGGACATACAAATGCCCCATATCCAGTCGATATGGGGCATTTGTGTTTTTGTCATGCTTTCAAGATAGCCTTCAGTCATCAAGCGACTGTTTGTTCAACAAAAAAGGGGCCCAACTATCGCTGCTCATAAGAGCATTGATAATTGAGCCCCTCGGGGGGGATTGGGGGATCAGTAAAAAAGGCTTAGTTGTTCATCAGGCCACGGTGCTGACGTCCGTTGTTTCCGTTTTTGTGATGAGGGCCCTGGCCGTAACCGTTGTTGTTCCCCATGCCGTAGCCTTGGTGCCGGCCATAACCTCGGCCTTCACCTCTCATCATGTAGCCGCTGAGTCCTGCGGCCTCGGCTTTCTGGTGCATTTCCTGGCGGAGGTCAAAGAGCTCACCGGCCAACTGGCCAGCCTGAGTTGCATCGGGGTTGTTGCTGCGCATCAGAGCTCGTTTTGCGGTTTGCTTGATAACTATTTGTTTGCGAAGTTCCTGGTTTTCCGTACGGAAGGCTGTCATTTTGTCCAGGGTTTCCTGGTCAAGCTGGGTGGTCTGATAGCCACGGGGACAGTCAATGGCACGACCGGCGCCGGGACGGGCAGAAGCGGGCTGGATGGTCACAAGGCCGATGGTCGCGATCAGGGCGGTAACAAA
>JACKQG010001998.1_pt1 | contig 27327 bp, 20 predicted proteins | sample 8237621 | NCBI WGS metagenome assembly JACKQG01 (sample SAMN15677084, study PRJNA649215) | marine metagenome | biome: marine; feature: Black Sea; material: saline water; isolation source: suspended particulate matter (SPM) from the Black Sea western gyre | collected 2013-06-09/2013-06-10 | depth... | reverse complement strand
TAAAATACTCACAACTTATATCCATCTTGGCAAGGTAGGAAACATATTAAAATGATACGTATTCCTGACGCCCCAAAATCAATACAAAAAGGAGTGCCACTCAAAAATGTGCTTGGTAAAGAGGCAGTTGATTGCCTGGCACAAAATATTTCACATGTCCATCCAGACTTTAGTGCTGAGGAATTTATAACAGCTGCAATGGATAAGCTGGAGCATTTAGAATTTAATGAAAGGGGATTACATATTGCTAAGGTACTGAGGGAATATTTACCGCAAAAATATGAAAAGGCTATTAATGTAATTTTGGCATCACTGACTCCAGCAAATACAGAAACTGAAGGACTTGGGTTGGCAGTTTTATTTTATCATCCTCACAGCTTTTTCGTTGCAGAATATGGATTGGATGAGCAATTTAATGAAGGTGAAGATCCGTTCGAAGTATCAATGAAAGCTCAATATGAGCTTACAAAACGATCTACTGCTGAGTTTTCCATTCGTCCTTTTCTGATTCAAAAGCAAGAGCGTACTCTAGCAAGATTAAAAGAGTGGTTATCCGATCCAGACCCTCATGTAAGGAGACTATGCTCTGAGGGTACTCGCCCCAGGCTGCCGTGGGCGCCTAGAATTCCGGCACTTGTTGCAGATCCAACTCCAGTATTTCCAATCTTAGAAACGTTAAAAAATGACCAGGTACTTTATGTGCGTAGAAGTGTTGCTAATCATCTTGGGGATATAGCAAAAGATCATCCGGAAATTGTTTTTAGTCTTTGTGAAAAATGGCTTGTCGACGCCACTAAGGAAGTAAAGTGGTTAATCCGGCATGCGCTTCGGTATCACGCAAAAAAACAAAATAAAATAGCTCTCCAAATTAGAGCATCAGCGAAATAGAGATTCAATTAGCTTATGGGTACAATGTCATAGATTAACAGCCACAGGCATTTGCACAAAATAAAGCTTCACCGCTTCTCTATGGACCTTTAATGTCGGTGAGCGTGTACGTCAGCCCTGAATGGAACTATGATTTTCAAGCTATCATTATGAATGATATAAATTCACTTATAGGCCAAATTTATAAATCAGACTCAGCGCGATTACTGGCGGTGTTGACTCGAATCTTTGGTTCTCATAATTTTGAATTAGCTGAAGATACCCTCCAGGAAGCCTTCAGTAAAGCACTTGTCTTTTGGCAACAAAATGGTGTTCCGGAAAATCCGCTCGGTTGGATTATTCGAACTGCCAAGAACCAGACAATTGATACTATTAGAGCAAACAAAACTAAAACTAAATTTGCCGATGATTTAACTCAATTGTTAGAAAGTGAGTGGTCTCTTGGTAGTACTGTTGAACAAGAATTTACAGCATCTAATATTAAAGACGACGAACTACGAATGATCTTCATGTGTTGTCATGAAGATATTAAGCCTGAAAATAGAATTCCCTTCATTTTAAAAACTCTTTGCGGTTTCAGTATTAAAGCCATTGCGAGAGCACTTTTGTTGCCTGAAGTAACAGTTAAGAAAAGATTGTTGAGAACAAAAGAGAAACTAAAGAGCCACAAATTTGAATTACCCGTTCCTGAAAAGTTGGTTATGGCTATGGATACTGTTCATACCGTACTATATCTATTGTTCAATGAAGGATTTCACAGCTCTGATGAGAGGCGAGCAACTAACAAACTATTTTGTGAGGAAGCAATTGGGCTGGTTAAGCTGTTAATTGACGAACCAAAAATCGTGAACCGCGATACTTTGGCCTTGTTCGCCTTAATGCACTTCCATATCGCCAGGTTTGACTCAAAAGTTGATAAAGACGGCTTTAATATTCCAATCGATCAACAAGATCGAAAACTTTGGAAAACAGAATATTTTATAACGGCCAATCAGTTTCTTAATATAGCCCAGCCTGCATCTCATGAAGTTTCAAATCGATTTTTCTTTGAAGCACTCATTGCCAGAGAACACTGTCGTGCTATTGATTTTGAGCAAACTGACTGGAGCTTGATAGTTGAGCACTACGAAAAATTGATTGAAATTACTGATTCCCCAATTGCACGTTTAAACCAGGCAATTGCAATTGGATATACTGGAGATACAAGCACTGCAATTAAACAGATTGAGTCTGTAGAAGGTCATAAGTCACTAAAACATTCACATATGCCTTCTGCCATACTAGCTCACTTAAATGCCAAAATTGGCAATGAACAGCAAGCTTATCAATTTGCTGCTGAATCTAAACAAAAAGGAGGAACTCTACATGAACACCGTTTAATGATGAATCAAATAGAGCGCCTTCTCAAGAAGACAAAACAAGCGTCATGACAAGTCTATGACCATCAATTCTCTCACTTCAACTGTAATATCTGGATAAGAGAAAATGGGACATTCTTTTGCAATTAAAATGGCTGCATCTATGTCATTTGCTTTGACAATAGAAAACCCAGTTACCAGTTCCTTAAACTCCGCTGCAGATATATCAGTAACAACGCCATCTTTATTCAAACGCTTCCCCGGATATTGAAGTGCGGCACCTCCAGAAGCTAATTGTTCCTTTGCTTGTAATCCACCCATCCACTGGCGCCAGCTTTCCATAGAAGCAGCCATCTCTTCCGGAGAAGCATTCTCCATCCATTCAGGATCTCCGCCTTGATAAATTAACATAAACTCTTTCATAGTGTTCTCCATGGTTGATTAATTAAGATTAAAGATTAAATCAAGACTCAGATCATACTTTAGGACAAAGGTCTTAACTTAATAACGATTGAAGTTGATTAAAGGAGACAGTTTATTACATTTTTCTACAGAGGTATAGTCTGAATTAGCACAATTAAAACATAACAAGTTCTTAAACACGGAAAGATAAAGACGCTTCACAAACGTTACACAACTTATTTTTCAGCAGTGGCGAAGTTGGATTTCTAGTTCATCAAAAAATGCATTTAAGGCTTTTTGAGAAAACGTTAGCTTTCAAAAGTATGTAGATATTTCGTGCAGGGATTTTCGCTGAATATCCGGAACTTTAGCATCCTTTTCTGGATAACCGACAACCAGTAACAAGAAAGGACGCTCCTGTTCCGGACGTTGCAGAATTTTATTGAGAAAGCGCATTGGACTTGGAGTATGGGTCAGTGAAGCCAATCCGGAATAGTGTAGAGCACTGATCAGTAATCCGGTGGCAATGCCCACGGATTCGTTGACATAGTAGTGTTTGACTCGTTTCCCATCCTCACCAATTCCATGTACTTTGGCAAAAACAGCAATTAAGTAGGGAGCGGTTTCTAAAAACGGTTTATGTTCATCAGTCCCCAGCGGTGCAAGTACTTCAAGCCATTCTTTACTTGCACGGCTGGCATAAAAGTCCTGCTCCTCTTTTTCCGCAGCAATCCGGATTTGTTGCTTCTTTTGCGGATCTGAAATTATGACAAAATGCCATGGATGCTGATTTGCCCCGTTTGGTGCTGTGTCTGCAGTGCGAATACAATTTTCAATAATCTCAAGCGGAACTTGACGCTCCGAAAAATCTCTAATTGATCTGCGCCTTTTCATAATTTCGTAATAATCCAAAGCTCTACGTTGTACTTCTTCGATAGTGTATTCCTGGAAATCGTAGCGAATCATTGATATTTTATTAGGAGAGATTGAATTAAGCAGTCTTTCTTGAAATTATATTTCGGATCCTGCAGCAAAGATCTGCCTTGTTTAAAAAATGATTTTTTGGTTCAGTTATAATTCATAAGTTTTAATACAAAAGCAGGAAACACGCAATAAGCTAGTAACAAACAATGTGATAGCATATTATAAATTAAAACAAAAGGCTAGCGTACCAGTCTGCAAACAGAATTATCACATTCAAAAACAGAGATGGACAAAGATCTTAAAAACACGAATATCAAAGGGTTTTGGTGGAAACGATTTTTTTACTCGGTCACAGGAGCAAGTAATGACTATGAGCTAGGACCCAACTGGTTTGCCTCTGTGATGGGAACTGGTATTATTGCAAATGCAGCTGCCTCTTTACCTTTATTTGCAGACAACCTTCACGGTTTTGCACTCACTGTCTGGGGACTCGCATCTTTGATGCTGGTCGGTCTTGTTATTGCCACATGCGTTCTCCTGCTTCAGCAGGGAAATGTCTGGAAAAAACATTTCAGGGATCCCATGATGGCACAATTTTATGGTGCCCCTCCAATGGCTATGCTCACGGTTGCCGGTGGAACGCTTTTGCTGGGTGGTCAGGTAATTGGTCAGGAATCGGCTCAAACTATTGCCTGGATTCTCTGGTTCGCCGGAACTGCAACCGGCCTCGGCACTGCTATTGTAATTCCCTACCGCTTGTTTACCAAATTTGAGGTGCGGCCTGACTCTGCCTTTGGTGGCTGGTTGATGCCGGTAGTTCCTCCGATGGTTTCCGCAACAATCGGTGCCATGCTGGTGCCTTACACTCCCGCAGGTGTTCTGAGAGAAACGATGTTTTTCCTTTGTTTTTCGATGTTTGGTTTAAGTCTTGTGGCTTCAATAATAATTATCTCCATGATTTGGAGCCGCTTAGCACATCATGGTACATCCGGAACTTCGCGGGTGCCTACACTTTGGATTGTATTAGGTCCCTTAGGTCAATCGATGACTGCTGCAGGAATACTGGGAAGTGCGGCCAAGGTTGCAGTTCCTGTAAAAATTGCAGATGGATTTGAATTGTTTGCAGTATTGTACAGTGTCCCTATCTTCGGATTCGTACTGCTCTGGACCTGCATTGCTACTCTTTTAACTCTCCGTGCCAGAAACAGACAAATGAGTTTTGCCCTGACCTATTGGGCCTTTACCTTTCCTGTTGGAACATGTGTAACTGGAATTGCACAATTGGCACATCATACCGGACTTCCGATATTTAAATGGGTCAGTATTATCTACTATGCCGGCTTGCTAAGTGCCTGGGCAGTGGCTGCTTTTGGTACCACAAAAGGTATGATTACAGGGAATTTGTTAAGGCCGGTAACATCATCTGCAATGCCCATTATTTCCGTCAAGGAACCCCACAAAACAGGCAATAACAAGGATGTCGACTAAGACATTTGAGAGTCTTACATTATAGTAAATATTGAGAGCTTTCCTGACAGTCACGGAACCTATTTGGAGTAATAATATACCAAACAGTTGCCACAAGACACTTCATACCTTCAATACGTATCAGATAGACTTGCTTTCTCTATCTTCCAGCATTTCCTGGTAGTTTTCTTCTTCCTGATCATCCAGCAAAATGCGGTATCTGGTACCTTCGGGATCATCAAACATTCCGTGACGAACACCCCATAAAAAACCCAGTAAACCAATCAGGCCGAGAAATAATGAAATTCCGATTAGTAAGGGCAGGATGTCCATAATTTATCAGGCTTGAGTTTTTAGAAAAATTTATGAAATTCCTCCAGTCATAATGACAGTCTGTCTTGTCATCTTGAATGAAAGTAAATCTATCTTTAGGTTACGTTTGTCATCTCAACGTCTTGTTTGTCATTCCGAACGCAGAGAAATATTATTCGGTTTATAGTTTGTCATCTCAACGTCTTGTTTGTCATTCCGAACGCAGAGAGAGGTCTCATTGCTGAAGCACTCAATCTTATTGGAGATTTACCGCTTTGTCCGCATTGAATCTGCGACTGTTTTTTTACTGTAGAATTTTTAAACATAAATAAAATGCGGGAAAATTATTATATTTTTGAGACTCATGAATTATAATCATGCAGTGTGTACTTTATTTGAATCGTACCCGCAGTGAATTTAAAACAACCAGCAATGAAGATAAAGACATTGACAAGGCAGCAACCAGAGGAATGACCCAACCGGCAATGGCAACCGGAATGGCGATTACATTATAAATTACAGAAAGCGCTAAGTTCTGCAGGATCAAACGATATGTTTTTCTGGAAATTCGCAGTGCTTCTACAATTGCCTGAGGATTGTTATTCAGCAAAACTATATCAGAAATTTCAAGAGCCTTGTCTGCAGATGAACCCATGGCAATTCCTACATCAGCCAGTGCCAGTGCCGGGGCATCATTGATTCCGTCACCAACCATGATCACAGCACGCTGCTGTTTATGCAGAGACTCAATAAAGTCGGCTTTTCCCTGTGGATCAACAGACGAGCAGACATTGTTTCTTACAATTCCACATTCTGCTGCAACAGAGTTTGCGACTGCAGCATGGTCTCCTGTCAGTAAATGGATCTCAAGTCCCATTGCTTTTAAATGTTGAATTGTTTCCGGACTTTCACTGCGTAAAGGATCGTGAATTGAAAATACAGCAGACAATTCCGGAACAGTATTTTCAGCTTTACAAACAGCAAAGAAAAATAAGGCAGGTCGTTGCTGACGCAGAAGCTGAATTTGTTTTTTCTGTTCTGCAGAAATGACAACTCCGGATTCCTCCATGAAAGCAAGACTGCCTCCGAATGTTTTTTGATCTGCTATTTTCATACAGAGACCTTTTCCTGCTACTTCCTGAAAACTGTCCAGTTCCTGATCTGTAGTTTCAACAGCAGCAGTTGTTTTTATTAAATAACGCTGTACTGCTCCGGAGATTGGATGATTTGAATTTCTCACTAAAGTTAAGGCTTCAGCTTCATATTCGCCCTCAAACCAGCTGCAGTTCTTGACTTCCGGTCGACCCTCGGTCAGTGTCCCTGTTTTGTCAAAGACAACATCTGTAATACTGCGCAATGTTTCAAATTGGACTCCGCTTCTAAAAAGAATCTTACGTTCGGTTGCAGCAGAAAGTCCGGTCAAGACGGCAATTGGTGTTGCCAGAGAAAGTGCACAGGGACAGGCAATTATCAGGACTGCAACTCCATGTATCAGGGCTGATTCAAAAGATCCCTCTGGAAGCAAATCCCACAAGAAGGTAAAGAGTGCAGTCAGGGTGACTGCAGAAACAAAATATTTTGCCAGCAAATCAGCTAACATTCTGGTACTTGGTTTTCTACTAAGTGCCTCATCGATCAGCTGGATAATTCTGGAAATAGTAGATTCAGTTACTCTTTTTGTCACCTGGTAACGCAGCACTCCATCCTGATTGATACTGCCGCTTGTCAGTGCAGAACCGGTTACTTTGAGCAGCGGCATTGCTTCTCCAGTCAAGTGTGATTCATCAACCATTGAGGTGCCCTGCTGAACTGTACCGTCAGTCGCAATCCGTTCACCCGGCAGGGCTTCCAAAATCCAACCGGGCTGGACATCTTCCAGGCTGACCGTTTCTTTTATTTCCTGTTCAGTATCTTTCTTAATAATTCTGGTTGCAGAAAAAGGAATCAGATTCTGGAAAAAACTACTGTTTTCCGCAATTCGCCTGGTGGCCAGTTTTTCCAGATATTTACCCACTGAGAGAAAAGTGATAAACATGGCAACTGCTTCAAAATAGGTCTCACCGGTTCTACTGACTGCTGCATAAATACTATAGGCATAAATCAGTAGACTGCTGAGTGCAACCTGAAAATCCATGTTCAATGAAGACTGCCGGAGTGCGTTCCAGGCACCATGAAGAAAAGGAGTACTGGAAAAAAACAAAACCGGAGTTGACAAAACAAATCCTGCCAAATTGAACAGATCACGGTAGCGCTGTTCCATACCGGAAAAATATCCGGCATACTGTGCAATTGCAATCCACATGATGTTCATTGAACAAAAAATGGCGACAACCAGACGGGTATAACTTTCCTCTTCATCCTTTTGATGTGTCTGGTTGAGATCAATTATGACTTGAGGCAGTGCTTCATAACCTGCGTCCCGCAGCGATTCAAGTGCCGGACTGAGAGAACTCTCTTTGGGATCCCAGACAAATCGTGCGCGGTGGTTGCTGTAATTGACTTCCGCCTCATGTACTCCCGGGATTTTTCGCAGTAAAGATTCGCTGGTATGGACACAACCCGCACAGCGTAGTCCCTTGATCAGCAACCGCGTTTCAAATAAACCGTCTGCTCTTTCTGTTACATAACGTTCACGGAAAGCAGTTGATTCGAAGTCCGGCAGTGGAGCTTGGTTTATTGCAGTTTGCGGTTGATCAGTTTTCATTGTCAGTTATTTCTGTCTTGAAGAGCATTTTTGTTTTTTGTCTCCGCCTTTCTGGTATGGGCATTGACACTCTTAGCATCTTTGTGGCGTAGGTTTTCAGGAAGAGGAATTGCGAGGTACGCTTTGCGGATCAGACGCAAATCGGCAATTGTTATTTCAACATTCAAAATCCAAATTCCTGGACTTAAAATCTCAATTGCCTCTGAGTGGTATTTGCCGTCATGAAAAACGAGTTTTCCTGCCACAATATCATCTTTGGTAGTTGCCTCGCGTGTGATTAGTAAATTTAATGAGGCTCCGGAAACTGCTTCAGCATTTGAGTCCTGAAGTACAAAACTCAGGCTGTTCGTTCCAAGTTTAAGCTGTTTGGGCAACTGCAGTTTGAAACCCCGCTCATCAAATTGTGCCGACATGCGCAGGAGGTCGTTGATGTTGGCATCAACAAAATGATAATCTTTCCGGAAGTGATTGTCCATTTCGACAGGGTAATCCAGCATTGCAATTTTCAAGGTTAAAACTATCAAGGCTGAAAACAGCAGAAAGACTATTACAATACCCCAGGCCCAGCTGTTATCTGACTTAGTCTGCAGATCTTTATTTTCTGTTGCATTCATTTTGTTCAAGCTCTCAGGGAGTCATTTGGACTTCGTTTTCTGCAGGAAAGATAAAAATTGCCGGACGTTCCGAAAAGATTGTTTCCGGAAGATCTGTGGCAAAAGCTCTGATTTTAAAGTCAAGCGAAGTACTTTTACCGGGGTTGCGGACCAGCATTTTTGAAGTACTGATAATCAGAACTTTACGTACACGACCTCCGGCTTTGATCAGAAAAGGTCTGCGCGGACGCTTAATTTCCAAACCAGGCAGCATTTCAGTTGTTAGGCTGAAGGTATGAGCCTCTGTATCAATATTAGTCAGCAAAACAACATAATGATTTTCAACGCGTTGGCCCTCAGCTTTGACTTCGTATAGTTGGGTAGTGCGGTTAATATTAAGCAGCAAGGTTTCTCTATTACCTCCGCGGTAGGCTAGAATGGCAGAAATAATAATAATAATTGCAGTATAGTACCAGACCCTGGGGCGTAATAAATTCAGTTTGAAACCGACTAGAACTTTTTCGCTGGTCCAGCTAACTAAATTCTTTTTGCCCAAACGACTCATAACAGGTTCACAGGCATCGACGCATTCCAGGCAGGCAATACAGGCCAGCTGCAGTCCATTACGAATATCAATCTCAGCAGGACAGATCCGAACACAAGCCAGACAGCCGGTACAGTCTCCGCTCTCATCACTTTTCCCTTCATGGTTTTTGTTGCTTCTGCTGCCATCTGAATTGTCTCCTCTGACACGGTCATAGATGGCAACGGGTGTGTCTTCATCAAAGAGTACAGTTTGAATACGTGCATAGGGGCAGACATAATGACAAAAGCGCTCAGCAAACCAGGTGATGTCAAGAATAAGAAAAACTGCCAGTGCTATCCAGAAACCAAAAAGGAACTGGTGCTCCTGAGGATGATTTATCAAAAGCTCAAAAAATTCGTGCGGTGCCACAAAAAACCAGAGAATGTTGGCAGAAGCAGCAAACATCAGTGGTGCAAAAATTAACAATCCCAGCAGATATTTTAAACGCTCTGACCACTTTTTTAATTTGAGAGGACGTGTTTTGAGATGCAGTTTGCGAAGACCAAGTAATTTGTCCTGAATAAAATCACGATAAAGTGTCCGGAACATCGTTTGAGGACAACCCCAACCGCACCACATTCGACCACCCAGTGATGTGGCCAAAAAGATAAAAACAAAAACCAGAATCAAAATCAGTGGAATCAGATAGAGTTCCTGCATATCATAGGAAATTCCAAAGAGATGAAATTCCAAGTGCAGAAAGGAAAGCATGATGACCTGATTGCCGTTGATTTTAATAAACGGTAACACAAGTGCAAAGATGGTAAACAACAAAAATCCCCGATGCCGCAGCTTGTAATATGGAGTCTTGGAGATCCAGGACAACAGACCGGATTTGTTGGATTCAGCTTGGGAGGATTCTGGAATAATCATGGTTTATCTGAGTTAAATTACAGCTTTAATTATCGATAAAATAGCTGCATGAAACAAGCTGAAAGTTCCATGAAAACTCTCCAGTCTGCGACATAATTTGCAAAAAAAGGTGGGAATGAATTCTGTGATCTGTGTCAAGTCTTAAGTCTGAAAGATTAAATCAGCGCTCGGCTTGATAATAATTAGTGGCATTTTCCTGTTGTACAACAAGAGCCTTGTACCCCAGTCCAGCAACAATGCTAACTAAAGTCACAACGAGTATTAAAAAAGCAAGTAATCCTTGTAAACCGTACATGAAAAGCTCCGAAAGTTTTAGGTTTAATTGTGTAGTTCTGTACTGACAAAGGCCGCAACAGCCCGATACTGTATTTCACTGAGAGTTCCCTCTGCAGCAAAATTCGGCATTATTCCTATGTCACCTTTTTTACCAAGTTGGAGTGTGCGAATCACATCCACATCGGTTGCATAGGTAGTCAGATCTTTGGAAAAATTTGGAATATTACCGCCAGGACCGCGTCCTTTTCCTTCAGGACCATGACAGGTTTGACAAACTGCCTTGAAAACAATTAATCCCTCTGCAGGGTTTCCGTGTGCAGGAGTTCGTCCGGATAACTGCATGACGTAGGCTGCAGCATCCGAGATATTTTTTTCTAAGTTTTCCTTACCAAAGAGCACTTCAAGCACAGGGGCCTGCGGTGGCATAATCGGTGTGAGATAGCCCAGTCCTTTTGAACCATTGCGGATAACTTTGGAGATATGTTTTTCTGTACCATATTCAACCAGGTTTGCCGCCATACCGTTTTGTCCCTCACCCGTATATCCATGGCAGGCAACACATTTTGCATTGAAAATTGATTCGCCCATGGCAATCAATGTGTTTTCGTCTGCATTTTTCCAGGTTTCGTCAAAAGTTTGTTTGTAGGCAGCAACTTCATCATCATACTGTCCTTCCTGTGTCCAGGTCCAAATAGGATAGCCGGCAAAGATATACCAGAAGAAAAAAATTATTAATCCTCCCATGATGAAATGCAGTCCTACTGGAGTTGGACTGATTCCTTCTGCAATTCCATCAAAGGTTTGTTCTCCTGCAGGTACAGAGGCGGAACTCTTCTGCATATGCCCTGCCACATATTTGATCACATACACCATAACTGCAATCATGATTACTGAAACTACCAGTGTAATCTGTGTTGCAGGATCGTTAATTATGGCCCACATAATATCTCCAGAAATTTGATGATTTAGATTTATATAAGTTTTTGCCTTAAAGGCAGTCTCAAGTTTATAACAACGAATCCCGAGGTTCGAGCGGAGTATCTGAAAAAATTATTTTTCCTCTTTTTTCGATTCTCTCTCCACGGTCTTTTGAACTGTACATATACCAGAGAAATCCATAGAGAGAGATCCCCATAAATACTGTCATTACTACAAAAAGCCATTGCTGCCAGTTCATCTTATTTTATTGCAGAAAATTTAATACCAGTTATTTCATCCGGTTCAGGTAAGCAATCATGGCCACGATGTCACGTACCTCACCCCTGTCATAAGCTTCTTTGATTGCTTTAGTTTTCATGTCTTTGACAATTGCTTCTGCTTCTATAAAAGCCATCTCTTTAATCTCCTCCAGACTGCCTGATTTCGGATTATCTCCCTGATCGTAGGGAACTCCGAATAACTTCTTCACAGTTATTATTTCAGCGTGTACTGTACCAAAATCGACATTGTCTTCAAAGAACCAGGGGAAATTGGGCATAACAGAACCAGGACTCACGTTCCGTGCATTTACAAAATGAGCTTCGTGCCAGTCAGTTGTACGGTAATTTCCAATACGGTGCAAATCCGGACCTGTTCGTCTGGAACCCCACAAAAAAGGCCGGTCATAAGCATACTCTCCTGAGAGCGAATAACTGCCGTAGCGGTCAGTTTCAGACTTAAACGGTCTAATGAGTTGTGAATGACAGGCATTACAACTTTCCCGGATGTAAATTTGCCTTCCAGCCATCTCCAATGCAGAATAGGGTCTCAGTCCTTCGATGGGACGTGAATTTTCAGTGAAAGAAGGAATGACCTCCACCACTCCGCCAATGGTAATTGTGATAAAGATACAAAGCCCTAACAAGAGCGAATGACGTTCGATGAACTCAAACATGCAAAACTCCTTTAATTAATTTAGAGATCCGCTATCTGCTGCAGGCCGGCTTCCAGTTTGCAACTGAAACGCCTCTGCACCTTTGATAGTACGGATAATATTATAAAAGAACATGAAAAAACCAGCCAGAAAGAGTGTTCCTCCCACAGCCCTGAGTGCCCAGTAGGGTGCCATTGCGTTGACAGTGTCGAGGAAAGAATAGGCCAGTGAACCAAACTGATCGGTTGTTCTCCACATTGCGCCTTGAGTAATTCCGGCAATCCACATGCTGGAAAAGTAAAACACTATACCGAGAGTCTGAATCCAGAACTGATTTTCTGCCAGACGTTCAGAGTACAGTTTGGTGTTCCACATTCTTGGAACCATATGGTACAGTGCACCAATGATGGTAAAGGCCACCCAGCCTAAGGTTCCATTATGAACATGACCGATAATCCAGTCAGTAAAATGTGCAATTGCATTGACAGATTTGATGGCCTGAATTGGTCCTTCAAGGGTTGCAAATCCATAAAATGTACTGCCGATTACCAGAAATTTTGCAATGGGATCTGTTTTTAACTGTTCCCATTTTCCGGACATGGTCAACAATAAATTTACCATTGAACCCCATGACGGTATGATCAGCACCAGCGAAAATACCATCCCCAGAGTTTGTACCCAATCCGGAATTGTCGAATACATCATATGGTGCGGACCTGCCCAGAGATAAACGAACATCAGTCCCCAAAAAGACCAAAGCGAAAGACGATACGAATAAACCGGTTGATTGGCTTGTTTTGGAATGAAATAATAGGACATGGCAATGATGGGAACTGTAAGCACAAAAGCTACAGCATTATGCCCAAACCACCACTGTACCTGAGCGTCGTTTGTCCCTGCAAACATGGAAACCGAGTGCCACCAGTTTCCGGTTTGTGTCACAAACCAGGTAGGAATAGCCAGTCCGTTTATCAGGAAGAGCATGCTGACTGCAATAAAACAGGCTACATAATACCAGATTGAAACGTAAAGTGTTTTTTCTTTGCGGGCTCCAAGCATCGCGAAGATGTGTACACCCCAGCTGAGCCACATTACGACCACTAAAATATCAACCCACCAGGAAAGCTCATGATATTCCTTTGATTGTGTGTGTCCCATCAGCAGGGTAACTGCGGCAAGTACAATGATCAGGTTAAAAAGGATTAAATGAAACATCCCAACTCCAGGCAGGACCATTCGCACCTTGAGTACCCGTTGTGAAACGTAATACCAGGAAGCAAAAACACCGGCCAGAGTGAAACCAAATATCACTGCGTTAGTATGCAGGGGGCGTAATCTGTTAAAACTAAGCCAGGGCAGGTCTGCATTTAACTGCGGAAAAACAAGCTCAAGGGCAATTATCAGTCCTACACTCATTCCAACTGCCCCCCAGATGAGTGTTGAAATTGCGAAACCTTTTGCTACAGAATAATCATAATCTGTGATCGAATCTGTTTGTGACATGAATAAATCCTTTTGAATGCAAAATATAATTTGCTGTTGCCTGCTGTTGTGAAGTTTCCAGAGCTTAGCGAACTCACTTACAAATTTCAAGCACTAATAATCGTTAATAAAAACAAATTCCAACCATTGTACATAGTTTTATAACAATTTAATTAGTAAATTTACCTAGATGGGGCATCAATGCTACAAAATATGAAAAAAACAATCAAATGGTTGACATTTACTTAGTACCCCTATAAGGTATAATTAAATATAAAATTATCACTTAGAAGGAAAGATGGAACAAGCAATTCAGATTGTAAATTTGGACATTCAGGGTATGACTTGCGCAGGTTGTGTTAGTTCTGTGGAAAAAGCCCTGGGGAGTGTGAATGGTGTAGATTTGGCGGAAGTTAATTTTGCTTTGAATCGTGCCTCTGTTCGTTATAATCCGGAAATAGCAAACCCTGCAGTATTGGAAACTGCTGTTGCTGCTGCAGGATTTGAGGCTCAACGCCTGAAAGATACTGAGGATGCAGTAGAACCCTCAGTACAGTCGGAACAGGAATATTTGAAATTCAGCAGCAAAATGCGGCTGGCTGTTATCTTTTCTGTGCCGCTGGTTTTACTGGCTATGGGGCCGATGTTGGGAATTCCTCTACCGGGATGGTTTGCTCCTGAAACGGAACCACTGCGTTATGGAATTATTCAATTGCTGTTGACATTACCTGTGCTTTGGGCCGGTCGTGATTTTTACAGCAAGGGACTCACCACATTATTGCACCGCAATCCCAACATGGACACTCTGGTGGCCATGGGCACAGCGGCGGCCGTTGGTTTCAGTATGTGGAATATGTTTGGAACGCAATTGAATGCGGAAGGTTTTTATTTTGAAACTGCAGGTGTGATCATCGCACTCATTTTGCTGGGTAAGTCATTGGAAGCAAAAAGTCGTAGCCGTGCTTCTGAAGCCATCAGTTCCTTATTGAAACTGCGTCCTAAAGAAGCTGTGCTTGTACATGAGGGCAAGGAATCCAGCATTTTGATTGACCTGGTTCATCCAGGCGATGTCCTGCGGGTACGTCCGGGAAGTATAGTTCCGGCAGATGGAATTGTGGTTGAAGGCTCAAGTTTTGTCGATGAATCAATGCTGACAGGCGAACCGCTGCCCGTTGAAAAAAAACCTGGAAAGTCCGGAACGAATTTTGCGGAAGTTACAGGTGGTACGCTCAATACCAATGGGGTACTTACGATTAGAGTTCAGCGTGTGGGAGGTGAGAGCACACTGGCCCGCATCATTAGGCTGGTTGAAAATGCACAACTTGCTAAAGCACCGGTTGCACGCTTGGCAGACCAAGTGGCTGGAATATTTGTTCCTGTAGTTTTAGTGATTGCAGCTTTGACCGGAGTGGGGTGGTGGCTTTCAGGTGCCTCGGCCAATGAAATTCTGGGCTACACTGTTGCAGTTTTAGTGATTGCCTGTCCCTGTGCACTTGGACTGGCCACACCAATTGCAATCATGGTTGGAACCGGAACCGGTGCTCAACATGGAATTCTATTTAGGAATGCTCCTGCACTTGAAGCAGCACACAGGCTGGACACTCTTATAATGGACAAAACCGGAACTCTGACTGCAGGCAGGCCGCAAGTCACACAAATTTTAGCTGTCGACTCAAACAAACAGCAACAGGAGCAGAGTGAATTATTAAAATTAGCGGCAGCAGTTGAGCAGGGCTCTGAACATCCACTGGGTCGTGCAATAGTAGCTGAGGCAGAAAAACAAAGGCTGGAATTACCACAAATTACAGAGTTTGAAGCACAAACAGGATTTGGTGTAAAAGCGTTATGTGACGGACAGACAGTCTTGATTGGAAATTCTGCTTTGATGCAGGCAGAAAATATCTTTTCTGAGAATCATCAAAAGTTGGAAAAACAAATTACAGCCGGAAGCACTGCTGTTTTTGTTGCTGTTGACGGCAAATTGGCTGGTGCGATTTGTCTGGCAGATGAAGCGAGACCTGAAAGTGCTGAAGCGGTCCGAAAATTTCAACAACTAGGCCTGCAAGTTGTGATGTTGACAGGTGATCAGCAAAGTTCTGCGGAAGCAGTCGCTGCAAAAACGGGAATAACCAGTATTCATGCCGGAGTTCTTCCGGAAGTTAAATCAAAAATTATCAAACAATATCAGGAGCAAGGCCGACGAGTTGGTATGATCGGAGACGGTATCAATGATGCACCGGCTTTGGCACAGGCAGATGTGGGAATTGCAATGGGTTCCGGAACAGATGTGGCAATGGAAACTGCTGATATGGTACTGATGAAAAATGATTTGCGGCACGTTGCCGATGCATTGCGCCTCAGTCGGTCGACCCTGAGAAATATTCGTCAGAATCTCTTCTGGGCTTTTGGCTATAACGTAATTGGTATTCCAATTGCTGCGGGTCTGCTGGTTCCTTTTGGTGGACCGGCTTTGCATCCGATGCTGGCTGCAGCAGCGATGGCACTCAGTTCTGTATCTGTGGTGACTAATGCACTGCGTCTACGTAAATTTTCGTTTTTTAAAGCATAACTCCTTCGATAAAATCTACCCCCCATTCTTAAAACAACTATTCGGAAATTAACTTAAATATAATCCGGAACCTGCTTTGACAACTGGCTGGTTTTAAGGCATTCCCGAGAAAGTCTGAATAATAATAAAACATTTTTTCTATCTTTAAAGTGCTGTGCAAACATGAGATAATTAAATGTTAAATCTCAATATGAGATAAAAGGTTTTTTTATTGTTAAAAAACTTTTAAAATCAATTAGTTAAAATTTTATCAGGCATTTAAGATGATCAGTAAGTTTAGTGAGTTTGAACTCAAACCAGCTCTTCTCAAAGCATTAGACGGAGTAGGTTATGAAACTCCCACCCCAATTCAGGCTCAGACCATACCTTTATTACTCCAGCGAAAAGATGTGCTGGGACAAGCACAAACCGGTACTGGAAAAACCGCTGCTTTTGCACTGCCTTTGTTATCAAATCTTAATTTAAGACAAAAAGATCCACAGGTTCTTGTACTGACACCAACGCGGGAATTAGCAATTCAGGTCGCAGAAGCTTTTAAGATTTATGCTTCGCAAATGAGCAGCTTCCATGTGTTGCCGATTTATGGAGGACAGGAATACAGGGGTCAAATACGGGGACTGCAGCGTGGTGTACATGTGGTCGTTGGTACTCCTGGTCGTGTGATGGATCACATGCGCCGAGGTACATTAAAACTGGGTAATTTAAGTGCATTGGTACTGGATGAAGCTGATGAGATGTTGAGGATGGGTTTTATTCAGGATGTGGAATGGATTCTTGAACAAACACCGCGTGACAGGCAAATTGCTCTTTTTTCTGCGACAATGCCGCAGCAGGTACGTCGGATTGCCACTCAATATTTAAACGAGCCTGAGCAAATTACGATCAAGGTAAAAACCTCCACTGCAGAAACAATTCGTCAGCGTTTCTGGCCGGTTAGCGGGATGCATAAACTTGATGCTCTGACTCGGATTCTTGAAGCAGAACCATTTGAGGCGATGCTTATTTTTGTACGAACAAAAACTGCTACTGTAGAATTGGCTGCTAAACTTGAAGCCCGCGGTTATGCCTCAACTGCACTTAATGGTGACATCAAACAAAACCAGCGTGAACGTACCATTGAGCATTTGAAGAATGGTAAACTGGATATTTTGGTGGCAACAGATGTTGCTGCACGCGGGTTAGATGTGGAGCGTATCAGCCATGTGGTTAATTACGACATACCTCATGATACAGAAGCCTATGTACACCGAATTGGCCGAACAGGACGTGCCGGCAGAGAAGGTGATGCAATTTTATTTGTTGCACCACGTGAAAAGAGGATGTTGAATGCCATCGAAAGAGCAACCAAACAAAAGATTGAAATGATGGAGCTGCCTTCTACAGAAATGATCAATGATAAACGAATTGCCAAATTCAAACAGAGTATTACTGACACACTGGCAACAGAAGAACTGGGAATGTTATACCAGATGATTGAACAATATCAACTGGAGCACAACGTACCGGCACTGGAAATTGCTGCTGCACTGGCAAAGCTTTTACAGGGGGACTCTCCTTTTCTGCTGCAGAAACAGCCAAAAAGGAAAGCAGATCCCAACTGGAAAGAGAGCGAAACAAAAGATCGAAAAGAGCGCTCAAGAGAAACTTCAAAAGGTCATAAAAATGAACGCGAGCGTGTACCTAGAAAGGAACTGCCGCTGGAGGAGGGGATGGAACGCTACCGTCTTGAAGTTGGACACACTCATGGTGTTCAACCAAGTAATATTGTTGGTGCAATTGCAAATGAGGCAGGACTTGACAGTCAGTACATAGGCCGAATCAATATTTATGATGATTACAGCGTAATTGACCTGCCGGACGGAATGCCAAAAGATGTTTTTAATGATTTGAAAAAAGTCTGGGTTTCAGGACAGCAGTTAAAAATTTCCAGTATGTCAAAAGGTCATAAAACCGGAAAATCATCCCGGCATTCAAAATCAGGACACAAGGGCAAACCTGCAAACAGAGGCACTGCACCTGCTAAAAGAAGCAGCCGCAAGCCTGTGCGGAGAAAATAAAGCTGCAATTGTGCAAAATCAGACTTAACAATAAATTATTGTATACTGAAAAACATCTCCCATGAACCCACTGTCTTATTTAAACAACTCTGATATTGGAGCATTTGAAGGACTGTATCATCAATATCAGCAGGATCCTGAATCTGTTGATCCGGAGTGGAGAAATTTTTTTGATGGATTTGAGTTCTCAAAGGCTGATTATACTCAAGCAGAAACAAAGCCTGTTGGGGAGCAAACAATAGATGCTGTAGCTGCTCCGGAACAATTTCAAAAGGAACTTGCGGTCAGTAACTTAATTGGTGCATACAGACAGCGTGGACATATGTTCGCCAACACTAATCCTGTACGTCCACGCAGAAAACATGAGGGGCCGATTGAACTAGTAAATTTTGGTTTGAGTGAAGCAGATTATGATAAAAAATTTCATGCAGGTAGCAGGATTGGAATCGGTACTGCAACTTTACGTGAAATACGCGATTTTTTGGAACAAACTTATTGTGGCTCAATTGGAGTTGAATATAAATTTGTACGTACCCTGGAGATAATTCAGTGGCTTGAGCACAAAATGGAATCCTGTCGTAACACACCAAATTTTTCGCGTGAGGAAAAAATTGAGCTGTTACGTAAAACCAATGAAGCGGTGGCCTTTGAAAGTTTTCTGCATACTAAATTTGTGGGTCAAAAAAGATTTTCTCTGGAAGGGGGTGAGTCAATTATTCCTGCACTTGATACTATTCTTGAGAGTGGCGCTGAGCTTGGAGTAGAAGAGTTTGTGATTGGAATGGCCCATCGCGGCAGGCTGAATGTGCTGGCAAATATACTGGGAAAAACCTATAACGATATTTTTGCAGAATTTGAGGGTAAAGCATTTGGTACAGATGGATTTGCAGGTGATGTTAAATATCACATGGGCTACTCCAGTGACAAAAAGGTGAGGAGTGGTAAAAAAGTACATTTGAGTCTAACTCCAAATCCCTCACATTTGGAGGCAGTTAACCCTGTTGTGGAAGGTATTTCAAGGGCCAAAATAGACCATTATCATCAGGGAAATGTAAAAAAACTGGTACCCATCCTTATTCACGGTGATCATTCCATGGCGGGGCAGGGTATTGTCTATGAAGTTCTGCAGATGTCGAAACTACCGGGTTATGGAACCGGTGGTACAGTTCATCTGGTGATTAATAACCAGGTAGGTTTTACTGCAGATTATACTGAAGGGCGTTCCAGTACTTATTGTACCGATGTGGCAAAGACCACACTTTCTCCGGTATTTCACGTCAATGCAGATGATGTGGAAGCAGTGGCTTATGTGACTAAGCTGGCACTGGAGTTTAGACAGGAATTTCATCGGGATGTCTTTGTAGATATACTTGGTTACAGACGACACGGTCATAATGAAGCCGATGAGCCAAGATATACACAGCCTGATTTGTATCGGCGAATTGCCAGGCATCCCACTGTAAGAGAAGTCTACAGTAAAAAGCTGGTACAGTCCGGTAGTTTTTCTGCTGTCGAAACAAAAGAAATGGAGGCAGAATTTAAACAGTATCTTGTTGACCGTCTGGAGGAGTCGAAGCAGCAGGAAACTGCTTCCGTCACTTCATTCCTCGAAGGTGTCTGGACCTGTGTCAGGAGAGCAGACAAAAAGGATTTTGAAAAATCACCAGAAACTGGAGTTGCTGAAGAAAAATTTTTGCAGATCAGTGAATTAGTCACAGATCTTTCCAGATCGGAAAGTCCTGCAGAAAAATTAAAATTCTTTGCAAAAATACAAAAACTGTATGCAAACCGCAGAAAAATGGTCAGTGAGAAAAAACTGCTCGATTGGGGAATGGCTGAAACCATGGCTTTTGCGACTATGGTCAGCGAAGGTACATCAATCCGTTTAAGTGGTCAGGACAGTGGGAGGGGGACATTTGCGCACCGTCATGCTGTTATTACGGCAGAGGACAATACCAAACACATACCGCTGAATCATCTGTCCAAAAAACAGGCCCGCTTTGAAGTTTACAATTCCTTTCTCTCAGAATATGGTGTGCTTGGTTTTGAATACGGATACGCCTATTCTGCACCGACTTCATTAACAATCTGGGAGGCGCAATTTGGAGATTTTTCAAATGGTGCACAAATAATTATTGATCAGTTTATTGCTTCTTCTGAGACAAAATGGCACCGCATGAACGGTGTGGTTTTGATGCTGCCGCATGGACATGAAGGTCAGGGGCCGGAACATTCTTCTGCTCGTATCGAACGTTTTCTGACTCTTTGTGCAGGAAACAATATGCAGCTTGTCAACTGTACTACACCTGCAAATATTTTCCACATTCTGCGGCGGCAAATGGCATATCCTTTCCGTAAACCACTGGTCATTTTTACACCTAAAAGCTTGCTGCGCCACCCTCTCTGCGTGAGTCCGCTGTCAGACTTTTTAGCAGGTTCTTGTTTTACGGAAGTAATTGACGATGATTATGTGGATTTGCCGAATGTACGGAAGGTCTTGTTTTGCAGTGGAAAAATATACTATGATCTGCTGGAACGTCAGCAAACGAATGAAAATCGTGACATTGCGATTATTAGAATTGAACAGCTGTATCCATTTCCTGAAAAGCAGCTACTCTCTGTTATCAAACGCTACTCAAAGGCGTCTCAGTGGTGTTGGGTGCAGGAAGAACCGGAAAATATGGGTGCCTGGTCTTTTATGCTGCGTACCTTCCCAAAAGTGAAAATCGCTCTGGAGATTGTGGCACGTGACGCCGACAGTTCACCTGCAGTTGGTTTTCCTCAGGTACATGCAGTGCAGCAGGAAAACCTGGTACACAGGGCATTTGAAGAATAAGAATCAAGAATATCTGTTTTACTTTTCTGATTTAGAATTAAATTACAAACACATTCAAAGGTTTTATGTATGTCTATTGTGGAGATTAAAATTCCAAGTCCAGGCGAATCGATCACAGAAGTTGAAATTGGTAGTTGGCTGAAAGCAGATGGTGACTATGTAATGCTTGATGAAACACTCTGTGAAATTGAAACTGATAAAGCCACACTGCCACTGATTGCCGAAAGTGCTGGAACCTTGAAGATCGTATTGCAGGAAGGTGAAACAGCAGGTGTTGGTGATGTGGCTTGCTCGATTGATACTGCTGCTGTAAAACCGGATGTAATGCCGTCTGAGATAATTTCCGAAACTTCCACCGGTACAGCAGAAACAAAGCTGGAACCTGCTGAAGTTGAAACCCAGACTGAAACTGTTGCTACATCTTATGCTGCCGGCAATCCTTCACCTGCAGCACGGAAAATGATTGCTGAGCAGGGAGTAACAGGTGTATCCGGAAGTGGACCTGCAGGACGTATCACGAAACAGGACGTTCAGCAACACCTGCAGCAAGTTACGGAAACTGTTGTCAACGAAAGGGAAACAACTATGGACTCCAAAATACCGCCGGCCTCAGCTTCGCGTGACATCAAAAAAGAACGGATATCCCGTTTGCGCCGCAAACTTGCAGAACGACTTGTTGCAGTAAAGAACGAAACTGCAATGCTGACAACTTTTAATGAAGTTGATATGCATGCTATTTATGAACTCCGGTCCCAGAGCAAAGAGATATTTTTGGAAAAGTACAATGTTAAACTTGGATATATGGGGCTGTTTACCAAAGCCTGCACAGAAGCATTACAGAACTTTCCTGCAGTTAATGCCCGGTTGGACAGCGACCAGATAGTTTTTCATGATTATGTTGACATGGGAATTGCGGTCAGTGCACCAAAAGGTTTGATGGTTCCGGTAATTCGAAATGCAGAATCACTTACAGTCGCCCAAATTGAAATGGAAATCGGCCGACTTGCTAAACGGGCCAGGAATAATAAACTCAGCATTGATGAAATGGAAGGCGGTACTTTTTCCATCACAAACGGTGGTGTTTTTGGTTCAATGCTCTCTACTCCAATCATAAATCCACCGCAAAGTGCAATCCTTGGAATGCACAATATTGTGGAACGTCCTCTGGCAATTAATGGAAAAGTTGAGATTCGTCCGGTTATGTATCTGGCACTCTCTTATGACCACCGGATTATCGATGGTCAGCAATCGGTTAGTTTTCTTGTACGAGTAAAAGAAAATCTCGAAAATCCAACGAGGATGTTTGTTTGAAAAACTCTGCAGCGTTAAAAAATAAATGACAAAATTCGACACAACTATCATCGGTTCAGGTCCAGGAGGATATGTGGCAGCAATACGCTGTGCGCAACTGGGAATGAAAACAGCCATCATTGAACGTTATCCAACTTTGGGTGGAACCTGCTTGAATGTAGGTTGCATTCCCTCAAAAGCACTGCTGGATTCAAGTGAACATTATGATCATGCCCAGCGGCATTTTGAAACACATGGGATCAAGACTTTAAAAATTGAACTGGACTGGCCAAGAATGCGTCAGCGTAAAGATGATGTGGTCGAGCAGACCTGTGCCGGAATCCAGTATTTGATGAAGAAAAATAAGATCTCAGTTATCAGTGGACATGCATCTTTTGAAGATCCAAAAACAATAAAGGTCATTGGAAATGACGGTTTTCAAGAAACAGTAAAGACGGAGCGAGTTATAATTGCAACCGGTTCCAAACCAGCCAGCATTCCCGGTGTGAAAATTGATAAAAAAAGAATCATAACTTCTACAGAAGCACTGAGTCTTGCTAAGGTGCCGAAGAAACTTATCGTTATTGGAGGCGGTGTGATTGGATTGGAACTGGGGTCGGTTTATGCCAGACTTGGTTCAAAGGTGCAGGTAGTGGAATATCTTGACCGCCTGATTCCCGGAATGGATTTCGCACTTGCAAAGGAAGTTCAAAGGTTTTTGAAAAAACAGGGTCTGGAGTTTTTTCTCAGTCATGCAGTACAAAGTGCTGTTGTGAAAGGAAAAAGTGTTAAGGTTATTGCAAAAAACAAGAAGGATAAAGAAGTAGAATTCAGCGGAGATTACTGTCTGGTTGCTGTAGGACGCAGGGCGTATACTGAGAACCTTGGTCTGGAAAAGATTAAGCTTACTCTGGATAAACAGGGAAGAATACCTGTCAATGATAATTTGGAAACTGAAGTTCCGGGGATATATGCAATTGGAGATGTGGTTGCCGGTGCAATGCTGGCACATAAGGCAGAGGAAGAAGGCGTTTTTGTAGCTGAAACAATGATGGGACAAAAGCCGCATCTCAACTATAAAGCAATTCCGGGAGTACTATACACCTGGCCGGAAGCTGCAGGAGTGGGATTTACAGAGGATGAATTAAAATCTGAAAATTATAATTACAAAGTCGGAAGTTTTCCTTTCAAGGCACTGGGACGGGCACGGGCCTCAATGGACACTGATGGTTTTGTTAAAGTACTGGCTGACAAAGATAGCGATGAAATATTGGGGATCCATCTGGTTGGAGCACGCGCTGCGGATTTAATTGCAGAAGCAGTAGTGGCATTGGAATATCGGGCCAGTGCAGAAGACATTGCCCGTATGTCGCATGCACATCCTACTTATGCGGAAGCAATCAAAGAGGCAATGTTGGATGCCACCGAAAAACGTTCTATTCACATGTAATTAAAAAAAGTCGATGCCAGCCAATCAACACAGGGCAAGCAGGCGAATATTGATAGTTGATGATATTGAAGATAACTGCCTGTTGATTGAGGATCATCTGCGGCAGCAGTTGAGATGTGAATTTCGTGTAGCTGCCTCTGGAAAAGAAGCTTTGAACGTACTGCAAAATTGGCTTCCGGATTGTATTTTGATGGATATTATGATGCCGGAAATGGATGGTATTGAAGCCACCAAACGCATCAAACTCATTCCTGCATGTCACGATGTCCCTGTGCTAATGGTAACTGCCAAGCAGGAAATGGGTTCCTTCGAAGATGCTTTTGATGCAGGCGCGGTTGATTATATTTATAAACCGCTTGACCGTACTACTTTAGTGGCACGTGTGAAATCTGCATTACGCAGCAAAGATGATCTTGAACGGATTAAAGAACTGAATCAGGAATTGTTTCAAAAAAAGCAGGAACTGAGCAGTTTTTCACAAACAGTCAGTCATGACCTCAAGTCGCCGATTGTTAGTGCAGCCAGCCTCTATGACTTGTTTTTGCACCGGATAAACAGTGAGTTTCCGCAACTAATAGAAGATGAGAGTTTAAAAGAGCTACTGGAACGCATACCACGGACTTTCCGTAAGATGCTGGAATTTATCAACACACAGTTAGATTATGCGGAAGCAGGGCTGGTAATAGGAGAGTTGGAATCAAAACCAATGGCAAGCATTATCAGGACTGTAATTGACAACTTCGAGTATGCAGAACGTGAAGGAATGGTCAGTTTCAAAATCCTGCCGGAAATTCCGGAAGTGCTTTGCGATCCAATCAGGATGTTGAAAGTCTGGCAGAACCTGATTGCTAATTCGATCAAATACCGTGGTACCAAAAATCCGGTGAAGATTGAATTTGGCGGAAATAAAAAAAAGGACAATGTCACATTTTGGATAAGTGATGATGGCCCGGGAATAATTCCGGAACACCGGGAAAAAGTATTTGAAACAAATGCCCGCTTGAATTACGATGTAGAAGGATATGGTTTTGGTCTGGCAACCGTAAAAAAAATAATTGCTGCACATGGCGGAAAAATTTGGATTGATCCGGTAGTCACTAACGGTGTGAGTTTTATTTTTGAACTGCCGCAAGAATAAATAGTTAACTGAATTTGCTAAAAAATAAAAATATTCAAACATGCATTTGCAATTAGTCCGCATACCGTTTAGATTTGAGCAAAGTGGAAAATATAAAAATTATTAGGTGCAGCTTTCGATAACTTAGCTTTGTCATTTTCAACACAGTGTAGATCCGGAAATCAGGGAAGCTAAAATAATATTATCCTTTACCCGATTGTAGTTTTGAAATATGGGCCTAGTCCGGAAAACAGCTTAAAAACTATTTCTTCAACCAAAAAAAGTTTGAAATGGAAATTAAGAAAAGTAAAACCAGAGAATCAACTGTCCGGATAAAACGGTTTTTCGCAAGTATGTGGCCGTTCAAAAAAAGAGCAAAACCTGTCTATAATCTTAAAACTATCCGCATTCCCAGGACATCCGGACGCCTGTTGAAATTCCTCAATTTTCTTCTGCGCACACCTGGAATTCGTTTTTTTCTACTGCCGCTACTTCTTCGTCAAGCCGGACTTCCTGTTTTAAGAAAATGCGGTGTAGATGATGCTCCTGTAATGCATCCAGTCCATCCTGCAGACAGTCAAATTACAGCAGCAGCTGCAAAAAAAACTATTCAGCAGTTTAGAGATTCATATGAAACAAAGCAGGAATCCGGACTGGTGGGAAAAAAATCTGCAGCTGAAAAACAAAGTCTTTTTCAACCTGAAACTGCAGCAGATTTTCATCGTGCATATCTGGAGGGTAAAACTACACCTGTTGATGTGGCCATGCGCCTTTTGGATATAATCCGCAGTATTGAAGAAAGTGCAGTACCTTTGCGTCCATTTATGGCCTGGGACGAGCGTGATCTAATGCAGCAGGCAAAAGCATCAGCTGAGCGTTTTGAACGGGGTGAATCTCTGGGAATATTGGACGGAGTTCCGGTAGCCGTAAAAGACGAGCTGGATATGCTTCCATTTCCAACTATGGTTGGCACAAAGTTTTACAACACCAAATCACCGGCGCAAGATGCGACCAGCGTTGAACGCTTGCGTTCAGCCGGCGCTCTGATGGTTGGTAAAACAAATATGCATGAAATTGGATTGGGTGTTACTGGACTAAATAAGAGCTATGGGACAACCAGAAATCCACACCACCTGGATCACTTTCCAGGTGGGTCATCAAGCGGCTCAGCCGCTGCAGTTGCTGCAGGAGTGTGTCCAATTTCTCTTGGAGTTGACGGTGGTGGTTCAATCCGTATACCAGCTAGTTTGTGCGGAGTTGTTGGTCTTAAAACAACATGGGGCAGGATCAGTACCGCAGGAAGCGCTCCACTTTCCTGGAGCCTTGGCACAGTCGGACCGATTACCTCTACCGTACGTGATGCAGCTCTAGCCTATTCTTTTCTTGCAGGACCGGATCCCAGACAAATAAATTCACAAAATCAGCCCTCGGTTGATTTGCAGGATTTTGAGGATAGTAATTTAAGCGGAGTTAAACTTGGTGTATTTTCACCATGGTTTGAGCATGCTTCCGCTGATATTGTCCAAAGTTGCCAGCAAATGCTGGAAGCTTTCAAATCTCAAGGGGCAACTGTTGAAGAAATTGAAGTTCCGGATTTAGATGAAATCCGCATGGCGCAGATTGTTACAATTGTGACTGAAATGCTGACTTCTTTACAAACTCAATTTAATCCTTTCCGTAAACCTTTGGGACTGGATACTATCTTAAATCTCACACTGGCAAAGCAGTTTAAAGCCACGGATTATGTTAAAGCACAGCGGGTACGTGCCAGACTGATGAAAAATTTTCAAAAAATCTATCAGCAGGTGGATGCTGTTGTTACACCGACTACTGCCCGGACAGCACCTCCGATTCTACCGGATGCATTGAAGAATGGTGAGTCAGACCTTGGTACATTGACAGAGTTAATGCGCTATGCTCCGGGTGCAAATCTGGGAGGTTTTCCGGCAATTTCATTTCCAGTTGGTTATGACGCACAGGGCTTACCGGTAGGAATGCAGTTGATGGGAAGACCCTGGGAAGAATCTCTGTTGCTGCGTCTGGCCAACACTTCAGAACGTTTTTTTGCACGTCATCCGCCAATGATGCGTTTCTCACTTTTGCCGAATTGAAGCCGTAATTTCTGTCTAGATAAATAAATCTGGATTTAAGAACATCTGAAAAAGTCTTGTTTTCGAACTGCTAAACCGCTAGCATAATATGATTGGTTGGGGCCAGTAGCTCAGTTGGTTAGAGCTGACGACTCATAATCGTCCGGTCGCTGGTTCAAGTCCAGCCTGGCCCACCAATAA
>JACKQG010001997.1_pt1 | contig 27329 bp, 24 predicted proteins | sample 8237621 | NCBI WGS metagenome assembly JACKQG01 (sample SAMN15677084, study PRJNA649215) | marine metagenome | biome: marine; feature: Black Sea; material: saline water; isolation source: suspended particulate matter (SPM) from the Black Sea western gyre | collected 2013-06-09/2013-06-10 | depth... | reverse complement strand
CATCAACACTGCGGCCTCCTAAGTCCGAGGCTTTCAACTTAAATACGAAAGAACCAAAAAAAGAAACATCCATTGTTCGATCCTCGGCGGCCGAATATCTGACTTTTGTAGCGGCTACCGGCAAAGGCTGCGTTGAGGCGGTATAACATCTGACTTTCCTAAAAGATGATGGGCGTGCTCTAAGCACGTGAACGTGCGCACGGTAAATGAACACCTGAAAAAAATCCCTGCTCTTGTCTATAGACAGCGCTGGTGATAGTCTTTTAAGTAGTGGGGCGTTCAACGTTCAATAAAAAGTGCATTCTCATTTTTCTCGCAGGCCATCCTGACAAGGCCATGGTTCGGGGTCGGGCTGGTGTGGACCGCCTCCAAGGGCGTCCATAAAGGTGATATCGTGCGATGTCCGGATGGCAGGTACTATCCGATGAATGAGGTCATTGCTGACTTACCAAACATGCGGCCGAGATTGAAAAGCTGATTGCAGGAGTGCTTGTGAGAAAACTGACATTATTTGCAATTCTGGCCACTATTCTCGTCATATCAATATTGACTATGGCTTTGTTGTCATTGCAGGCGATGACAACAGATAGCAAATTGCAAAACAGCTTGAAACGCCAATATAAAGCAAGGCTGATTGCCGATGAATTACGGCAGAGTTCCGATGATTTGACAAGGCTTGCCAGAACCTATGTTGTTACCGAAGACGACAAATATGAAAAAATGTATTGGGACGTTTTGGCAATCAGAGAAGGAAATAAAGCCAGGCCAATAGAATATGACAGAATATACTGGGACTTGTTGGTTGATTATGACGATAAGCCAAGGCCCGACGGGAAGGTGAAACCCTTAAGCCGGTTCATGGATGAAATCGGCCTGACAGATGAAGAGAAAGACAAGCTGCGTGAGGCCCAGTTTCACTCCAACGACTTGGTAAATATAGAAATGATTGCCATGAATGCCGTCAAGGGACGGTACCAATCTGAAGACAACTCATTTACCAGAACTGCGAAGCCAGATTTAAATTATGCACGATCACTATTGCACAATCGGGACTATCACCTGAAAAAATGCTTGATCATGGGTCCTATTGATGAGTTTTATGCCCTGTTCAACAGGAGGCTTACGAATGAGGTTGACTCATATTATAAGGAAGGGCAGAGATATATAGTGCTTATTTCCATGTTGAGCGTTGTGAGTGTTGTTGTCTCGCTGGTTACCTTTCTCCTAATAATTGCTGTCCTCAGGGAACAGAAGGAATTGACCAGGCAGTTGATTCAGTCTGAAAAACTTTCGGCGATAGGCCAATTGTCATCGGGTGTTGCCCATGAGTTCAATAACATCCTGCAGATTATGTCTGGAAATATATCCGTATTGGCAAAGCATAAAAAAATGAAGATTATTGACTATCCTGAAGCTGTTACGAAATCCCTTTCGGTTATTAAAAATGAAATTTTTAAAGGGAAGCAAATTGCCAGTCGGATGTTGGAAGTTGCTCATCCGCAGGATCTCTATAGAGAAAAAATAAAGATTAAAGATGTTATTGAGGAAGTAATTGAGCTTCAAAAACATGATCTGGAGCATGAACATATTGATATAGTTAGAAATTACCGGGAAATTCCCGAAATAGTGCTCGACAGGACTCTTGTCTACCAGGTTATGCTGAATTTGATAATCAATGCAAGGCACGCCATAATGCCCAAGAAAAAAGGTCGGATTTCGATTGGTGTGTATCAGAAAAATAGACAGATCATCATCGAAGTTGAGGACAACGGCATCGGGATAAGCAAGGAGAACATCAAAAAAATATTTGATCCTTTTTTTACAACAAAGGGAGGAAAAGCAAAAGATAGCCTGGGGATTCAAGGTACAGGTCTTGGTCTTGCCGTATCGTATAAAACCATCAAGGAGCATAAAGGGGATATAGTGTTTGAAAGCAAAATTAACTCAGGCACTAAATGCAAAATAATGCTGCCTTGTTAACAAAAATCAAGAGAGGGATTTCGATGAAGAAAAAAATTCTTGTAGTTGATGACGAACCTCAAATCCTTGATTCTATAACAGACTATTTTCTTGAGTATGACGTTATTACTGCCTCAAACGGTCACGATGGTATGCGAATACTGAGAAACACTAAACCAGATTTAATTGTCACCGACATAATAATGCCTGACATGGAAGGTATTGAATTTATTCAAATCGTAAATGAATTGGATGCCACAATTCCGATCATAGCAATGTCTGGAAATCCAGTCGGTAGACAATATTTAGAACATGCTGTTTTACTTGGTGCTGTTGAAAAATTAGAAAAACCTTTTGAACTTGAAGAACTAGAGCAGCTGATAGAAAAACTAATCATGCAATAGCAGTAGGTTACAGGGACTGTCCTATTCCACGGCATCGGAGGATCCATGAAAAAAAGAAATGTACAACGTATTCTTGCAAGTTTTCTCTTTTTGGGGCTGCTTTCTTGTGCCACATATGCCTCTTCTGACGAGGCAATAAAGATTGCCGTGGCCGCAACAGGTCAGGAACACGATGCAAGCATAAGCCGGCAAGCTGCCAAGGCGCCCTTTTTTCTGTTTTTCGATGGATCAGGAAACCTCAGTGAAGCTGTTGAAAACGCTGCACGAAATGAACCGCGCAACGCTGGCCCCATTGCTGCTTCTTTTCTTGCTGATCAAGGGGCAACGCTTGTTATTGCCGAGGATTATGGAAATAAAATGAAGCAGGGGCTGGATAAAAATCATATCAAATACATAGAGAAAACAGGGGCTGCAGACAAGGCAGTACTGGAAATTATTGAAAAGTAATGTCCTGTCAAAAATAAACAAGCAGCATGCGTCAGCAGAGCCTTGACAGGACATTATCCAGCGGGCCGTTTTTCATAAAAACATACAATGAATGAACTCAAGACCAAAAACGGGAAACAAAAACAGCCCTCGTTTCCACAGACACTGAAAAAAAGCGGCCTTGCCTTCTGGAGTATGACCCCAATGCTCATGGGGGTTATTGGTCTGGTCGGCCTTTTCCAGGTCCTTGTCAGCCCGAAGATGCTCTCCTCTCTTTTCCGCGGCAATGTCGCTGGGGACACTTTAATCGGCACTATGGCCGGCGCCGCTGCGTCCGGAAATCCCGTTGTCAGCTATCTGCTTGGTGGTGAACTGCTGAAACAGGGGATTTCTCTCTATGCAGTCAGCGCCTTTATCCTGTCCTGGGTAACGCTTGGATTTGTCCATCTGCCTCTCGAGGCTGAGGTACTCGGTTTTCGCTTAACCCTTTATCGAAATATACTGGCTTTTATCTTTGCAATGCTCATTGCGGCCCTCATTCCCATTACATTACAGGCGCTGACATGAGCAAAAAAGAGAAACCCGTTTCCTTGCGAGGCAAGTTCTTTGCCCTCACGGTTTGCGCCATTTATGCGATCCTTTTTTTCTTTGACAGGCAAATGGCCCTGCTTGCCATACAGAAGAGCGCCAATGTGCTCTTTCAAGTTCTACCGATCCTTGCTGTTGTCATCCTCTTCACAGCGTTTCTCAACTACATATTGAAACCAAAGCAGATCGCAAGACATCTTGGAGAAGACAGTGGTATCAAGGGTTGGTTTGTCGCCTTATTTGCCGGGGTGATCAGCCATGGCCCCATGTACGCGTGGTATCCTCTGATTGAGGATCTACGAAGCCATGGCCTGAAAGACAGGCTGGTCGTGGTCTTCTTTTATGCCCGGGCCATAAAACTCCCGCTCCTGCCATTAATGATCGACTATTTTGGCCTGAACTTCACCATTATCCTTTCCTGTTATATCCTTCTTGGCGCACTTTTTCAGGGGTGGATCATTGAACTGCTGGAGCAAAAGGGAATACGCCCGTGATATCCCAGTGAACCAAAAAACAATCACCACGGACATCCCTTACAACAAAACTCTCCCAGCTGAACCACCTACCGAGAAACGAAACGACAGGCTCTCTCACAGAAGAATGACTTTCATTTGACAAGCAGTCTCCGCTTGATACAATACAAATTGATTTCAACGGAGCCTTCAAGTTTCATCTTTCTCAATAATAATCCAAAATCGCCAATGCCTTCAGAGAGCCACAAACAAACCCCACCTCCAGCAGTTTCTCTGACCGCAATGCACACGGTTCGCCCGCTGGTGACCCGCCCCTTTTATTGGTTTTTCAAAAAACTGACCACCAGTGGCTTCTTATTGCTCTCCGCCACCCTGCTGGCCATGATCTGGGCCAACCTCTTTCCTGCAGCCTATAACCATCTATGGCACACGCCAATCAGTATTTCTCTGGGCGATCTGCACTTGAGCAAGTCACTGCTGCACTGGATCGACGAGGCTCTGATGACCCTGTTCTTCTTTGTGGTTGGTCTGGAGATCAAACGGGAAATTATGGTTGGCGAACTGTCCTCGGTTCGCAAGGCCATACTGCCGGTGGCCGGTGCAGCGGGTGGTATGATCGTCCCGGCCCTGGTCTATGCCATGCTCAACATGGGCGGGGAGGGCGCAAAAGGCTGGGGTATTCCCATGGCGACCGATATCGCCTTTGCCTTAGCCATACTGTCCCTGATCACGAAAAAGGTGCCCTTTGGCGTCAAAATTTTCCTCTCGGCCCTGGCCATTGCCGACGATATCGGCGCAGTCCTGGTCATTGCCCTGTTTTATACGACTTCAATCCACTGGATGTCACTGGGAGTTGCCGCATTTCTGCTCCTGGGCCTGGCCATTGCCAATTTTTTCTCGGTTCGCACCGCCGTGATCTACGGTCTGCTGGGAATCGGCATCTGGCTTGCCTTTCTCAGCGCCGGCATCCATGCCACAGTGGCCGGAGTCCTGGTCGCCTTTTTCATCCCGGCCCGGGGCAAATATGATACTGGCAAATTCTACCACGAAGCCCACGCCCTGCTAGAACGCATTAACTGTCGCAACAACAAGGACTGTGGCCACACCATCCTCAGCAATCCGGATCATCTCAATGCGGTCATGTCCATTGAACTTGCCTGCCATAATACCGAAACACCCCTCCAGCGTCTGGAACATGGCCTGCACGCCTGGGTGACCTATCTGATCGTGCCTCTCTTTGCCATGGCCAACGCCGGGGTCGTCATAGACTGGCGCGGCCTGGACATGATGATGACCAACAGTATCACCCAGGGCATAATACTGGGCCTGGTCATTGGTAAGCCTCTGGGGATCATTCTCTTCACCTGGATGGCCAGCAAGACATTCAACGCCCCCTTGGGCCACGGTATTACCTGGTCCCATATCTTTGGGGCTGGTTGTCTGGCCGGGATTGGTTTCACCATGAGTATCTTCATCACCGGCCTCTCGTTTCAGGATCCAATACTGGTGGACCTGGCCAAGGTAGGAATCATTGCCGCCTCACTGCTTTCAACGGGCGCCGGCCTGCTGATTCTGAGTTTGAGCAGTAAATCACGCTGAACGCCCCCAGCACATTCAACTCCCACTTCCCCCCTCCCTTTCACCCATTACCCAACTGATTAATGAGCGTTATCCATTAGGGTACACTATTTTAAATTTATTTCGTCGATTTCTTGGCCAAATACAAAAAGATGGTATAGACTTTTCTTCAACAGAAAAATCCTATCCACAATAACCCAAACTGGTCGTAACGCCAAAAGATGACTCCAAACACACAATCCTCCAACGAGCCCCACTCCGACAAAGAGATATTGCTCGATGGATTCCTGTCTGTGGTTCGAGCCACAAATTTCCAGGACACCGCCACTGCGGTCTTTAACAGCTGTCAAAACATGACCGGAGCCTCAACCGGTCTGATCGCCTTAACCTCACCCGACAAAACCAAAGATAAAGTCATTCTCTTCCACCCCAATGCCCAATCACACACACAAGTCCCCGGTGTGAGCGACTACATTCATTCCCTGTTAGCCGAATGCGACCGTCAGCAATCAGCAATCAGCCATAACGACTTCATGAGCACCCCCTGGGCCCAACTCATGCCGTCCGGACATATCACCCTCAAGAACATCATCATCATCCCCCTGCTTCTGAAAAAACAGGCTATCGGTCTGGTGGCCCTGGCCAACAAAAAAACTGATTTCACCCCGAACGACCAACAGTTGGCCAATACCTTTCTCAAGATTACGACTCATTGCCTGAAAAAAATCCATTCCCATGAACAGCAGCTCATAAGCAGCCGCAGCCTGGCAGAACAACTGGCCGACAACCAACAGGAACTGCAAATCATCCTCGACTCAGTCCCCGCAGCTATTTTTTACAAAAACAGCAACAATCGTTTTTTGCAGGTCAACAAAGCCTTCTGCCGTCTGACCGGAATCGAAAAAGAACAAGCCCTCAACACCCCTCTTACGGAACTGAGCTTTACCCCTGATCTTGCTCACACTTACTGGCAGGAAGACCTGGAGGTCATCAACAGCGGCAGGCCCAAAAAAAATATCATCCAGCCTCTGTTCTCAGACTCTAACCGCTGGGTCCGAACCGATAAACTCCCCTATCGCGACAAGCAGGGAACCATCCGGGGAGTTATCGGTTTTGCCATCGAAATCACCGAGGAAATAAAGACCAAAGAAAAACTCACCCAAAATCTGTCTCACCTGCAACAACGAGTTGAAGAGCGCACCCGGCACCTCAATGACGCCAACCATCATCTCAAAAAAGAGATCGAGACAAACAGATATATCACCATCAAACTTGAAAAACAGGCCAGTAAGCTCCAAAAAATGAACAGCGCCCTGCAGGTTTTGATCGACCAGAACCAGCAGCAGAAAGTCATTGCCGAAAAAAATATTAAGGAAAAATATGAGCATCTGGTCGTCCCCCAGCTGGAACTCCTTGCACAACGATTGCGCCGGAACGAAGATCTGGAACTGCTCAATCTGATTCAGGACAACATCAAACAGAGTCTGCTCGGCTTCAAACACCAGAACAGTACTCTCATTCGCACACTGACCGCCAAAGAACTGGAAATCGCCACCCTGGTTCGCCACGGCAAAACCACCAAGGATATATCCAGAGTCCTTCACATCTCAATGGAAACCGTTAAATTTCACCGCCGCAATATTCGCCGCAAACTGGGCCTGACCTCTTCCGGATCAAACCTGCGCAGCGAATTGCTGGCCCGGGACCAGGAGTAGCTTTCCCCACCCCCTCCCCACCCCATCATCAAGCCTTCACTCTCTGCAAGAAACAGTTATACTTCTACACTTATTAAAGTCGTTTAAGTTCTCCCCATTCACCGAGCAGAGTGAAGCAGCCACCATGACTCCCTCCCAACAGCTGACTCAAAATCACCAGGCACAGAGAGCAAACGCTCTCGGCCATGAAGAATGGGAGGAAATTTTTGACTCTCTGGATCTAATCATCACTATCCAGGACCCGGAGATGCGAATACTGAAGGCCAATCGGGCGGCCCTTGATTTTTTCAACACCCCCCTGGATCAGGTTCTCGGCCAACCCTGCTATACACTCTTCCGCAAGACCGATACCCCCTGTCCAGACTGTCCGGCGCTCAACGATCTCAATCAGGGCCAGAGTTCCGAGTCAATCATCAGCCACAACTCCTCGCACAAGATATTCAGGGTCTCCATGCAGCCAATCCTGAACCCGGATGGTCAGCTCAAACTCTTTATCCACCAGGCCAAGGAGATCAGTACGAAAATAGCGCAGAATGAACAGCTGCTCCAGATACAAAAAATGAATGCCCTCTCCATCTTGTCCGGTGGAATCGCCCATGAGTTCAATAATATTCTCAGCATAATCATGGGGTTTACTCAGCTCACCCAGGCCAATCTCCCCACGGGAAGCCAGACAGCAGAAGATTTAAGCGAAGTATTGACCGCCAGCCAAGGGGCGGCCAACCTGGTTAACCACCTCCTCAGCTTCAGCGGCAACACCATGAGCTCCAGCAGGCAACCCTTTGCCCCACAAGCTGTGGCAGGTGAAGTGGCCGAGCTGATCCGATCCTCATTGCCCAAGGGAGTGGAGTTCAAGGTATCCATCGATCCGAACTGCGGTCAGCTCATGGGAGACCGTGACCACTATCACCAGATCCTCTATAACCTGTGCCTCAACAGCCTGCAGGCCATGGAAGCACAGAAGAACGGTCAACTGGAACTCACCCTGCTTCGCCGCACTCGGAACACGGACCTCAAGGCCGATTCCCTGATCTCACCTCAAGCCTTTATTGAGACCACGGTTCTGGACACGGGCTGCGGCATGACCTCGCAGGTGCTCGAACGCATCTGCGAGCCTTTTTTTACCACCCGTAACGTCGGCGAGGGAACGGGGATGGGGCTGGCCGTGGTTCATGGACTGGTCCAGAGTCTTGGTGGTACCTTCAGTGTTGAAAGCGCTCCGAACCAGGGGACCAGGGCCACCTTTGTCTTACCCGATATCACAGGGCAGGAAAATGAAATGGCCCTGTGGCATCGGCTCCGGGGAAATGAAGCCATTTTAATCATTCATGACAAAACCGATGTGTCCAAAACAGTGGGTACACTCCTGAGTAGCTTCGGCTACAAAACCACCAGCTTCACCAACAGCAGCAAAGCCTGGACCCATTTGCAAACCTACTCAGACCGGTATGATCTGATTGTCTGTGACCAACTCAGATGGGAGCCGGATGACCTGGAGCCGGGGCGCAAGATCATGCAAATCCAGCCGGATCTGCCATTCATTATCCTGACAGACCCCTCAGACGAAACGACTCAACAGAGCAAAACACTCCCGGCCAACGTCAAAATAATGACCAGGCCGCTGGACAATACAAACCTGCTCTGGGCAGTCCGCCGAGGTATTGACCGGGTCCAGACGCAAAATAAAACCAAATCCCGGCAGAATCTGCAGACCCTTAAAAAGAAAGTCGTCTTTTAGTCCAACTCACGACATTCCTCACAGGACACTCACCCCGAACTCAGATGGGCGGAGTAATGGTCACCAGGATGCGCATATCCGTATCAGCTCTCACTCCATGGGGTTCACGAATCTCCGAGAACAGGATATCACCTGTTTTGGCCTGAATTTCCGCCTTCTCTGCTCCCAAAAACGCACCGCTCCCTTCAAGAACCTGGATCGTCAACTGACCGTCAAGATCATGTGAGTGAACCGGGAAGACGTGACCGGCGGTCAGATTAAAATTGATCAATTTGAGATAAGGTGAATCAGCCACCAGAAAAAAACGTTTCATTCCCTTGTCCAAAAACTCCCGCGTCTCATCCAATTCTATCTTTTTCATATTCAACCTCCTGGTCTCTTTGCTTTTCCCATCCAACAAACCCGTCCGGGGGGTATTGGATGAAAGCCTCTCTGTTCGTTTACTTTCACAGAGAAAAATGCCACTCTTCCCACTTGCCCGCTTTGACTTAAATCAACTGGCAAATTTTTTCTGGAACTCACTGATGTTTTAGGCTAGTTTGAAACACTGAAAATCAGTTTTCTCAGTGGAGGAGACGACGAGAATCCATAGCGGATACTCAACAGTTTTCAGGCCTCCTGAGAGGAAAACACCTTCAAAACACCAACACGAGATTAATCAACAGATGAGCAGTCGAGCGAAAATCCTAGTGTATAGCCTAACCATGGTATTGATCTTCATGGTTAGTCATGTCCAGGCCGAAATGTTGAGTATTAACGGGGACAAGGTTAATATTCGCTCCGGCCCGGGAAGCAAATACCGGGTCAAGTATGAATACGGACAGGGGCTGCCACTCAGGGTTCTCAGCCGCAAAGGCCAGTGGGTCAAGGTTCAGGATTTCGAAAACGATACCGGCTGGGTGCACCGCGATCTGCTCAAGAAAAGAGGGCACATGGTCATCAAAGCCCTGCGCAACAAAAACAAGACGGTCAATATCCGCTCCGGCCCGGGAACTAATTACCGGATCGTGGGGAAGGCTTATTACGGAGTGGTTTTCCGCACAGTCAAGCAGACAAAAGGGTGGGTCAAAGTCCGGCATAAATCCGGCGTTGAAGGGTGGATCAAACGCTCACTGGTGTGGGGTTTTTAAGGTTTACAGCATTCAACTTAAAGGCTTGATCGTATTTTCTTCTTTGAAGCTCTCATTATTTCCTCATGTCGTTTTCATAACAACGACTTAACCGAGTATTCTCATTTTTAAGGTAGCCTAAAGATGGTCCGTGATCAGTTTTGATCTGTCTTCCGGAATATGGTAGGAGGATAGGTCATGGTGATCCGTCTCCTCCACAGTTAAGAAGCTTCTGCCAGAAAAATTGGACACTGCCCTTGGGGTCACGACTGGGATGACTGTTGATAAGAAGTTCGGCAAGATCAGCAAAGGCGCTGCTCGTGGCTGATTCAGGATCAAACTCCACCAGGGGCTGTTGTTTGCGGATGGCCTGAACCATCTGCTTGTCAGCGGGGATTGAGCCAAGGAAATCGATTGAAATATCGAGATAGCGCCCAGCGACCATGGTCAACTTACGGTATACATCAAGGGCGTCTTCATCGCTTTCAACCTGATTGATCACGAGGTTGAAACGTTTCTCGTGGTAGCGTGTCGAGAGAAGTTTCATTAATGCGTAGGCATCAGTAATGGACGTGGGTTCAGGAGTGGTGACCACCAGAATTTCCTGTGCCGCCGTATTGAAGTAGACCACGTTGTCAGAGATCCCGGCCTCCGTATCAATAAGGACAAAATCAAAATGGCTGTTGAGCTGCTCAAGGCCATCAATCAGACGCATCTTAAGTTCTGAGTTGAGACGGATGAAGCTCTGGATACCAGACCCGGCGGGCAGGACTTTAATTCCATGTGGACCTTCAACCACAATATCATTCAACTCCTGTTCTCCCGAGAAAAAGTGATTGAGATTGTAAGGGGGAATCAGGCCAAGTGCGATATCGACATTGGCAAGTCCCAAATCAGCGTCAAGGATCAAAACCGATTTGCCTCGTTTGGCTAAAGAAACGGCAGTGTTAACCGTGAGCGCCGTTTTACCGACTCCGCCTTTACCGCTGGTAATCGCATGGACACGGGTGATGGATCGGGCACCGGGGAGCTCGATTTTGTCATTTGTTGACCGGAGAGTCGTTGCTTGGTCATGCTGGCTGTTGGGTGTCATATCAGGCATGGAATATCTCTGTTTCAGGTGTCATGATCAGATCGATCAAGGTCTCTCGTTCAGCCGCGATGATATCTTCTGAGACTCGCTGGCCGTTAGTGATGTATGAGTATAGCATCTTATGAGTGCATTGAATATCGACTATATGCCTGCGGTAAAATTTTTCGCGCGCCTTGATCTTGAATGAAAATCCTATTTTTTCAAAGTACCCTAAAGAATAAACACAAAGCCTGTAGTCGTGATGGCATGGTCATTGGCCCAGATTCTCCATTCGATCAGAAGGGCTGACCAGGTCGGTCAAACGGATGCCGAACTTCTCACCGACCATTACAACCTCGCCACGGGCAATCAGACGGGAGTTGACATACAGATCCAATGGTTCACCGGCCAGTTTATCCAATTCGATCACATACCCCTCACCCATCTCTAAAAGATCGCGCAGCAGGATCTTGCTGCGCCCCACTTCAACTGAAACCTGCAGGGGTATGTCGTAAAGGAAATCAAGACCCCGCTCAGATGAAACTGCGGACGCGGGTTTGGGATCTTTGGGGCAAGTTGCCGGCTTCTGTTGATTGTCCAGCAGCTCTTGAATCTCCTCAGAGTTGGGGCGAGAATTTTGAGGACTATCTTGATATTCTGCCATGTCTGGCTCCTTTTTCATAGACTCCGGTCAGGTGGATGACTTTTTTCTTATTGTGAACTCCGGAAACGGCAAAAAACTTTAATCGATCTTCCACGAGAACCTTGAGTGGGGCGATGGGGTCATAATCAATATCGATGATGTCTCCCACTTTCATGTCCAGTATTTTTCGGACAGGCAAGGAGAGTTCGCCAGACTGGGCAATGAGAGTCAGGGGCATTTCCACAACATCCTCGGCAATATGGTCGGCCCACCCACCATGTGTGGCACGATTACTCTTGAGCAGATTTTTGAACTGTTCACGCAGCGGCTCAAAGGTCGACAGAGGAAAGATGATTTCCATTGTACCGCTGATACTGCCGATTCCAACGGTGAAGCGGCCGATCAACACCTCGGCTTCAGGATCAGTGATTGAGAGAAGGCTGGGATCGCTTTCAATCTTGATCACCGATGATTTGAGGGGAATGATCGCCTCCATGGACTTGTCAAACTCCGTGCAGACGTTTGTCATCACCGAGTGCAGGACATGCATCTCAATGGTTGTCAGTTTTCGTTTAAGCTCCAGCGGGGTAACATTTAAGGCGGCCCCGAACATAATCTCAATTATGGCAAACGAGAGCCCTGGGGTGAAAGAGAGCAAGGCTCCATTTTTGAGCGGCGCGAGTTGCAATACTCCGGTAGCAACCCCATTCTCTCTCGTTTCCATATACTGACGAAAAGTCATGGCGTCGATGGACTGCGGTAGAATCTGAAAGGTCCGCTGGAGCTGATTGGTCAGAGAGACAGACAACGTTTGAGCAAAACTATCCAGAATGACATCAAGATTTGGCAAACGTCGTTGCCCGTCAGCGACATTATTGCGCTGAAAGAGATTGAACTCGCGGACGGGAGCTGTCGTACCCGAAGTCTTTTTCTCTGAAGGCTGAGGAGTACCTTGCCCTTCTTGCTGAACGACACCCAGGAGATCGGCAATCTCATCTTTGGTTAGAAGTGGTTCCACCATAGCCCTCAGTTATTGGATGACAGAGTTGGTAAAATAGATGACCTTGATCTCGCCAGTCTGGAATGAACCATTGATCTTGGCTAAGATCTCACCTTTAAGCTGTTTTTTCCCTTCAACATTCTGGAGCTCAGCATACGTTTTATTGCCAACAATCAGTAAAACTAAGTCTCGAATCCGGCCCATGCAGCCAGGACCAAGAGAAGACAATGTTGAAGCAGATTTTGCGTCACTCCCTTCTCGATCAACAAGGAAAAAGATAGCCATAAGATATTGGAAATTCACACAAAATTCAAACAAGATTATCGCCTCCTCCACCAAGGGATATTTTCCCTTCAGCTTCAAGGCGAAGCGCTGCTTTAATTATCTTATGCTGGTGTGATGCAACCTCTGAGAGGCGAATAAGGCCAATTACTTCAAGGTCATCCTGGATCATCGCAGCTGCACGGTTTGAGATATTGGCAAAGATTTTGGCACGCACCTCTTCCGATGCCGTTTTCAAGGCCTTGGTCAAGGTGTCATTATCAATATCACGTAAAATAGTCTGTAATGAGCGGGTATCAAGTTCAATCAGATTCTCAAAGGTGAACAACTTTTTTCTAATTTCTTCAACCAGGTCGGGATCGACGACATCCATCGCATCAAGAATGTTTTGATCCAGGTTATTTTTCATGGTTCCGAGCAGATCAACCACCTTGTCGATTCCGCCAACCTGTTTTTGTTCTTTGGCGACAACCAGACCGATCTCTCGGTACAGAGCATCTTCAATGCGAGTGATCACCTCAGGCGATATTTTTTCGATTTTGGCAATCCTGTACATCACGTCAGAGCGGATGGATTCAGGGAGGTTCAAGATAACCTCACCGGCGTGTTGTACCTCCTGTGTGGCTAAGACCAGGGCCACCGTTTGGGGATGCTCGTTTGACAACAGATCAGCTACCATGCGCGGCGGCATTAATGCGATGCTCTCCAAAGGGCGGGACTCTGTACCAAAGATAAATTGCTCCAAAAGCCTGTCTGTTCGCTCACCTTCATTGGTGGCCGTGATTGCGTTTTTTGTAAAGGCATCACCTTTTACCAAGAGACCAGAGAACTTTTGTCTCGATTCAACAAAATTCTGCAGGACTCTGTTTTGGGTCTCTTCCGGGATATAATCGATGCTCGCCATAATGCGAGTAACCTGACGAATTTCGTCATCGGATAACTCCTTGAGCACTTTGGCAGCTTCTTCTTCACTCAGACTGAGGAGAAGGATTGCAGCTTTATTAGGGCCGGTAAGGGGGGGGGCGCTCATGGGGTGTTATCTCTCCTGAATCCAGTTTTTGATGATGTAAGAGGTTAGGCGTTCATCGCTCATGACTTCTCTTCGAAGTCGTACAGTGGAATCCGGGATCACTTCTTGCGGCTTATTTATTGCCGCTTGATTGATACTCTGTTCTCGTTGAAGTTCAGGGACAGTTTTATGGTGCTGAACCACTTGCATGCTCATTTTTTTAATCAGGGGTCTGATTAAAAAAAAGTAGGCCAAAATGAAACCCACAGCAATCAGGACGATCTTGATAGCTGGTAGAGCATCGTAGAGCAGAGTCGATGGCATGGGCTCAAATTCAACCACAGGAGGCACAGCAGCCGGGATGAATGGAAGTGAAACAATATTGATTTGGTCACCACGCTTGGGCTGAAGCCCAATGGCCGTTGCGATCATGTCACCAATGGCATCAAGCTCCTCGGTGCTGCGAGATTCCTTAGACTCTGGGCTGGTCTCTGTGACCTCAATGAGCTTGTCGGCCACAAGGACAGAAACTGAAAGATTGGTAACATTCCCAACCGACTTGGTTGTTCTGCTCACGGTTTTGATCGTTCGGGATATGGAGCCAGGAAACACTCCGTTCTGATCCTGGCCCACCGGGGCATTGCTTGCAACACCTGAAATACCGCCGCCACCAACTGCCATGCCACGTTCTTCCTGTCCCTGCTCACTTCGAATGACCGGCTCTTCACTGTCAAAGCGTTCTTGAGTCTCCTCTGTTCGAGCAAAGTCAAGGGTCGCGGTGATACGAACCAAACTGTTATTTTCACCTACTGCTTTATCAAGTAACTCCTGTGCCCGGAGCTCCAGGCGCTGCTCCACCTGTTGTTGGTACGCGAGATCATCTGTTGAAAATCTCCCATCATCATGTTTTCCAAGTCCATGATTTAAAACGTTACCACCTGAGTCGATTACAGTGACGTGGTCAGCATTCAGACCAGTTATTGAACCGGCCACAAGGTGAATGACTCCTTTCACTTGATCCTGATCCAGTGAGCGTCCGGCAACCAGGGTGACAATAACTGAAGCAGTTGCATCTTGCTGCTGCTCTTCCAAGAGTCGTTTTTCAGGAAGGGCTAAATGGACACGAGCTGATTTCACAGGGTCCAGTGCTGTGATTGTTCGCCCCAGCTCCCCTTGCAGAGCGCGGGTGTAGTTTATTTTCTGGACAAAATCCGTCAGGGCAAAACTTTGCCTATCAAAGACTTCAAACCCCACACTGCTTTGTGAGGGCAGGCCGATTGCCGCAAGATTAAGACGAGTCTCGTGAAGCTGTTCGGCTGGAACCCAGATGTTTCGATCGTTATTCTTCAGTTGATAGTCAATTTTTTGCCCTTTAAGCCAGGTGACCACTGATACAACGTCATTCGGAGCCAGATTAGCATACAGAAGCTGGTAAGAAGCTGTACGAAATTGAACAATCAAGACGGTGAAGACCAGAACAGAAATCACGCCCACACCAACGATTGCCAGCTTACGAGACAACAGCCACCGTCCGAGCCTGTCGAATATATTCTGCTGACGCACAGGATTAGATCTTGGGTCCTCAGCGGAGCTACCGCCTTGAGTCTGTGATGATTCAGTGGCCATGATTTACGTCCTTCTGAATAAGGGGGGTACACTGATTAACTCAACTTCACCCTGTAACTCCCTGAAATAACACCTCAATAACGATCAACACGTGCAACGGTGAGCACAAGTAATGCTGATCATAATTGCTACAACGGGGCTCTGGCTATGCATTAAGGCAACCCTGTATGACCTGGTCAGTGGGGCTCAAGGTCATGCCCTGCGCACGCCATTTAGTCAAAATTTTGACAATGCCATCATCCGTATCCAAGGTTCCTGGCGGTTCAAACAAGAGAACCTGGTCTCTGTCCAGCTCAAGTCTTTTTTCTCTTTATGAGGCTTGCGCTTCACCGGAACGGAAAAATTAAAAAAGATCTAAATACTGTCTTTCTGGTCGACTTTACCTATTTTTTCAGACATGACCAATTTTTGAGACTCTGTTGCTGGTTCCATAAAAATAAAGGGAACGATCAAAATCAGTCCGCAGATTATGAGAAAAAATTGTCGGTTCATGGATTATAGTTTCTGTTGATACTTCCATAAACGCAAGCAAGTGTTGTGCCAGTTGTACCGCAAGGGGTTGAGACCCCCCAGCGAGAGGGTCGCAAGAATGATCGGGCTGGATCTTATGACGGATTATTATTCTGGTTAATCACTTTGACCACCAGGTATAATAAGAAAAAAAGAGAGGGGGCGCCTTCTACTCCAGGCTTACTGGGTTAAGAACGTCCATCTTATCTGGAATCAGGGTATCGTTCCATGTGCCCAGGCCCATAATTTAAGCAATATTTATCCGCTTACGATGACAACACAATCACACCCAATTGACATCCTTCCAGATCTTGCGGTTCTTATGCAGCAGGATTTACGTGAACTTCTCGGTGAGGGATTCGTACTCGAAGAGCCACTGTGCACAGAAGGCTCGTGGATTTCCAAAATTAATATTGCTGCATGGAACAAAGTCGTCGGAGGAGGCATAAACCAGGACTGGCAGATGCACGTCGGTAAACAGGAGTTGATCGGTAAGGGCTATGCTGTTTTTAACCCGGAACAATATCTCTCCGGCGACAAGGTCTGCCGAATAGCCATGCCAATTGTAAAGGAAGAACAGTCGCAGGGGGAAATCCTCTTTTTGTTCCCCGAGGATCCATTTCTGCAGCCGTTGAATAATGACGATGCCGGAGCGGTGGGGGACGAATCTGGCCAGAATGGCCGGGAGATTCTTCTTGTTACCAATAATCTGCCAGAAGCAGAAAGAATACAGGCAGCTTTATCTGAGTATGGATTGACATTTGTGACCATCGACTTCGGTGAGTCAATCCAGGACGCCTTAACTGATCAGGTACGGGGCGTTTTACTGATCAGCGAAAAGGTCTCGGAACAAACCATGGGAGTCGTTGTCAAGATCGCATCGGCGACCCCATTACCTCTGATTGCCGCCGGACCTGACTGGACCAAATCAAAAGTTGTCAAGGCTGTTAAATACGGGGTGCTTGATATTCTGTTAACCCCGGCCTCTTCTGAAGATATTTGTGCAAAGGTGGAAACCCATTTTGGTCTTTCACCAATTTGATGGGAGAAAAAGAGACTCTCCCGTTAAGTTTCCCAGTTTGAGACCAGCTCCTTTTTTTTAATTTTCTCCAGTAAGGTTGTGCGCTTTAATCCCAAAAGTCTTGCGGCTTCTTTTTTATTCCCAGCGGCTAATTCCATAGCTCGAATGATTAACTGGGTTTCATAATCACTGATCAGTTCGTTGAAGTTGACTTCGCCTTCATGCCAGTCCAGAGGTGCCCCAGCGGTGAAGGCTGGCCGGCAACTTGCGCATTCACAGGAATCTGTGGGGATGGCGGGGGGATTGTCCGGTGCAAAACTATCTTTTATTTTATCTGGCAGATCATCCAGTTGGACTTTTTTACCGGCAAACAAAACGGACATGAACTGGACCAGATTTTCCAACTCTCTCACATTTCCCTGCCAATCATAACTGAACAAGGCCTCCATAATTTGGGGACCGATGATGAGAGGAGGTCGTGATCGTTGCTTGGCGTAACTCTTGATAAATGTATCCAGAAGAAGAGGGATATCTTCTTTTTTATCGCGCAGGGGAGGGAGGGTCAAAGGGATGACACTGAGTCGATAATAGAGATCTTCACGAAAGGTTCCCTCTTCGACCTGACGCTCAAGGTTACAGTGGGTGGCCGCGATAACTCGCGTGTTGACTGAATAGGCCTTGAGCCCCCCCACAGGTTCAAACTCTTTTTCCTGAAGGACGCGCAGGAGTTTTCCCTGAAGAGAGGGTTTCATGTCACCAATCTCATCCAAAAACAGGGTTCCCCCATCAGCGTGCTGAATACGACCAATTTTATTTTGATTGGCACCGGTAAAAGCCCCCTTGGTGTACCCAAACAGCTCGCTTTCCAGAAGATCATCGGGAATCGCGGCACAGTTGACCGGTACAAAATTACCTCCCCGGCGACTACCTTGGGCGTGGATGGCCTTGGCCACAAGTTCCTTACCGGTTCCAGACTCACCGCGGAGTAGCACGGTAGAGGAGTCATCATCGGCCACCAAAGTGATCATATCAAAAAGACGGCGCATGGGCGGGCTTTGACCAATTAAACCATGAAAAGAACCATGGTCGCTCTTTACCTTTACTTGTGCCTGTGGACAATGCCGAAGCTGGGTCGCTGCACGATTCAGGGCCAGACTGATCTCGTCCGGATGACATGGTTCATGGAGATAAAAAAAGATTTTTTCTTGCAAAATGGTGGTCAGGATGTCATCCCGTTCCGGGGGCAGAACAGCAATGATCAAAATGCTCGGAAAATCGCCATTGATCTGACGAAGAAGATCCAGATGGTGCTGCAAGTCAGGGGATGTAAAATCAAGAAAAAGAACAGCTTGCGAGATTTGCCCCAACTGCTCCAACAGTTTGTTTTTATCTGTGATGGTCTGGACTTGAAAATTATTATCCTGGGGCAGGTCATTCAGGAACGACACCTGTGGGCTTGAATCGTACTTGATGAGAATGACTGGGACTTGCATGGCGCTTGGATTTGTTTGAGGCAGGGGTTGAAAAGATTTGCTCTATTGTGCCACCGAAGATACTGAATTGACGCACGCTGAAATATACAATTCCATTCAGAATATGAAAATATTACTATAAATCACCCTTGAAAAGAAGGTCGAATTCAAACTTAACATATCGACCCACAAATGAACAAGTTAGCAAATGCATAGCTGCGTTTTTGATGATGTGTCGTGTGGGAGAACGACCTACCGTGTGTGACATCCATTCCGACACAGCAAACGACACTATTATAAAAAGAAAGAGCGGAATGACATAATCCACAAAAGGAGAGACAGTTCCTGTAATCCACCAACAACGCCACAGAACAAGCAAAAAAAAATTCCCTGTAACCTCAATAGGCTACAGGGAATTTTGTACTCTGGCGGAGAAGGAGGGATTCGAACCCTCGGTGGAGTCTAACCCCCACACTCGCTTAGCAGGCGAGCACCATCGGCCTCTCGGTCACCTCTCCAAATATGGCGGAGGAAGTAGGATTCGAACCCACGGTACTTTCGTACAACGGTTTTCAAGACCGCCGCCTTAAACCACTCGGCCATTCCTCCAGAACTTACGTCACAACCTTTTACCACCTCGATCAAAAACTGTCAACAAACAGGGGGACTCACTGTACTCCAAAAATACTGATTGCAAGCAACAGGACAGTATTCATAAAAGACGTTCATTTTCCCCGATAAACCCCAACAACCATATTATAACCCAATGAGCGAAAAGTCCGCATAGCTCAGCTCTTTAACAGGGCTGCTATCAACGGAAATTCATTCAAAACCGGACGCCACCGCAAGAAAACACAAATTCGTAAACTTTACATGAAACCAGCCCGTCAATCGGTTACAATACGCACTATACGACAAAAAAGAATCAACCCATCCACAAGCCCCATAGAAACCTGCCCCTGACTCAATATATATGGATACATCAAACGACCTTTCAGTAGACCTCCAGGATCTGACCTGCCTCTATGAGATCACCAAGGAACTCGCCTCGGCAACTGACCTGCGGGATTGCCTGGATAAGGCCATGCAAACCCTGGCCGATCTCAAACTTATGACCAACGGTACGGTCTCAATTGTCAACCCGATAACAGGTAAACTGGAAATTGAAGTGGCACACAACCTGACCGCCGAAAACCGCAAACGCGGACAATATCAGATTGGTGAAGGCATCACCGGGCGAGTTGTGGCCTCCGGCGATCCAATCATTGTCCCTCAAATAAGCGATGAGCCGTTGTTTCTAAACAAGACCAGGGCACGAGGTGACCAGGTCAAACAAAGGGGCTCATTCATCTGCGTTCCCATCCAGAGCGGAAAACAGGTGATAGGAGCCCTCAGCATAGACCGGGTTTACGAAAATGGTCTGGATCAGGCCGAAGCAGATCTGCGCTTTCTCACCATCCTCAGCAGTCTGATCGCCCAAACGGCCCAACGTATTCAGATTGTCAACCAGGAAACAAAAGAGTTGCGGAGCGAAAACCAGAAACTCAAACGTGAGCTTTCTGGTAAAAACCGCATCACCGACATCATCGGCAATTCGAGCCGGATGCAGGAGGTCTTTGAAATGGCCCACCGGGTTGTGGACTCCACAGCCACAGTCCTGCTCCGGGGCGAGTCCGGAACCGGTAAAACCCTGGTGGCAAAAGCCCTGCATTACAACAGCCGTCGTCGTGATCAATCTTTCATGGTCGTCAACTGCTCAGCTCTGCCCGAGACCCTGCTCGAAAGCGAGCTTTTTGGCCATGAAAAAGGAGCCTTTACCGGGGCCACAGAACAAAAAATCGGCCGATTTGAACAAGCCAACGGAGGAACCCTGTTCCTTGATGAAATAGGTGAGATCAGTCCATCAGTCCAGATCAAACTCTTACATGTTGTTCAGGAGAGAAACTTCCAGCGACTCGGTTCAAACACATCAATCTCCTGTGACGTCCGGCTGGTAGCAGCCACCAACCGTGATCTGGAACAGGCCGTAAAAGAAGGTTCTTTCCGCGAAGACCTCTACTACCGACTCAACGTCTTCCCCATCTACATGCCGCCTCTACGGGAACGACGCACCGACATTCTCCTTTTGGCCGAGTATTTTCTCGACCTGTTCAACAAGGAAAACAACAAAACAATTAAACGGATATCCACACCAGCCATCGATTTACTCATCCAATACCACTGGCCGGGAAATGTCCGCGAACTGCAAAACTGCATGGAACGAGCGGTGCTGATTTGTGATGACGATACCATCAAAAGCATTCACCTTCCACCAACCCTGCAGAGCCCGGAATCAATCAATGGTGAGCAACTCATGTCGCTGGCTGGAGCAGTGGAGAATTTTGAAAAAGACCTGATCATCGAAGCTCTGAAACAGAACAACGGCAACCAGACACGGGCAGCCAAAAGCCTGGATACCAGCCTCAGGATTATCAACTATAAAATCCACAGCTACCATATCGACCCAAAACAATACAAGATCACGGTCAAATGAAACTACTCCTCCACATCTGTTGCGGTCCCTGCACAACCTATCCGCTGCCTCTGCTCCGTGAAAGTGGCATGGAGGTTGTGGGTTATTTCTACAACCCAAATATCCACCCGTATCGTGAATTCAAAAAAAGGATGGGCGGGGTCAGAGAACTGGCTGAACAGGAAAAAATAGACATTCATTATGAAAAGGAATACGGCCTCACCGACTACCTGCGCCGAGTCGTCTTCCATGAACACCGACGCTGCCAACTCTGTTACAGGATACGCCTTGAACGAACGGCAATCAAGGCCCGTGAACTGGGAGCCGGAGCATTTTCCACCACCCTGCTCTACAGTCGCTATCAAAATCATACTACAATCCGTGCCCTGGGCCAGGAGATGGCAGAGAAATACGAAATTCCATTCTACTATGCCGATTTCAGAGAGGGCTGGCAAGTGGGCATTGATCGGTCGATTGAAAAGAATTTATATCGACAAGCTTATTGCGGCTGTATATATAGTGAGCAGGAACGCTATGATAAGCTGCTCCGGAAGAAAAAGAAAAATATGGGTCAGCTGGACAGCCACCAGGAAGATTAAACAGGGGTATCCCCCCTGCGCAGCTTCATGCAAAAGCGTTCAGCAATAATATCGCAATCGTTTTTAATTTTTTAAATAATAAAAGGGAACAACAGCATGGTATCAATCATTGTTCTGGCAACCACAAACGCCAACAAAATTAAAGAATTTCGGGAAATGGTCAAAGATTTTCCAGTCGAAATTCGTTCTCTGGCCGACTTTGGCCCCATTCCACCTGTCGTTGAAGATGGGGAAACTTTTGACGACAATGCCTACAAAAAAGCGCACCAGACCGCACGGGTTTTGGGTCTGCCGACTATTGCCGACGATTCAGGTCTTGTGGTTGAGGCACTTGACGGGGCGCCCGGGGTCTACTCGGCCCGTTACGCCGGTGAAAATGCCACAGATGATGAAAACTGCAACAAACTGTTAGAGGCGCTTAAGGGGAAAAGCAATCGCAAGGCTGCTTTTCAGTGCGTACTCTCTGTCGCCGTACCTTCCGGGCCGGCACTCACCTATGAAGGGCGCTGTGAAGGGGTCATCATTGATGAAAAACGGGGCAACAGTGGTTTTGGATACGATCCTGTCTTTTATCATGAGGGTCTGGGCAAGACATTTGCCGAATGTAACATGGAAGAAAAAAACCTCGTCAGCCACCGTGGCCTGGCAATGGCCGAGTTGACTGCTGAATTTGACAAGGTACTCAAATGGCTCGAACAAAGACTCTTTGAAGAAAAACCTCCCAAACCAGATCACGAAGAATTTGAGCATAACGACTGGTCAAAATAAGGAAAATACAGCAACCGTACTCTCTGTTCTCTTTATACGACAAAACCGATATTCCTCAAGGTAGCCTCACCTGGTGAATATCGGTTTTTTAATGCACACACACACCCAGAAGAGTGTTCCTGATTACTCTTGTTTGAGATCACGAGTGAGGAGGTCCATGACCGCTGTGGAGCAATCCTTATCCTCATAAAGAATCTGGTAAACCTGCTCCAGAATCGGCATTTCAACTTCCAGTTTTGCGGCCAGACCATGAACACTGCGTGTGGTCTTGACCCCTTCCGCAACCATCTCCATATCCTCGAGAATTTGTGACAGTTTTTTACCCTGACCGAGCTTAAGACCCACAGTTCTGTTCCGGCTGAGATCTCCAGTACATGTAAGAACCAGATCACCAAGACCGCTGAGCCCAAAAAAGGTTTGGGGATCGGCACCCATTTTAACCCCCAGGCGGGTCATTTCTGCCAGACCACGGGTGATCAGGGCGGCACGACTGTTAAGACCAAACCCGAGACCGTCACAAATACCGGCAGCAATGGCCACAATATTTTTCAGAGCAGCGCTGATTTCCAGGCCAATGAGATCATTACTGCCATAAACACGAAAAGTGTCAGTCACAAATGTCTGTTGGAGCTGCACGGCCTTCTCTGAATTGCGGCAACCAATGGTTACAGCCGTGGGAAGATTCAGGGCCACTTCCTTGGCAAAAGAAGGGCCTGAAAGTACAGCCAGCTCTATTTGACGACTCTGCTGGTTTGACCCAGCCGTAGCCTCGGTCATAACCTGAGCCATAACCTGAGTCATGGTCATGAGAGACTGGTTTTCAATACCCTTGACCGCCGAAATAACAGTTGTTCCCGGCTGAAGATGGGGGAGCAGATCAGTAAAAACCTGTCGATACCCATGGGATGGGACAACCATACAGACCACGGAACAGTCACAAACGTCAACCAGATCAGCGATGGGCCTCAGTTTTTCAGGAAAGATAAATCCAGGCAAGTAACGTTTATTTTCACGCTCCCGGGTCAAGGCTGCCACATGTTCAGGCCGATGACCCCACAGCAGGGTACTGATCCCCTTACCGGCCAAAAGACCGGCTATTGCTGTACCCCAAGACCCTGCTCCGATGACAGCAATCTGTTGCGGAATGCCGTTATTCATCTACCTGTTCTTCGTCTTCAGAATCATCAGCGGCAAGTTGATCCATCCCCACCACTCGCTCATTTTCTTCCAGGTTTATGAGACACACACCTTGGGTCGTTCGACCAATAACCCGCACATTTTTGAGAGGCATGCGGATCATCTTGCCGGAATCTGCAATCAACATAACCTCATCCTGGTCTTCAACCTGCATAGCCCCAAGAACATCACCGTTCCGTTCGCTGGATTTAATGGCAATTATTCCCTTCCCGCCACGGTATTGAATCCGATATTCATCAACAGGGCTTCGTTTACCGTAACCATTTTCAGTTACAGTAAAAATAGGCGCATCACCAGACAGAACCATGGCTCCAACTACCGCATCACCTTCACCCAGTTGAATACCCTTGACTCCAGCTGCCGTTCGGCCCATAACGCGAACATCAGACTCATGGAAACGAATGGACATCCCTTTTTTGGAGATCAGGAATACGGTATCATCACCACTGAGCAGGTGGGCACCAATGATCTCATCACCCTCGTTAATGGTCAGAGCTCGTTTTCCTTTCTTTAATGGACGGTTAAACTCTTTCAGACTGGTTCGCTTAACACGACCTGAGCGAGTGACCATAAGAATGGTACGCTCACCGCCCTCATCACTGAAATCTGCAACCGGTAAGATTGCCGCCACCCGTTCACCCTCAGCCAGGTTGAGAAGGTTAACGATCGCCTTACCGCGTGCGGTGCGCCCAGCCAATGGTAATTGATAAACCTTTCGCCAGAAAACCTTTCCATGGTTAGTAAAAAAGAGGAAGGTATCCAGGGTTGAGGCCACATAGAGGTTGGAAACAAAGTCTTCTTCAATGTTCGCCACGCCACGCACGCCCTTACCGCCTCGATGTTGGCTCCGGTAGAGATTGACAGGATTGCGCTTGATATAACCGGAATGAGTGACGGTGACCACCATCTCCTCAGGGGTGATCATATCTTCGGGCAGAATCTCATCTACAGCATCAATGATCTCGGTTCGGCGCTCGTCACCGTACATATCCCTGATCTCGACAAACTCATCACGGATAATCTGCATGACCAGAAGTTCATCACCCAGAATCTTATTCAGCCACTCGATCAGTTTGATTATTTCATTATAATCATTGATTATTTTGTCTCTTTCAAGGCCGGTTAAGCGTTGCAGACGCATATCAAGAATGGATTGAGCCTGGATCTCGCTTAAGGAAAAACGCTCAATGAGCTGAGCTTTGGCCAAAGCTGGATTTTGAGCCGACCTGATTAAGGCGACCACCTCATCCAGGTTACTGATGGCAATCTTGAGCCCCTCCAGAAGATGGGCCTTTTCTTCAGCCTTGCGTAATTCAAAGGCGGTCCGTTTATAGACCACTGTTTTGCGGTGTTGGATAAAATGTTCAAGGATCTGTTTGAGATTGAGGACCTCAGGTCGATTATTCACAATAGCCAGGAGAATCACACCAAAGGAACGCTGCAATGGGGTCATCTTGTAAAGCTGATTCAAGATGATGTCAGCGACCTCATCTTTTTTCAGTTCGATAACTATACGCAGACCCTGACGATCTGACTCATCACGGACCTCTGAAATCCCACTGATCTTTTTGTCCTTGATCAGCAGGGCAATTTTAGTCACCAAGGTTGCCTTGTTTTGCTGATAAGGGATCTCCGTGACAATAATGGCTTCTCGGTTAGCACTGCCTTTGATTTTTTCAATGTGGGTTTTTGAGCGCATCATGACCCCGCCGCGACCTGTCTCATAGGCCTCACGGATCCCGGTGCGCCCGCAAATCATTGCACCGGTGGGAAAATCAGGACCGGTGATGGTCTCCATCAACTCATGGATGGTGAGTCCCGGAGTGTCAATCATGGAAATCAGGCCATCCATGATCTCGGTGAGGTTGTGAGGTGGAATATTTGTAGCCATACCCACAGCAATACCCGAAGATCCATTGACCAGTAACGCAGGAATTTTACTGGGCATGACCGAGGGTTCGGTCATGGAGTTGTCGTAGGTGGGAATAAAATCGACGGTCTCTTTTTCCAGATCAGCAACAATCTCCTGATCGATTTTGGTCATTCTGGCCTCGGTATAACGCATGGCCGCTGGTGAATCACCGTCCATACTGCCGAAGTTACCCTGCCCATCCACCAGAGGATAGCGCATGGAAAAATCCTGAGCCATGCGAACAATGGTATCATATGCAGCTGTATCACCATGTGGATGATACTTACCAATCACATCACCAACAATTCTGGCTGACTTAACAAAGGGGCGATTATGAAAAACCCCCAGTTCACGCATGGCAAAAAGTGCTCGACGATGTACTGGTTTGAGGCCATCACGGACATCGGGCAGGGCCCGGCCAATAATGACGCTCATTGCGTAGTCGAGATACGATTTCTGCATCTCCTTTTCAATGGAAATTGTGCCGATTTGTTCGTTTTCTGTGGTCATAGATTCTGATCAGTCCTTTAAATCACACCAAGCGGGAAAAGCAGGTTGCAATATCCCGTATTTTAAATATCAAGAGCGGTTACTTCCAACGCATGATTTTGAATAAATTCACGACGGGGTTCTACCTTATCGCCCATGAGAGTTGTAAAAACATCATCAGCCTGTTCCGCGTCATTAATAGTAACCTGAACAAGAGCCCGGTTTGTTGGGTTCATTGTGGTCTCCCAAAGTTGCTCAGGATTCATTTCACCCAGACCTTTATAACGTTGGAGATGACCACCTTTGAGAGTTTCGGAACGAACGAGCTGAAGAAGGGTTTGCCAATCAGCAACATTGAATTCCTGAATTTGGCCACTTTTGGTCGTCTTGGTCAGGGTAAATTCGCAACGCAACAGTTCTTTGATTGAAGCAAAAAAGCTCAACGCTGTCCGGTATTCGTTGATCAGTGGAATTTGTGGTCCAAGGGTTACCATGACCTGTACCTTTCCACGCATGGCAATATCAACTTCATAACAGTTGGGACGCCAGCGACAGCAACGACTGTTACCAATAATTAAATCCGGGCCCATGAGTTTCTCTGTTAAATTCTTTAAAAAGGACTCATCCTGAAACTGATCGGCGGTGGTAACATTGTTACTCAGGAGAAAATAAAGCATATCTTCCCATATATTCATCCGTGAAAGATAGGCAACTATTTTTTGGTAACCTGAAAGTTTTTTGAGTAATTCCTTAAGGGTCTCATTTTTTAATTCTAATTTTCGTTCATCCTTTGTTGTAACAGTCATGGCCTGGGAAGCATCAGTAAAAAGATGTTCACTCAGGTCTTCTTCCTCAAGAAAGTACTGCTCACGTTTGCCGCGTCCCAATCGATAGAGGGGTGGTTGTCCAATATAAACAAAACCTCCCTCAACCAGCGGCAACATCTGCCGATAAAAAAAGGTGAGCAGCAAAGTACGGATATGAGCACCATCCACATCGGCATCTGTCATGATAATAACTTTATGATACCGAAGCTTTTCAAGATCAAACTCTTCTTTGCCAATACCGCAACCCAGTGCGCCAATCAGATTTTTTATTTCTTCACTATTGAGAACCTGATCAAATCGGGCCTTTTCCACATTCATGATCTTGCCACGTAAGGGAAGAATAGCCTGAATGGACCGATCACGACCCTGTTTGGCAGAACCGCCTGCCGAGTCACCCTCA
>JACKQG010001995.1_pt1 | contig 27340 bp, 18 predicted proteins | sample 8237621 | NCBI WGS metagenome assembly JACKQG01 (sample SAMN15677084, study PRJNA649215) | marine metagenome | biome: marine; feature: Black Sea; material: saline water; isolation source: suspended particulate matter (SPM) from the Black Sea western gyre | collected 2013-06-09/2013-06-10 | depth... | reverse complement strand
TTAAACTATTATCAAGTTTCTTTTTTAACATAAACAGTTTTTAAGCATCAACTAATTACCTGGCATCAATTGTACTGTGATTCTGTCTGCCAGTAGCAGCCCTTTTGGAGTTAAACACAAATAATCAGCTTTCCAAAATGCACGTGCTTCATCACATAATCCTTGAACAAAAGCAACCTGTTCTTTACTCCAGCATAGTTCATAGCTGTCCAGCCAATGCTCAATATTTATTCCTTCAGAACTTCGTAAACCCAGCATTAAAGATTCTGAAGCCAGCTCTTTTTTTGTGAGTTTTTCTTCAAATTCAATGGGCCAGTTCTTGTCCCCAAGCAACTGGTGGTATTTTCTGAGCGAACGAACATTGCCCCAACGAGTTTGCTGAAAATAGGAATGTGCTCCAACTCCAAAGCCAAAATAGTTTTGGCCGGACCAAACCAATAAGTTATTACGGCCCTCTTTTGTGTTTTTTGAAAAATTTGAAACTTCATACTGAAATAATCCGGCTTTTTCGAGACGTTCTACTGCCCACAAATACATTCTCTCAAATTGTTCCTGATGTTCTGTTTCCCATTTTCGAATTAGTTTATTTTTTCCAAAAGATGTTTGTTCGTGTATTTCAAGCCCATATAAAGATAAATGAGAAGGATCGCCGGCAAGAGCTTCCTCAACATCATTTTTGAAGCTTGCCACACTTTGTTCTGGAACACCAAACATTAAATCCAAGTTCCAATTACTGAACGGTGAATTATTAACCGTTTTCACTGCTTGCCGCAAGTCTGCTGAATTGTGACAACGATCCAACTGTTGCAGGATTGAAGATTGGAAACTCTGCCCTCCTATGCTAAGCCGGTTGACACCTAATTCAAACAGTCCGCTTAGATAGTCTGAATTAACATCTTCAGGATTCATTTCAAATGATATTTCAGTTTGAGCTGTCCATGGAAAATACTCCTGCAACTGATCCAGTAATGCTGAAACCTCTTTTAGTGTCAGGCGTGAAGGAGTCCCACCTCCAAAATAAATAGATTTTAACGGAGTGCTCTCAGAAATTATTTTTCCATTTTCATTAGCTTCATTTTCTTTCAGCATTTCCGCACGTCTGCTAATTTCATCAATTACAGCCTGAAGATATTTTCCATGTAAATTTGCACGATCACGCCTTACAGCGAAGGAACAAAAAGGGCATATTTTTTTGCAAAATGGGATATGAAGATAGACTGCCGGTATAAGACCAACTTTTTTTAAGATATTATTACTTATATTCACTTTTTTTCACCAAATATATCAGTTAACTATTTGTTGATGTTTGATTTAACAGAAGATCTTTTTTGTTGATTTCCTGAGACAGATAAACTACATTATCAATCCCGGATATTTATTATTTATTGGAAGTGTATTCTTCCTTTCTCTATCTTTTTTTAAGAATCAAACCTTATAGGTCAGGAAAAAATTTTACAATTATAACATCTTGATATTATAGTAAATTCCAACACTATCAATTCTGATATTTAAATTTTAGTTGAATTTATACAACTGAGATTTTATAGTTGATAACAATTCATTGCTCTACAAATAGCGAGGTGTTTTTCGGGTTTGCTAAGCAATGGGTTGTTTACATGATTTTTGCATAGCAGGAGCAGATCAATAAGCGCAATTAGGGTCTGCAAGTTTTACTCGTTTGAGTAAACTAAAATGAAAGTGAAGCACACCATGGATTGGATAAACTTCAAATATATCTTAAATTACATAGCAATTAAAGGCATTCATGAAAATTAAGCGCCTGTTCACCATGGAAGGTGAGGGACCGTACCGGTCAATCGAGTTTGAAAAACGGACTTCTATAATCCGAAATCCTGATGGTTCTGTGGTCTCTGAGTGGGACAATGTGACTGTGCCAAAACACTGGTCACAAGTTGCCACAGACATCATGGCACAGAAATATTTTCGCAAGGCAGGCATTCCTAATCATCTTAAGCCAGCCAAAGAAAAAGATGTTCCTGCATGGTTACAAGCTTCAATACGTGACCCGCTAGATGAAACTCAGAGTGCTGAAAATTCTGAGTCTTCCACGAAAAATTCAACCAAATCTGAAATAGATGCGCGAGAAGTTTTTCATCGTCTTGCTGGTTGCTGGACCTATTGGGGTTTCAAGCACAACTATTTCGATACTGAAGAAGACGCACAGGCTTTTTATGATGAATTGTGCCACATGCTGGCCAACCAAATGGCAGCACCAAACTCCCCTCAATGGTTCAACACCGGCCTCAACTGGGCTTATGGACTGGATGGTCCTGCACAGGGACATTACTATGTAGATCCAAAAACAGAAGAAGTAACTCCTTCAAGCGATGCCTATACTCGGCCGCAGCCTCATGCATGTTTCATACAGGCTGTCAAAGACGATTTGGTCCGTGAAGGAGGTATTATGGATTTATGGACCCGTGAAGCACGTCTATTTAAATATGGTTCCGGTACCGGTTCAAACTTCTCGGACCTTCGCGGAGAGATGGAACCACTGTCCGGAGGGGGTGTATCTTCAGGACTGATGTCATTTCTCAAAATTGGTGATTCTGCAGCCGGCGCGATCAAGTCTGGCGGAACTACCCGCCGTGCGGCAAAGATGATCTGTATTGATGCCGATCATCCTGATATTGAAAAATTTGTTAACTGGAAAGTTCATGAAGAGCAAAAAGTTGCCGCCCTGGTGGCAGGTTCTAAAACGATTAAAGGACTGATCAACGAACTATTCAGAGCGATTCACGGCTGGGGAGATGAGACTGAAAAGTTTGACCTCAAGTTGAATAAAGACCTGCGTAAAGTCGCCAAAAAAGCCCGACTGGCACAAATGCCTTTCAGCTATGTGCACCGTATCATCCATTTGGCACAACAGGGTTACACTGATGTTTTCTTTGAAGAGTATGATACAGACTGGAATTCTGAAGCATATCAAACTGTTGCAGGGCAAAATGCAAATAATTCAGTACGTCTAAACAATAAATTCATGCAGGCCGTAGAGCAGGACAAAGACTGGGATCTTTACTGGCGTGTTGAAAAAGTAAAAGCCAAAAAGAAAGCTAGAGAACCTGTACCGTGCAAGACACTCAAGGCTACTGAACTCTGGGAAGAAATTGCCTATGCAGCCTGGGCATCGGCTGATCCTGGAATTCAGTTTGACACAACAATCAATGAATGGCATACCTGTCCTGCAGATGGACCTATTCGAGCTTCAAATCCCTGTAGCGAGTACATGTTTTTGGATGACACAGCCTGCAACCTGGCTTCATTGAATTTGTTGCAGTTTCGTGATTCAAAAACAGGAGAGCTTGATATTGCAAAACTAAGACATGGATCCAGAATATGGACAATTGTTTTAGAAATAAGTGTTTTGATGGCTCAATTTCCAAGTAAAAACATTGCAGAGCTTTCTTATCAGTTCCGGACACTTGGCCTTGGTTACGCCAATATGGGAACATACTTAATGGTAAACGGGATTCCTTATGATTCCCCGAAGGCTCTTGCAGTGTGTGGTGCTGTTACTTCGATCATGCACATGACCTCTTATGCAACTTCTGCTGAATTAGCAAAGGAACTTGGTACATTCAGAGGATATGAACGGAACAAGGATAATATGCTGAGAGTGGTCCGTAATCATAGACGAGCGGCATTTCGTGCACCTGATAGTGAGTATGAAGGTTTATCCATCAAACCTGTAGGAATAGACAGCCAGCATTGCCCTCCTGAACTTCTCAAAGCAGCACAACAAGATGCGAACCAGGCTCTCAAACTGGGGGAAAAATACGGTTTCCGCAATGCACAAGTCACTGTGATTGCTCCCACTGGCACCATTGGTTTACTGATGGATTGTGACACTACAGGTATAGAACCTGATTTTGCTCTGGTTAAATTTAAGAAGCTCGCAGGCGGCGGTTATTTTAAAATCATTAATAACTCTATAACTCCAGCTCTCTCAAAACTTGCTTACAAAGATGCTGAGATTGCTGATATTGTGAATTACGTAAAAGGACATGCCAGACTTGACGGCAGTCCCTGTATCAATGCTAATGTCTTGCGTGCCAAAGGTTTTACTGAAGATGTACTTAAACGTATTGAAGAACAGTTACCAACAGCATTTGATATCAGCTTTGTTTTCAACATGTTTACTCTTGGAGAGTCATTTTGCAAGCAAACACTGGGTTTGAGTGATGAGCAGCTTGGCAACTTTGAATTTAGTATTTTAAAGCATCTTGGATTTACCAGTAAAGAGATTGAGGCTGCAAATGACTATATTTGCGGAACAATGACCATTGAAGGTGCTCCACACCTAAAAACGGAACATTATAATGTGTTTGACTGTGCAAATAAATGTGGACGCAAAGGTCAGCGATTTATTGCACCACAGGCACACATCAGGATGATGGCAGTTGCTCAGCCTTTTATTTCCGGCTCAATTTCCAAAACTATCAATATGCCAAACGATGCAAATGTTGCGGATATGAAAGAGGCCTTTACCACTTCATGGCATAGTGGTTTAAAGTGTAATGCACTTTATCGCGATGGTTCCAAACTCAGCCAACCGCTTAACGTTAGTACAGAAGATGATTTGTGGGTAGAAGACGAACTTGAGGAGGGAACAGCTGCACTACCGGCACAGGTTCGGATTGCAGAAAAAATTATCCACCGCTACATTGCCAAACGCAGGAAATTACCACAACGTCGAAAAGGCTACACACAAAAAGCTGTTATCGGTGGGCACAAACTATACCTGCGTACAGGTGAGTATGTAGATGGTAGTATCGGTGAAATATTTGTTGACATGCATAAAGAAGGTGCTGCATTTAGAAGCTTGATGAATAGTTTTGCAATTGCCATTTCACTTGGTCTGCAGCATGGTGTACCTCTTGAAGAGTTTGTTGAAGCCTTCATTTTTACACGCTTTGAACCAAACGGAATGGTTTCCGGCAATGACTCCATCAAAATGAGTACATCTATCATTGATTATATTTTTCGTGAACTTGCAATTACTTACCTCGGACGTAACGAGTTGGCACATGTCAACGCTGATGAACTTCAGGCCAGTGCCGTTCATTCTCAGGATGAAAGCGAACCGGAGTTTGAAAACGAGCAGGTTATCTCAGAGAGGACCCTCAGTACTGAAGAGAGTCAGAAATTTCTGGACAAAGAGGAACAAACCGAATTTGAAGGTGTAGATTTTGCTCTCCTCAAACAAACTGATTCAGAGCAGGAACAGATGCATACAGATTTTTCAGGCAGTTCAGATTTTGACACAAATAATAACAACGATAGTTGGAAAGCACAGGAGCGCTCTACCTCAAACCTTGTTCAGGAAGCGCGTATGAAAGGTTATGAAGGAGAAGCCTGCCATACCTGTCAGCAATTCACCATGGTACGCAACGGCTCTTGCCTCAAATGTGCATCCTGTGGAGCTACCAGCGGTTGTTCTTAGACTGCTGACAGTAGTGATTGTTTAAATTTTGTCCAGCTTTTTATTTTTCTAATGAGCAACGCTCATAGGAAGTACATTATTAACTTTGGACGGCAGGCACTTTAGCAGCCTGCCCACAGAGATCATAATTAGCATCTCACCTACCTGTGCCCCCACCTGCAGACATCCAGACGATATCAAAACGTGGGATAGCTTTGTTGGTTACACTGGTTATTTTGGCCCTGCTGGCAATCTTCATGACTGAGTTTGCTTTTGAGACTAAACTTGAAACACGGGGTATCCAAAATTATCAGGCATCATTCAAAGCAAAAAATGCTGTCAAGTCGATGTTTAAGGCAGTTCTGGAAGGACTCGAAAAGCAAGATGAATTTAAATTTTTCAGGGTTTATCTGGAAAATTTGCAGAAAAATTTTAGTGAGTTTTCTGGTAAAGACTGTACGCTTTTAAATCCCTGCAAACCTGAAAGATTGATTGCAGGAGTTATTGCAGATTTTCCTGATGTTATTTTTTATACTCCCTTCATCCGTCCAATTGATCATCTCTACAATTTGAACCGGATTCAAACACCACCTTTTAGAACAGTTAATCCAGAAGCAAAATCTGATGTTCGTTTGGCCAATCAATTCATAAATATTTTTAATGCCGGAAATTATAATACAACTCAAAAATCTGACGCAACCGTCTTCATTCAAAATCCTCAACTGGGTATTAACCAAATTCTGCCAATTTACGCAGCAATTTTTGATTGGTTGGATAAAAACAATGAAATATATGATTCAGATGTTTATGGAACAATTGGAGCGGAAAGAGAATATTACGCAGGAACAAAACCGGCAGTTTCAATAAAAAACGGATATTTAGATATTTTGAGTGAAGTCCAACTGATTCCGCTAATTTCACAGGAACAAATACCTTTGGCATTCTGGGAAATTAAGTTTACAACATATCCTGTAGGAAGGAAATATAATCGCTCAAGCAACTTCTCTTTGATTAATCCTCGTATAAATATTAATCTGGCAACCTCTGCAGAAATTATTGAATTTTTAGAACAATTTGATCAAAATACTGTTTATTTTGCCAGCTATTCTTCCAAAGATTACGAAAATATATACGAACAGGATTTATTTCAAAAAAGGAATGAAATTGCAGAAGAGCTGACAAAATTGCCGCGATCAAAATTGAATAACAAAGATATAAAAAACAAATTAAAAAATATTACACAGTACTACAGTAAAACTAATGACTTTTTCACTGCAAACAGTTTCTGGTATAAAATTCACCTGAAAACAGAAATTGACAATGTAATTGCTGAAGTGAAAGCAGTTGTCTCAGTAGAAAGAAAAGAAGAAACTGGCAAAGTTACAAAATTGAGTATTCACAGTTTTTGGTTGAGGTAATGTTTAGTGGCTAAAATAATTGGAAAAAAGATTATTCGACTAGAGCAAGTTGATTCAACAAATTCATACCTAAAAAACCGTAAGCAGTTACTACAGCAGCATGGTTTAGTAGTAATTACAAAAAAACAAACTGCCGGTCGAGGACGAGCCGGTAGAAAATTTTTATCTCTACCAGAGAAAAACCTGACATTTTCTATTGTCTTACATCCCAACCTGCCACTTGCTGAGGTTCAGATATTTGCATTATTGGCTGGTATAGTTGTAGCCAGAGTTTTAGATAACTATTTTAGTAACATAAGACTCAAATGGCCAAATGATGTTTTAGTAAGAGAGAGAAAAATCTGTGGAATATTGCTCGAAACGGACGTTATTCCTGAACATAATTTTCCGGTACTGATACTGGGGATAGGCTTAAACACCAAAGGAGGTCTGATAGATTACCCTGATGAATTACAGTCAATTATTACTACAATGGAACTTGAATCAGCAAGCTCTTCAAAATTAACAAATACACCAGGCAACCTTCCTTTGATTGATAATGAAACTGTTTTACAGCAACTCTTAACTGAACTTGAACAAAGTTTGGAAGACTTCAGTTTTTGTCCTTCTGTAACACATAATAATGAAGTTATAAATGACGGCCGCGCAGCTCTTTTAAAAGAATGGCTGCAAAGAGCAGATGCAATTGGCAGGAAGGTACGCAGTTTGAATAAAAAAGAGGAACAGAAAAAACATCCCGGTACTGTAGGGATAATTGAAGGTATGTCACGGGAAGGTTTCCTGCTGATACGAACAGCTAATGGACATCTCATAACGCATGTTACTGGAGATATTCTTGAAATAAAAGGTGACAAATAATGATTTTAACTGTAGATATTGGTAATAGTGACGTAGTACTAGGAATCTTTAAAGACTCTGAAATACTCCAAAGCTGGCGTTTACACACTGGTCTTCACCAAAGTGTGGATGAATATGAAATGCTCGTAAGGGGTATGCTTTTCGCATGCGATTTCAGCTTGGAAGATGTAAAAGGTGCAGTACTGAGTTCTGTTGTGCCTGAACTAACAGATGTTTTTTTCAAATTAATAGAAAATTTGATCGGAAAAGCTCCAATCAAGGTCAGTCATGAACTGGAATTTGGTATAAAAATAAATACTGAGATTCCTTCCAGAGTAGGTCAAGACAGGCTGATCAATGCCACAGCTGCATACCAGCAATATAAAACTTCACTAATCATCATTGATTGTGGAACTGCTACAACTCTTGATGTAGTAACTGCTGAAGGTGTTTTTGAAGGTGGAGTGATCTGTCCTGGATTATTAATTTCTGCGGAAGTATTATTTGCCAAAGCAGCTCAGTTGTTTCAGGTGAACCTTGAAATGCCCGAAAAAGTAATCGGCAAAAACACAACTGACAGTGTTAAATCCGGTCTCATATATGGATATGCTGGCATGATAGAATCTTTAATAAATAAAATATCGCAGGAATTAGAAGAACAAGGTCAACCACATCCGACTGTAGTTATCACAGGTGGCTTGGCCTTAAAAATATCGCACTTACTCCCTGATACAAATTTTCATGCAGATTTGACGTTGCGGGGTTTATACCTGTTTCATGCAATGAACAAAGTATAAATAATAAAGTTATTCATTTATTAATAATCAAATCTCCAATAACTCTACAACTGCAAAATAAACATGGCTGAAGAAAATATTGACGGTCTAGAAGGTTTGGATGATTTTGGTGACGATTTTGGTGAACAACTTGATTCCTTCATGGAGAGTGATGGAGATGATGAGGGAGACAGTGAATTAGATTCATTTTTTGAAGATCTTTCTACTATTGATGACCTTGAAGGTGATGATGATAGTGAAGGTGGAGAAGAGAATAATGGTGCTGATGAATTGGCTGAGAAAGAGCTTGAACCTGATTCAGATGATGATGATGATGACGATGACGATGACGATGACGGTGACGGTGATGTCCTCGAAAAAGAAGCCAGCAGTGACGTAGATGTAAAGGCTGAAGAAAAACAAACAGATAATACTAAGAAACCAAAAACAAAAAAAACAAAATCTGCTAAATCATTTCCGGTGAAGGCAGCAATAATATCTGCATTGACAGGGTTGATTTTGGGTATCATAACTGTTGTTGTACTGTATTTCATGGCAAGTCCAGTTGAAGAAGCAGCAGAGCCTGAAATTGTAGTAGAACTTCCTCCGGAACCGGCTCCTGTTGCTAAAATAAGTAAACCTAAACCCAAAGCAGCTAAGCCTAAACCTAAACCCAAAGTGTACAGATATTACGTGCAGGTTATTTCTTGTATTTCTCAAGAATGTGTGGATGAAAGCCGTCTGCAGTTAAAAAGTTTGGGATATAAATTTCGTGTCAGAACTTCCAGTGAAAGCTCCGCGATTGCAGAGGTTCTTTCTACCAATATCATGGGAGAAGAAATTTCTGCTAAGCTCGTAAAAAGAATAAACAATAATAATCCTCTGGCAGGACACGCTTTTCGCAAAACAGTACAAGATGGTTTCAGAATTTCGTTGGGTTTGTTTCCAGATCTAGAAACTGCTAACAGGGTGAGAACTTTTCTAAATCAGGCTTTTAAGGAACAAATCTTTTTGAAAATACAGCTCAGCACTCAAAATATTCGCTATCAGATTGTACAAATTGGCAACTTTAAATCAAAGAAAAGTGCAGAAAATATACGCAGAAGATTAATACAGAACAATCCTGATTTTAAAGGTGCTTTTGTCAAATCCATTTTAAAACCTTAACTTTAAGTAAAATTTTATTTGAGTTCAATACAATTTAGCTCAATGGTTAGACTGGCTGCTTGCTGCACTTTTTGATTAATTTTCAATTTTTGTTTACATTTATTGTTATTTCAAATAGAGTTAACATAGTTATTCAAAAGTATAAACCAAAATTATTGGAGTTTCATGGGACTGAGTTGGTCTATTGTTTTTAGCATTTTATTGATAGGATTCATCGTTTTTCCAGGAATTGTTTTCCTGTCAAATATGAGCCGAATCCGTAAAGAGAAGAGCCAGTAATAGTCATGAATCACTGTGTCTATGTTGATTCATGTTTTCCGTTTATTTTACAAGAGCACTGATAAACTGCACCTTCCAGCTTGTTGTTTTGAAGTCCGTCACCCCACTTCACCTCCTCACTGCATTCCGCATCGTTAGAGTTTAATAACTGTCAACCAATTTATTTTGAGTGACAACTTGAAAAATATTTCGCGTTTACCGCAAACTAAAACAAAACTGCTGAATTTTTACATTTTAAACAGATATTTTACATTTATTCTGTTATTCGTTCTTGCTGTAAAATCACTTTACGCAACAGAAGTTCACCTCCTTTCAGAAGCATTACCACAGCAGCTAACACAAAATCAATCCACAGCACAACAAGCAACAAAGCTATCTCCACTTGCAGTCGAAGCAAATAACTACGCTGTAGTTACCGCTTCTGCTTTAAACGTGCGTTCCGGTCCAGGTACGAAACATGAGATACTAAAAATTCTCTTAAAAAACACTCACCTCACAAACTTGAACACTACAAATGACGGCTGGTTGAATGTCAGAATTCCCAAAGGAATAAAAGGCTGGGTTGCACAAAAATATGTAAAATTTTATCAACCGGCAATAATAACTGAATTCACTAATAATTTGTATTCCACAGCATTTAAATCCTCGCTGGAAGCAAGCATTCTACATTACATGAAAGAGTTATATCTTCAGAAACAATTGAAAAGAGTAGATAAACTTTCAATTGTTGTGCAGGACTTGACTACCAGTGCTCTAATTACTTCTATTCGCCCCAGACGGACTGTCAAATCGGCAAGTACTATCAAAGTACCTATTCTCCAGGCCTTCATGATTCAGCGTTTTAGTGGCAATATTGAAGATCCGCTTAAGTTCAAAACTCAAATAGAAGAAATGATTCGTTTTAGCAGTAATAGCAGTACAAATACGATTATTCAAGTATTAGGCGGTACTGAAAAAGTTCAACAATTGTTGAACAAGACTAATATTTACAATGAATTAAAACTATTTGAACTTATTCCTGAGGATGGACGTACTTATCGAAACAAGATATCCGCGGCTGATTTAAACCACATTTTTGCTAATATCTGGTGGCAACGCGCAATTGGTCCTGAATTCAGTTTGTTAAATAACCAAATTGCTTCAGAGGAAATACTTGATTTACTCAGTCTACCGGGTCATGCCTGGCTAAAAGACAGAATAAAAGCTGGAACATGCTTTGCGGATAATCAAGTGGTTAACATTTGGGACAAGACTGGTTTTGTTAAAGGCGTAAATGGTAATGCCGGAATAGTGGAAATAGACACTCCGCATGGTAAAAAAGCTTACACTATAGTAATGTTCATGGAACGTGATGATCATGACTCCATTTCCGGAGATGCTTCTAAATGGTTCGAACGTATGAGCGTGCATATGCGTAAAATATCTGAAATGACGTATGCATATTTTTCTTTACATTATAACAGCTACAATCTCTGCGGACGCTCTTTACTTAGTCAATATGCAAGACGTGCTTTAGCCTCAAGTACTGTATCTGCTCCCTTTTAATCTGTACTTAGTCTAAGAGCCAAATGAACCTGATTGACAATTTTTGTTCTCAATAAATTATTAGAAAATATGACTTTAGAACAACGTATTAAATGGTTTTCAGCAAGAAATAAAATAATGTTGTTTCTCATAAAAGACCGTTTTTTAAATCCTCTTGTACCAGCAGAAATGCTGAAGCTAAGATCTTCTGGACTCCTGAATGACAAAGACATATTGTTTGTGCTGCATGAACACTTAGCTCAGTTTGAGAACAGGCTCCCTGCAGGTATGTATTTCCCTGTGCCAATATCAAGGACATTAAAGGAGAAAAAGACCTTTTCTGCTGAACTTGCAATGCAATTTCACTATGATTTCATCAAAGTTGATGATGATCAAAATTGGAGTTTACGCAGGAAGAGCATCAGTGGAAAAGTCTTAAAACTTTTTTTGTCAAACCTGTTTTATGAAAAGGAGACAGCGCGTTATTTTGTGGAATACTGGAGTGATCAGCGTTGGGATAAGACTTATCTTGAATGTGCAATCACACCTCTTCAGGCATTGTCTCTTAGCTACACTTCTGACGGGTTTCAAGTGCAACTCAATAACAATAACTCTGATTCTATTGACCCTCAGAGTTTTCGCATTGATAGCAGGGAAAGGTGCTTTGTCTGTTCACTGAATTTTGGAGAAATACTGCTTGCAGACTCTCCAAGATTCTGGTTGTTGAATAACTTGGATGAAACAGGAGCTCAAATTGTAGTCGGAAAACATCGGTTTCCACTTTGTTTTTCAACATGTGTTGATAGAGATTAAACTAAATCATCCAAATACAAAAAACAGAATAAGTCTAAACTGACTTTTCAACGCATAGTTTACCAGCAAAATTGATTGATAATAAAGAACAATCAGGCTAGAATCAGTAGTGTTTATTAAAAATTATAATCAGTAAAATTATTTTAGCCTGATAATTTGTACTGATTATGGATGTATTTCAAGTACATGGCCGTAGGTAAGAGAATACCTTTCGCCTTTGTGAGATATATTACGGGAACGGGAGGCTTCAATTATTTTTGTTATTTCCTGACGTTTATTTTCGCGCTGTTGTTTTGGCTGCGGCAATAACTCTAAACGCAGTTTCATTTTTGCTTCAAGAATAGAACGGCGATTGGCTTCACGCTCTTTTGCCTTCTCGAATTCACCTTCCCGCCGTTTGTTGAAACAAGCGTATCGTGCTTGTACAGATTTATAACATGCAATTATTTCTGGTGATAAATATTGAGCAGAGACAGAAATGTATCCCAACATAAGAATTCCGCAAAAAATCAATGTTGTTAAGATCAATTTCAAGCCGGCTGATCTTTGCAGATTCTCTTTCACATTAGCTCTGTTTTTCTGTGTCATCACGGGTTCTTTTGAGATTGTCTTTGCTCAAGAAATTTCTAGTTCTGAAGATGCAGCTTTAAATAATCCGGCCCCAGAACTAGAAGGTATTAAAACTGGCTCAGAAGCAGACAACAAGCCAACTCCCGCTACTGGTACTCGGGTATCTCTACCTAATGATACTTTTGCCTCAAATTTAGCTTTTCCCGGTAATGTCAGCCCTGAAGAAGCCAAGAGCATGAGAAAAGCCATGACGCTCATAACACAAATTTCCCAGAATAGTAATCCTGCAACAAAGCAACAGTCTGCATCTGAATTATACTTTCATGAGCAAAAGAAGAAAGCCCGAAAAAAACATGAACAGGAAATGAAAATATTTAATGCTAGAAATAAAAAATTAATTCTGGCAAATTTTAATCGATTTCAAAAGTTAAGACAGCAGTCTGCAAACTCTAGTGGCAGGCATTATGACTTCACTGCTTATAACCAGAACTTTCAATCTCGTGCAAACAGGTAAATACCCCAGTCTTAATATATCTAAGAAAACAATATCCACATAGTATTCAATGCAAATTTTATGGCACGTGTAGCAATGGCAATAAGTGGCGGTGTTGACTCCTCTGTTGCAGCAGTTCTATTGAAAGAACAGGGACATGATGTTATTGGTTTGCACATGAAACTATACCATGGTCCTGAGAATAATAACCGTCAAAAAAGTTGCTGCTCTCTTGACGAAGCAATTGAGGCGCGAATTGCCTGTCACAGACTTGATATTCCTTTCTATGTACTTGATTATCAAGATGAATTTCGCGAATCAGTAATTGATTACTTTGTCGAAGAATATTCCGGAGGTAAAACTCCAAATCCGTGCGTAATGTGCAACAAAATAATAAAAAATGATCTGCTCTTAAAAAAGACTGAGGAACTCGGTTGTGATTTTCTTGCCACAGGACATTATGCTAAAATAATTTATAGTTCGGATTCTGGTCGTTCTCAATTATCACGTCCGCAGGACTTAAAGAAAGACCAAACTTATTTTCTCCATGGTATCAAGTCTGAAGAACTTTCACGTTTAATGTTTCCACTCTCAGATATTATCAAACCCGAGGTTAGGAAAATTGCTGAGAGACTCAAGCTGTCTGCAGCAAAAAAACCTGACAGTCAAGAAATATGTTTTGTTCCCAAGGATTACCGGAGCTTTTTAAAACAAGAATTATCATTGTCTCCTGAACCAGGTGACTTCATTAGTCTTTCCGGTGATGTTTTGGGAGAACACCTTGGTTTAGCATTTTATACTATTGGACAACGTCGTGGACTTGGAATAAGTGATTCAACACCGTATTATGTTGTAAAAATTGACTTCAAGAGCAACACAGTTGTACTTGGCAAAGAAGATGATCTGTTTTCTCAAACAATTTGGGTGTCAGATGTAAACTGGGTTTCAATTTCGCCTCCAGAAGAACCCATATGTGTTTCAGTAAAACCTCGTTACTCACACCGTGGTGCAACTGCAACTGTTTATCCGGAAATGAAAAATCAGGTTCGAGTTGAATTTGAGAAACCTGAACGTGCCATCACACCTGGACAGGCAGCAGTATTTTATCAGGATAAAATCCTTTTGGGTGGCGGTTGGATTAAAGATTCACCTTGAATATTACGATGGACATTGGAAAATGAATATAATTTTGATTGGTTTTATGGGGTCAGGTAAAACAACAATAGGCCGCAAATTGGCGCATTTATTGGAATACACTTTTATAGATACTGACTCTGAAATCGAGGATGATCAGTCTTGTAGTGTTACAGAAATTTTCAAATATGGTGGAGAAGAGTGTTTTCGGGAAATGGAAACCCGCTTGTTAAAAAAAATATCAAATACGCAAAATTCAATCATTGCTACCGGAGGTGGAATTGTATTACGGAAAGAAAATCGAAAACTGCTGCAGAAAATAGGGAAACGTGTCTATTTGAGAGTCCCTGTGGAAGAGCTGTTGCAACGATTAAAAAATGTTCAAAACCGACCACTGTTAAAACAGCAAAAGCCGGAACTTGTTTTTCAAAAAATGCAGAAAGAACGTAACTTGCTCTATGAGGATGCAGAGTGTATCATAGATACAGGTCAACGATCTCCACATCAAATTGCTACAGAAATAATTCAAGAACTTTACGATAAAGAGTATGACCACAACCTTTGAATCTGCTTTAAAAAAACTTGAAGATACTGTTGAAAAACTGGAAGAGGGTTCGATTCCTCTCGATGAAGCTTTAAGTACTTTTGAATCCGGTGTAAGTTGGAGCCGAGAATGCAACAAGTATCTGGAAAATGCAGAACAACGCATAAAGACTATCTTAAAGAATGGAAATGGTGAGTATGAACAAAAAGAGTTTGTACTCGACAAATGAAAATGACTGCAAACTATTGTTTGTGTGTCTAAACTAATATTTCAGAGATGTTCTGTTGCCCCGATGTAATGAATGAACGGGGGTATTGATTTCTGATGGTAGACTGCTAAAATTACTGTGTAACTGCTTCAAAACGAATGCTGGACTGTATCTGTCAGCATAAGTTTTGTGACTTCACTTCTGCTAATCTTTAGGTTTCCGCCCTTAACAAATCAAATAGATTCCAGACAGAACATCCTGATTTAAAACTCAAATATATCAGGAAAAAATGACAGAAACAGATCATAAAATCCTCATCAATGTAGAAGATGATGAAACACGAATTGCACTAACACACGGTTCAACTCTTGACAATCTCTACATTGAGCAAACCCACCGCGCACAAAAAGTTGGGAATATTTATTGCGGTAAAGTAGTAAAAGTACAGCCCTCTTTTCAAGCAGCCTTTATTGATTACGGTGAAGAGCGGCATGGATTCCTTTCGCTATCCGACGTTAACTACCAAGTCTATAAACCAAACCGCGAAGGACGCGGACGACCTTCCATCACACAAGTACTAAAACCAGGACAGAAAATTCTTGTCCAGGTCATCAAAGATGAAATAGCCCATAAAGGTGCCTCACTAACCACAAATATTTCATTAGCCGGACGCTTCCTGGTTTTCATGCCGGATAGCGACAAAGGAGGAGTATCACGCAAAATTGAAAATGAAGAGCAGCGCATGCGCTTGCGTCACCTGCTGAAAGGTCTGGGGGGAGAAGATGCTTCTGCAATAATACGTACAGCAGGAGTTGATCGTTCACTTACTGAATTGAAACGTGATTTTATGATTTTGCGGCGGACCTGGAATGAAATCAAAGATAAACATGAAGAACAGTCTGCACCAGGATTACTCTATCAGGAAGAAGATGCAATGATACGTATGATTCGTGACTACTTTCATGAAAGTGTTGCCCAAGTAGTTATTGATGAACCTGTTGCATTTCAGCATGCATTAGAATTTTTTCAGGCACACATGCCGTCTGAGCAAAAAAAACTGCAACTTTATCTTGGTGAGAAGTCTCTTTTTTCTTCTTATGATATTGAAGGCCAGATTGAGGTTTTACACCATCATCAGGTACCACTGCCTTCCGGAGGTTCATTGGTCATTATGCCAACTGAAGCACTTGTGGCAATTGATGTAAATTCCGGCAGATCAACACAAGAAAGAAATATTGAAGCAACTGCTTTCAGGACAAATATGGAGGCAGCAGAAGAAGTGTCACGCCAATTGCGCTTAAGAAATTTAGGAGGTTTGATTGTCGTTGATTTTATTGACATGGATAATTCAAAAAATCGTCTTGCAGTAGAGAATAAGATTGAAGAAGCAATGGCTGCAGACAAGGCAAAGATTTCATTTGGTGTTATTTCGAAATTTGGTTTGCTTGAATTGAGCCGCCAGAGAATTTCCAGTAGTTTATCACGTAATTCAATTACACTGACTTTGGCAAATCGAATTCTACGTAAAATTCATGACTCTGCAATTGAACAAAAAGTACTGCAGGTTCATCTCCGACTTCCGTTGGAATTAGCAACTCATCTACTCAATGTAAAGCGTCAGCGGTTGACACAAATAGAAACAGATTATGCAATTCGCATTTCGATCACTCCAGATACCCTGCTGGGACCGGAAGAAATTCCGGAAATGGAAGTGACTTTGAAGGAACACGGAGGCGGAGAAACAAGAACTTCTGTGCCAATATCTGCTTCAGACATGCGTGATGAAAAACCCGGCAGGAAAAAAGGTGGACGAAAAAAGCCTGCTGTCAAAAAAGAACTTCCCACTACAGATCTACAAAAATCCGAAAAGGACAAAGAAGAGCAAAACACTGAAGATAAAAAGTCCGGTACTGCTAAATCAGAAACTATTGTTCAAAATTCAGAAACAAAAAAGGAGACTGAAAGGAAACAGGAACAACCCGTTTCAGTTTCAACAGATAAAAAAACTCTTCAAGAGTCACCTGTTGCAGAAACACAAACAGAGACTGCAGCAGTCCAAAAGCTACTGTCTGACACAAAGCTGCAATCAGATACTAATGTGGAGATAGTGCTTTTTCAAAGTAAACATCAAGCTGCCAAAAAACAAGATCCTCCAAAAAATGAATCTCAATCTCCAAAACAAGATATTGAAAAAGAGGCTGAGACACAAACGTCAACATATCAAAGTGTACACCTCGAAGCTGGTAAGGTAGAAAAGAAAGATTCTACAAATAAAATCACCGGAACAGCTACTGAAAACGACACAAAAGAAGTCGCTGATAAAACACCTATGTTCAACAGTGTCCATCTTGGCGACAAGGATCAGACAAAGTCAAAAGCTGCAACTTCAAAAAAAGAGAAGTCGCCGCAAGCATTAAAATCCTCTAAAACTGAACCGAAAATACTTGTTGAGTCAACTGATCCAAAAGATTCTAATGCTCTAAATTCTTCAGCAAAAACACCCGCATCCACAAAAGCTGTCACGAAAAATAGGACCAAAGCAAAAAGTAATAAATCTGAGGATAAACCTAAAGCAAAATCAACTGTTTCAGCGAAAAAACGACCTCAGTCTAAAAAAACAAGTGTTAAAACTAATACTTCCGGCTCAATTGAGAAAAAGAAAGTCTCTGGAACTAAAGCAAAACAAGATTCTAAGGTAGCACGAAAGCAAACTAAACCAACTGTTAAGAAACCTAAAACCGCTCCAGCTTCCGTGAAAAAACCCAAAGCAAAAAGTTCCGACTCAAAATAATGTTGGCTAATGTGAATCATGGGCAAAGAAATATCTTACGGCAATCTGCCGTCAATTACAGAATGTGACACCTATCTCAAGAACCAAGATCTGATTCATGGGAAAGTTGTCAGGGAACTGGTTAACAATAGTCTTACTCAAATAAGAGCAGATATTTCGGCAGCAAAACCGGAAATTTTGGCTGCTGATAAAAACGGTATCTTGGAGTTGATCGCAAAACAGATTCGTTTACAATCAACAGGGACACAGCGGGTGATCAATGCAACTGGGGTAGTCGTTCATACTAATTTAGGTCGTGCTCCTTTATCAGCAGACCTGCTCACAAAAGTCTTGCCCAAAATGAGCTCATATTCCAACCTGGAATTTGAGCTTAGTACAGGAAAACGGGGATCCCGCGACTCAAATATCCTAAATTTATTACGAACTCTTTCTGGTGCGGAAGATGCTCTGGTGGTCAACAACAATGCCGCAGCAGTTTTTTTGATGCTCAAGTCTTTGTCTAAAGGTCTGGCAGACGGAAAAATTCCTGAAGTGATTGTTTCACGAGGTGAGTTGGTTGAAATTGGAGGCTCTTTCCGTATCCCAGACATCATGCGTGAGGCTGGAGTTAAATTGGTTGAAGTCGGAACAACTAATCGCTGCAGACTTGCTGATTATGAACATGCTATTTCTGAAAATACTGCAGCTCTTTTAAAAGTGCATCCTTCAAATTATGAAATACAAGGATTTACTGAGTCAGTTTCTGTGCATAACATATCAGAGCTTGCACATTCCAAGGGACTACTTTGTTTTCACGATTGGGGCAGTGGAAGTTTTTACAAGTTTCAGCAGCATGGTTTGAGTGAATATAAAACTGCTGAGCAGGAAGTTTCTGCCGGCCCTGATTTGCTGTCATTCAGCGGTGACAAGCTGCTTGGTGGAGTTCAGGCTGGGATCATACTTGGAAAATCAAAATATATCCGTCAACTGCATAATCATGCTCTTTATCGTGCACTTCGTTTAGACAAGATAACACTTGGTATGTTGGAGCTTACATTGAATGCTTATCTTGATCTAAAAACACTGCCAGCAGTTGTTCCAACAGTTGGACTGCTAGAATTAACTCAAGAAGAAATAAAAAATAGAGTTATAAATTTTATTCAGCAAATTAAACTTCCCAACCATACAGCCTGGAACTGTGAACTTCGTGAAACTGAATCTAGAACAGGAGGTGGCGCCTTACCGGAGTTGCCTTTAGCCTCTGCTGCACTTGTAATATCTCACACAACAAAGAAAGCACACGAGTTACAGGAATGGTTTCGCTCACAACCTGTTCCAATCATTGTCCGTGTTCATGATGAACTACTGTGGATTGATTTCCGTACAATTCTACCCCAAGACACCGAAGAACTCCTTTCAGTTATATCCAGACTTACCTCAGCTTGATCCTTTCCCTTTCTTAGAACTGCAGCATTTAAATCAAGCTATAATTAGAGACTGAAATTCCACTTCCATTTCAAACTTCTAAAAGGTCTTTTTCTTGCTTGTTAAATTGAGCAGAATAAGCTTCATTATAATAAAAACAAGAATTGTACAGTGCCAGCAAACAACCATAATACAGTAATTTTCCACAGTATGAATTTGTCAGGATTATTAAAAATAACACTTCTGATCTCCTTCATTACCTTGTTCATTTCTACCACAGTCTGGTCTCAATCCAAGAATTATCAGGAAGATCCCAGCAATTTAGAGTTGACTAAACTTAGTGGATTTATTGATGATGATCGAATTAAAGTCTTATTATTAAACCTCCTTCCATCAGGTATGACTGAAACTGCTGCAGTTGAAATTGCAAGAGTTCTGCAGCAAAACATCTTCAACACTAATCATTTTTCTGTAGTCGGACCAGCAGAATGGAACTCTCAAATCAAAGACAGAGATCCAACACTCGCAGATTGTCATGATGTTGCTTGTGGAGTAATGATTGGGAAATTATTCGATGCAGACAAAATATTAGTTGGTACCATTTACTCAGAAACAATGCTGAATGAAAACGGTGAAGAGCAGCCAAGTTTCATATTATCTGTTAAAATGGTCGATGTTCGCACAAACAACACAACTTTCAGTGATGAAGTACAATTTACCGATTTGCAAATGCATGACGAACTCTTTCGTCTTGCAGCAAGAACTTCTGACAACACATTGCTGCTCGGAAATATTGACGAGGTCGAGCCTACCGGCATTACTTTGAATTTAGGTCGGGCTCAAGGAATCAAAACTGGACAACAGTTTGTTATTTTGCGTAAAACAACAAATAAGTCCACTTTAAATAATAATTTTCCTAACAAAACTTACCAAAAAACAGCATTAGCTGAAGTTTTTCAAGTCAACGACTTTTCTTCAAAGGCAGTCATTATTCAAAGGATTTCTACTGTCTCAAAAGGAGATCAGGTTCAGACATATATAAATATAGAAAAGCTAATCAGCTTGATGACACAAGCTCGTAAGGAACTCGACACTCAAAAAAGATTAAGACCTAAAAAACGTATCCTTCGTTTAGGACCACCTGCAGCAAAGGACAATTCTGGTTATTCGAACTGGTCTGTACGTTATAAGACAACAAAAGCCCAACATGACCGCTGGATGTACACTTCAGCCGGAGTTGGGGCAGCAACATTGTTTTTTATCAGCGGAAGTATAAAGCTTAGCGGTTTCTTAAGTGTTTTACCCTGGATTGCTGGTGCAGGTACTGTCTATAGCGGAATCCGTTATTTCCATTATCGTGATTTACTGAATGAACTATCCACTGAAGGACGTACCAATGGTTTTTATTCAAACTCACTTCTTCCAAGATCTGAAGGCTGGAATTTTATTCCAGTTCCAACAGGCATACAAGTAGCCTGGTCCAGGCGTTTTTGATTGTCTGAGTTCTGCATTTACTCTCTCTCTCAATTATCACTCTCAGAGCCTCGATTACACAGTTTCGGGAATAGTTTAGTTTTTTCAAAAACTAATGCCGTGAAATTGATGAAACAATCAACTTGAGTTTAAGTTAAAATTCTTGCAGACTGTGGGGATTCAAATCAGGTCTATTTTTGACATATTTCAGTTAAAATATTTATTGGACATGATTTGATGACCTCCAAACCAATTACCAAGCAAAATTGTACTGAAAATATTATTTTTTCAGACACAAATAGCCGGTTCTCAAGAAATACTTTGTGAATTAAACAAAAATGACCACTCCAGAATCACAAGACCAGCTCTATTTTGCTCTTCAGACTTTTACTGAAGTCAACCGAATTATCACCTCATCACATAATTCGGATGAAACTTTATCGAGAACAGTAAAAATGATTGCTCAGCGGATACACGTTGATGCATGTTCGATCTATATTTATGATGCAGATCGCGGAATTCTAATCTTAAAAGCTACTCACGGACTTGACCCCTCTACAATAGAAACCGTTCAGATGCTTCCATCAGAAGGACTGGTCGGGCTTGTACTTGAGCGCTCTGAGCCAGTTCAGGAGTTTCAGATGCAGGAGCACCCGCGTTTTAAAGCTTTTCCTCAAACCAATGAAGATTCATTTTCATCTTTTCTCGGAGTTCCATTAATTGAACATCGAAAATCTTTTGGTGTACTTGTAGTTCACACAGTTGAACCGCGTACTTTTCCACCTGAGGAAATACAAATCCTGAGTTCAATTGCAACTCAAATTTCCAGCCTTGTATCAAAAGCACTTCTACTTAAGCAGCTGGATATTGCAACACAAGAACCAACTACTTCAAAAAATAAAGAAGGAAAAACACTCCAAATGTCAGGGCAGCCTGTTGCCTATGGAGTTGCTGTTGGAAAGGCAATTGTGCTAAAACAATCTGAAATTGATGAGCCGCTGAAGAGTAGCAGCATGACATTTCAAGAAGAGATGTCTGATTTTCAAGCAGCAATGGATCATACTATTTCTGACACTTTGGAGTTGATTGACAAAGTCACAGACCTTGTAGGTACAGAGGAAGCTTCTATTTTTCATGCACACCTGATGTTTTTGGAGGATCAACATTTTCAGGAAAAAATTAAATCTAAAATTCAATCCGGAAATACTGCTGCCTGGTCAATTTATCAAGCGGTTCATGAATATTTACTTGCATTTGCTGAAATCAAAGACCCTTATCTCAGTGAAAAAGGCTCCGACTTAAAAGATGTTGGTTACAGATTATTACATTATCTCGGGCATGAAGTTCTATCAATCACCAAAAAGACCGGAATTCTCGTAGTGCGTCAACTCCTTCCGGGAGATATCGCAAGAATGGACACAACACGTATAAAAGGAATTATCTTATCCAGTGGAGGAGTCGTTTCTCATGCAGCTATTCTAGCACGTTCTTTGAGGATTCCTGCAGTTTGTCTCGAAGATCATGAATTAGACAAAATCAAAGACGGTATTCCTTTAGCAATTAACGGCGACACTGGAACTGCGGTAGCTTTTCCGAATAAGACTGTCCTGAAAGAATTTAAGCAACTGTTGGTTGAACAACAAGATTATTATGAGCATCTTGAAGAATTTCGAGATCTACCATGCAAAACCAGTGATGGAGTTAGAATCAGTTTAATGGCCAACGTTGCTCTGGAAAGTGACCAAATTCAGTTACCGCGTTATGGTGCAGAAGGAGTGGGGCTATTCCGTTCAGAAATATTTTATCTCTCCCTTGACCGCTACCCGGATCTCTCTGAACAAACACTGTTCTATCGCAATTTACTGGAAAACATTGCTGAGGATAAACCTGTCATTTTTAGAACACTGGACGTTGGTGCCGATAAAGCGGCCCCCTACATGGGCTTTCAAGATGAGGAAAATCCGTTTCTTGGCTACCGTGCCGTGCGGAGACAACTGAAACAAAAAACAGTACTCAAGGAACAATTACGTGCATTACTGCTGGCAACAGGACAGAGGCCTAATGTTCGTTTGCTCTTTCCAATGATAACAAATGTCACAGAAATCATACAAGCCAAGCTTCTCTTTGAAGAGTGCAGGAAAGAAGTCGAGGCTACCGGAGCTAAGGTAGCAAAAATTGAAGTCGGAATGATGTTTGAGGTGCCAAGTGCATTTTTAATTTGTGAAAAGTTTATGCCGGAAATTGATTTTTGTTCGATTGGCAGCAATGATCTTACTCAGTATGTACTGGCTGTTGACCGTAATAATCCTCAAATTTCAGATCTTTACGACCCATTACACCCAGCAGTTCTGCAGTTGATACAAAAACTTGCAGATACTGCAGAACGACATCATAAATCTGTTGAATTGTGCGGAGAGATGGCTTCAGACCCTGACGGTTGTGTGATTTTAGTTGGCCTTGGCATAAAGTCACTCAGCATGAATGCACCATTAATTCCTGTGGTTAAAAAACGCCTCTCAGAAATAGCACTTCCAGCAGCAAAATCTCTGGCACAAAAGGCCTTGAATGCAACATCTCCGGAGGAAGTCCGGGAGATGATTCGAGTGAATTTTCCAGATTCTCATTCTTAACAAATCAATATTAATGACCTTTCAGAGTGAACCCCACAAATTTTGCCTGATTCATGGGAATCAACAATTGCTGGTTGAAGAAACTGTTAAAACTTTGATCGAACAAAGGTTGGACGGCAGAGAAAAGGAATGGAGTTTAGAACGTTTTAATGCACTGGAAATGCTGAAAATTACTGGTGAATCCGGTAAAAACAGCTTGGATGACTTTTTAATAAGTTGTGAAACGCTGCCTATGCTTTCAGACCGTAAAGTAATACAGCTCGATAATATTGAACTTATCAAGAAACCAACCAGCAAAAGTTCTAATACAACTGCGGCCAAACTTTATAATTCGCTGGAAAAAACTCTTAAAAATCCTCCCGAACATTTGTGGTTCATTTTTACCAGCCCGGCCATGCGGGAACTGGATTTCAGTAAACCACTTTATCGTAATATTAAAAATGGCGGCCGAATACAAAAATTTGTGGCCTACGATAATAACTCACCTTTAAATTGGGTTATGCAGCGCGGTCAGCAAAAAGGACTGCCTGTTTCATCTGATAGCGCACGCTTGCTGATAGACATAGTCGGCAACGATCTCACTGATCTCGATCACGAACTTGAAAAACTGAGTCTTTATTTGTCTGGAACGATGATTTCTGAAAACACTATTAAGGAACACATTCGCGGTCACAAACATTTTTCTGTTTTCCGGATGACTGAGGCTTTATCCCGGAAGGATTTATTGCCGGCCCTGGAAATTCTCGATCAACAGCTTCAAGCTGCTCCACGAGAGCATGTACGACTTTTTTCTTTGATTGTTTTACAGTTCCGCCGTCTCTTACTTATTCACTCCATGTTTGAACAGTTTTATAAAGAAGCTGAAATTATTGGAAAAATTTCTCTGCCACCATTTCTCAGCAAACAAGTTATGGCTCAGGCCCGTAATTTCACCTGTCAGGAACTTCAAAATATTTATACAGAGTTGGCAATGCTGGATTTGCGGGTCAAGTTTCAAAGTTCAATTGCTCCACTTATTCTGCAAGACCTCTTTCAAAGAATATGTTCGGGGCAATTCCAGAATTCTGCTAATAATAAGAGCGCAAAGTCTTGAACAGTTAATAAACTAGAAACAAGCTAATAGTTTTGTTTTTTATTTAATTATTCACAATAGTATCCGCCCTGATATCATCTTAGAATCTAAGTCCGGTGAATTACGATATTCCACTTAATACTTAAACATCTTTAGTTTTTTTAGGATGGTCAAAAACGAACACTATCCCAAACTTTTTTCTCCAGTCGATCTGCGTGGACATTCCCTGCGCAACCGTATCGTTTTCGGCGCACACACCGCTAATATGTCGGAGCAGGGACTTCCGGGAAAAAGGCATCTCGCCTATTACCGCGAACGTGCACTGGGTGGAGCAGGGATGCTCGTCATTGAACCGATGCCGGTGCATCCTGCTGCGGTTTTGACACGGGGAAACTTCCGAAACAGTACTGATGAAGTCACTCCACATTTCCGGAAAATAACGGATGCAGTTCATGAAGAAGGATCCTTGATTCTACAGCAGCTTTATCACGTCGGCCAACATGGTGATTCCGACAATTCATTTCATGCCAACTGGTCTCCTTCTGGACTACCGAGTTACCACGATTCGGACGGCAGTCATACAATGCTCGAAACGGAAATTGAAGAAACCATCGAGGGCTTTGTGCAGGCCGCAAGGCGCTGCCATGAGGCTGGTTTTGACGGAGTAGAAGTCTGGGCGGCTTATCACGGCTTAGTTGATCAATTTTGGACACCATGGTCAAACCAGCGTACAGACCGCTGGGGAGGTTCGCTGGAAAATCGTACACGCTTTTCACGGGAAATCATCACCAGAATCCGTAAAATATGCGGCGAGGATTTTATTGTCGGTATTGCCGTCAACGACGAACCTGATTTTGAAGTCGCTCTCCAGCGTGAATCAATTGCAGAAATTATTGCAGAACATGACAAAGATCACCTGCTAGATTACGTCACCTGCGGTACTGGAAGTTACTTTGATTTCTACAAACTGATGCCTACGTTTATCTATCCGGAAAGATTGGGAGCTGATCTTGCTGAAGTTCTCAAAGGTGCTGTCTCTAATGCTTTGGTGATTGCGGAAAGCCATATCCGCACACCGGAAAATGCTGAGGCCGTTTTGTCTGCTAAACAAGCTGATCTGGTTTCCATCGTCCGAGGACAAATCGCGGATCCGCATTTGGCGAACAAAGCGCGGGATGGTCGGGCAGAAGACATTCGTACCTGCCTCTCCTGTAATCAAATGTGCTGGGGCAGACGTGGCCGCGACTACTGGATTTCATGTCTCGTCAATCCATCTGCGGGCCGTGAATTAGAATGGGGTGGAGATCGCTTTCAAAAAACGAAAACACCGAAACGGGTCATGGTAGTTGGAGGCGGTCCTGCCGGACTGGAAGCCGCAAGGGTATCGGCGGAAAGAGGTCACAAAGTCACTCTCGCAGAAGCCGGTGACCGACTTGGGGGTCAATTCAGGCTTGCCGGAATGCAGCCCAGACGTGGACAAATTATCGATTTGCTCGATTGGTACGCCCGACAGTTGTCACAACTTGGTGTCGAGGTACGACTTAACTCTTATCTGGATGGAGACGAAATCAATGAATTTTCGGCAGACGTTACTGTTCTGGCTACAGGCTCTTATCCACCAAATACCGGTTTTCAGAAGGCAATTCCACATGTCGAAAAACTGCCCGGAATTGAACTTGGAGGTGTCTTTTCTGCAGAAGATGTGATGGCCCGTAGGGCTCGACCCGGTAAGCGTGTCTTAGTCCTCGACGAGGGTGGAAACTGGAAAGGATGCGGAACCGCCTGGAAACTTGCTGAAGACGGTCACGAAGTCACTCTGGTGACACCGGATCCACTAGTCGGCAAGGAACTGCAGCGTACCGCCGCGGATTATCCACTGCGGCAACGTCTGTCAAAACTCGGTGTGCGTTTTATTTTGGAATCCGCAATTACAAGTTGGAGCAGGGAAGGTGCGGAAATACTTTGTTTTCTCGACGGAAACACGCAGTTCGTTGAAGCCGATTCCTTGGTGTTTGCTACACCAAACGTTGCAGAAGATTCTCTCTCACTTGAACTTCAGGATTCCGGACTGGACGTAATCAATATCGGTGACAGTGCGGGACCGCGTCAGGCACCCTTCGTCATCTACGAAGGACGACGCACAGGATTGGAAATATAAAACAGCTAATGTATTCTTCCTCTTCTAAGTTAACTTAGGTTCTAAATCCCTTTTCACAAACTTTTTTCTAAGATTGTTAAAATTGCTAAGAACGATGTTTTGATAAAACAGAAAATAAGTTGAGATGACACAAGAATTTCTCGATAGTAAGCAATACACAGAACTTTCCATTCTGCGTTATGAGCAAATTTACGGATATAATTACATCAGTCCCGGAGGTGAGGAAGTCACTGATCAATTCATTAACACACTTAATCTTCGTCCACAGATGCGGGTTCTGGACATTGGCTGCGGTTTAGGAGGTCCAGCCTTCAGAATGGCAGGAAAACACGGAGTTCATGTTCACGGTATCGATCTTTCGGCAAATATGATTCGGATCGCCAAAACACGTTTGAAGGAAAAAGAATTGAATAATTTAGTAACTTTTTCACAAGCTAACTGTTTGGAGTTACAAGCATTTGAAAAGTATGATGTAATTCACAGCCGTGACGTATTTTTACACATCAGTGATAAGGATCGTTTATTCGAAGTGATCAGAAGGATTTTAGTTGCCGGAGGACAATTGGCCTTTTCCGATTATTGTCTTGGAGCGACAAAACCAAGTCC
>JACKQG010001994.1_pt1 | contig 27359 bp, 33 predicted proteins | sample 8237621 | NCBI WGS metagenome assembly JACKQG01 (sample SAMN15677084, study PRJNA649215) | marine metagenome | biome: marine; feature: Black Sea; material: saline water; isolation source: suspended particulate matter (SPM) from the Black Sea western gyre | collected 2013-06-09/2013-06-10 | depth... | reverse complement strand
CGTAATTTCATGGATAAAAATTATAATTGCCAAGCTGCGGGAATGGTGCTACTCTGCCCGAAAGCAGTTGATATTCGTCAAAATGAAAGCAAACAAATCAATCGTAGCGGGGTTGGCGCTTGGCTTGGCAGTGGGCGTGGCCACGGCGCAAACCAAGCTGTTTTCCGAGTTGGTCGGTGCCGCTCCGGTGGGCTCGGTGAAGTCCGGGGGAGCGTTACAGGTGCCGTTCATCATCTGGGGCGGCGACATGGCGACCTTCCATGCCAACGGCGGTCTCAAGACCCAGGCGGGCACCCTTTTCCAGAAGCAGGGGCTCAACCTGAACCTGACCCCGGGCGACGACTTTATCCAGCAGGTGCGTGATTACCGCTCCGGCAAGTCGCCGTTCCTGCGTGGCACCTTCCGGATGATGGGGCAGGCGTCGGAGGTGATCGGCTCCGACCCACGCACCAAGGGCGTGGTGATCCTGCAGATGACCTGGTCGGCCGGCGACCACATGATCGCCCGTGAGGGGGTCAAGCGGGTGACCGACCTCAAGGGCAAGACGGTGGCGGTGCAGCAGGGCGGGCCGCATATCGGCATGCTCGATGACGTGCTCAAGACTGCCCAGTTGGGCTGGGATGACATCACTGTGAAATTTTACGACGCACTTACCGGGCCGGGCTCGCCGCCGCAGGCGTTCCGGGATGACCCGAGCATCTCGGCCTGTTTTGCGGTGACGCCGGACATGTTCGGGTTGTGCACAGACTTGAACGGCGTCGGCACCGGGGCGGAGGGGACGGTGAAGGGCGCGCACGTGCTGGTGTCCACGGCGGAGTTGTCCCGCTCGATCGCCGACGTGTACGTTTGCCGAAAGGATTTTTACGACGCCAACCGGCCGCTGGTGCGAAAGTTCGTCGCCGGCTACCTGAAGGCGGCGGAGGAACTGGTGGACAAACGGGCGGCGTTTGATGCCGGGACGCGGGATCGGGACTACATCAAGCTGCTCAACCAGACCGTGCAGATTTACACCGAGGCCGTCCTCCCCAACGCCGACGAGGCTCACGGCCTGCTGCTGGACTGCACGTTCGCCGGTTACCCGGGCAACGTCAGTTTTTTCGAGAAGCAGGGCAACCTGCACGGCTTCGAGGCGTTCGAGACGGCAGCGCTGGAACTGGCCACCAGCCGAGGGTACGCGAAACAAAAAATGGGACTGTTCCCGTCCGGGCTGAATTACAAGCACGACGATTTCCTCAAGTATTTGCAGAAAACAGAGGGGCAGCAGGGTGAGCGCTTCCGGGCCGAGGCGGTGTTGTCGGAGATCGAGGAACTCAGCTCCGGCGGACTGCTGGATGACCGGACCATCCTGTCGTTCACCATCAATTTCGACCCGAACCAGACCGAGTTCAGCGCGGTGCGCTACGCGGCCGAGTTCACCCGCGTGATCGAGACGGCGGACAAGTTCGGCAACGCCGTGGTCGCCATCCGGGGGCATTCCGACCCGAGCAAGACACTCATCGACCTGATCAAGGCCGGCAACGCCAAGGGCACGCTGCGCCGGAGCGGCACCCGCGGCAACTACCGCTACTCGCTCAACGGCCGGGCGCTGAACCTCGACGACACCAGCCGGCTTGTCGATGCCATCGAGGCCGGCGACTTCGACGGGGTGGAGGACTACAACCCGCGCCGGACGATGCAGGCGGCGCTGAACCTGTCGCGCAAGCGGGCCGAGGCGGTGAAGCAATCGGTCACCGAATATGCCAAGGCCCAGGGTATCACGATTGACCTGTCGCAGATCCAGCCGCAGGGGGTCGGCATCGCCGAGCCGTTCATCGCCAAGCCGCGCTCGATGGACGAGGCTAAGCAGAACATGCGGGTGGAGTTCCGGCTGGTTCGCGTCTCGGCCGAGGTGACGCAGGAGTCGGACTTTGACTTTTGACGCGTAATGAGGGGTCACGTTATGAGAAAAAACTTAAATCAACTGGGCGCCTGGTTCGGGGTGGTGTTGGCCGGCCTTTGGGTTGCGCCGCTTGGCCAAGCGCAGGTGCAGGTGACCGACAATGTCGTGGTGGTGGTCGATGCCTCCGGCTCGATGGGCACGCACATGGCCAACACGGGGCGCGACCGCATGACCGTGGCCAAGGACGCCCTCAAGCAGGTGCTTGACCAGATCCCGGACACGACCCATGTCGGCGTCCTGGTGTTCCCGCGGGGCAACTGGGTTTATCCGCTTGGCCCGCGAAGGGAGAGCATGCTGGCTGGGGCGATCGACAGCATCGGGGAGGGCGGCAGCACACCGCTGGGCGAGTACATGAAACGCGGCGCGGATGCGCTGTTGCAGGCGCGCAAAAAACAGTTTGGCTACGGCACCTATCGCCTGCTCATTGTGACCGACGGCGAGGCCGGGGATCGGCAAAAGGTGGAGGTTTTCACGCCGGACATCATCTCGCGCGGCATCACGATCGACGTCATCGGGGTGGAGATGGCGTCGCGCCACACGCTGGCCACGAAGGTGCATTCCTACCGCAACGCCAACGATCCGGAGTCGCTCCGGCAGGCAATCTCCAACGTGTTTGCCGAGGTGGCCTCGAGCGACGGCGGGACGGCCGGGGAGGATGCGTTCGAGTTGATCGCCGACCTGCCGGAGACCACCGCCTCGGCCATGCTCAAGTCGCTCTCCACGTCGGGCAACCAGCCGATCGGCGAGGCACCGAGCATGAGTGCCGCGGATCCGCCCGCGCCCGGTTCAGCGCCATCCTATTCGGGTGGGACGACAAGTTCGCAGTCAGCTTCAGGAGTGGAGGACAACCTGCTTGTGCTTCTATGTGCTGCACTTTGCGTGCTGGGTGTTCCCGGTCTGGTGATTTTCGCCATTGTAAAGGGTAAGAACAAGTAATGTCAGAGGGTAGCGGTTCCAAGGGATGCATCATTGCCGTGGTGTGGCTGGTCATACTGGCCGTCATCGCCGGGGCCGTCTGGTTTTTCTACACCAAGCCAAAGGACGAGCAACTCAATCAGGCCACCGGCTCCTCCAGCCAATACACCCACGAGGTTACCATTGCTGCTGATCTGTTCAGCGGCTACGCCGTGCTGCGTTCCGCGCAGATGCGCGACAACCTCAAGGCATCCGGCATCCGGCTGACGATGGAGGACGACAAGGCCGACTACGGTGCCCGGCTCGAGGCATTGGAGGAGGGCGATGTGCAGATGGCGGTCTTCACGATCGACTCGCTGCTGATGGCCGGGGCCAAGGCTGGCGGCTTCCCGGCGTCGATCGTGATGGTGATCGACGAAACCAAGGGGGCGGACGCGGTGCTGGCTTTCAAGGATGCCGTCGCGTCGCTGCAGGATCTGGACGACCCCGACGCCCGCTTTGTGCTGACCCCCAGTTCGCCCAGCGAATTTTTGGCCCGCGTCGTCAAATCGCACTTCAAGCTGCCAAACCTTTCCGGCGACTGGATGATCGAGGCCGACGGCGCGGCGGATGTGCTCAAGAAAATGAAGGCCGCCAACCGCTCCGACAAGACGGCCTATGTGCTGTGGGAGCCGCAGGTGTCGCAGGCCCGGCAACTCCCCGGCGTCGAGGTGATTTTGGACAGCTCAAAAATAAAGGGGCTGATTGTCGACGTGCTCGTGGCGCGCCGCGAATACCTGCGCGATCATCCCGACAAGGTCCGCGCCGTGGTCGAGGCCTACTCGCGCGCGGCACACCATTACCGGAGCCGGCCGGACGGCTTCGCCACGCTGGTCAAATCGGACGATCCCAGCCTCTCCGAAACCGAGGCAAAGAGCCTCGTCAACGGCATCCAGTGGAAAAACACGCTCGAGAACTATACCTACTTTGGCCTGGTGCGGGGCGCGGCCGCGGGCGGCCTTCCCGGCCTCGAGGACATGATCGGCAACATCACCGAGATTCTCGTCAAGACCGGCGCGCTTGGCAGCGACCCGCTTGGTGGGCGGCATTCGTCGCTCTACTTCGACCAGGTCTTGGCCGGCATGAAGGCCGACAACTTTCACCCGGCCAACCGAATGAACCTCATCGACGGGCTGGGCCAGGGGACGGGCGACCTGCAGGGCGTGCGCACCAACGCCCACCTCGGGGCGCTCAGCGATGGCCAGTGGAACACCCTCCAGTCCGTTGGCGACCTCGACGTGCCGTCGATCGGGTTCCGGCGCGGCTCGGCCGCGGTCTCGCTCTCCAGCGAGCATGAGCTCAAGCGCCTCAAGAGGATGCTGGACAGCTTCCCGACCTTTTACCTGCGCGTCATTGGCCAGGCGCGCGCCGTGGGCGACCCCGACGCCAACCGCCGCTTGGCCAAGTCGCGTGCCGAGTCGGTGGTCACCTTCCTCGAGGGGGAGGGGGTGGGCGCAAACCGCATTCGCACCGAGGCCGCCCCGGCTGAATCCCGATCCGGCTCGGCCCAGAGCGTCCGGTTCGAGCTGGGCCAGGTGCCGTATTGAGCGGGAGGGACGGGTTCCACCCCGTCCCAAATCAACTCACAAAAAATGGGGCAAGGTGGAACTTGCCCCTCCCGCTTCGTCCGCCCTTGGCCAAGCGCAGCGTTGACGCCCCCGCCATTTCTGCCGACCTTTTCCGGTTCCCACAGCGGGAGGGAACATCGCGGTGAGTGAAAACAAAAACTTGGCCAAGCGCGTGATGGCGGACATCGTCGGCAGTCCGCTCGTGCTGATGCCGTTCATGGTCGGCTCGGCGGCGTTTGCGTCACTCTTCGCGCTTGGCCTCAAAGGCTCGGCGGCGGTGGGCGCGGCGCTTGTCGGCCTCGTTGGGTTGCTCGCCTCGGCCGGCACGTTTCTGACCAAGTTCATCCTCGGCCGGGACGACCGCGTGAGACAACTCGTCGAGGCGTCCCGCGACAAGGCCAAGCGCGATAAGCGCAAGGCGCTCGACCATTTCCAGCATCGCCTGACGATGGACGGCGACGAACGCACCGAGACCGCGATGCAGGATCTGCGCTCCCTCCGCCAGGCGTTCCGGGAACTCGACAAGATCGCGCCCGACCTGAACCGCGCCATGATCGAGGACATTCAGCAGCGCTCGGAGGAACTGTTTCAGCAATGCGTCAGCTCGCTCGAGAAAACGCTGCAATTGTGGAAGACCGCCGAGAGCCTGACCTCCGAGATTGCCCGTAAACCGATCCTCGAACAGCGCGAAAAACGGGTCGGCGACGTGGTCCAGACCGTCGGGCACATGAGCCGCACCCTGGCCGCCGTGCAGGGCATTACCGACCGGAGCGACGGGGACGCCCGATTGCACCGGTTGCGGGGCGAACTGGACCAAAGCCTGGAGGTGGCGAAAAAGGTTGAACAACGGATCGATTCCCTGTTGACTGGCGGTTCGATACAAAGTTTGACTAAAATCAATAAGCCCAAATAAAACGATATGTTCGGCGCATTAGGCAGATGGTTCAAGGCGGTCTGGTACAAGCTTACCGGGCAGATCGATCAGGCTCGTCGTGGATTGGACACGGATCCCCACGTGATGCGGGCCAAGTTTGACGACATCATCAAGGGCAAGGTCAACCAGATCCACACCTACAAGCAGGCCGTGGCCAAGCTCATCGCTCAGCAGGAGAAAAAAATGGCCAAGGTCAAGTCGTTGACGGAGGAGGTGAACAAACTCGAGGATCTCAAGGCCGGCGCGCTCGCCATGGCGCGGAAGGCCGTGGCCAAGCTGCAGGGCGAAGGCAAGACCAAGGAGCAACTCCACGACGATCCGGAGTACAAGAAATGCCTCACCGCCTACAACGACTTCGCCGCCACGCTGACCGAGAAACAGGATCACCTCAAGGATCTCGAGGGCGACATCGGCGAATACGACAGCAGCATCGCCAGCCACAAGATCAACCTCCAGCAGTTGCAGCGCGACATCGAGAAGCTCAAGAGCGAGGCCGCCGACGCCGTGGCCGACGTGATCACCTCCAAGGAGGAAACGGACCTGGCCGACATGATCAACGGCATCTCCAAGGACGGCATGGCCAAGGAACTCCAGGACATGCGCGACCTGAGGCATGAGATGCGGGCCGAGGCGCGCGTCTCCCGCGAGATGGCCGGGACGGACAGCAAGGTGCAGGAGGCGGAATTCCTCGAGTACGCCCGGAGCAACACCGCCACCGATGAGTTCGACGCGCTGCTCGGCATGGCCGAGGGGTCGGAAGCCGAGGAAACCGCCCCGAGCGAGCCGAAGGAAACCGAGAAAACGGGCCGCGACAGCATCCTGCCGGAATAAGTTTCAACAGCCCCCCGAGGCGGGGGCTTTTTTGGGCGCACGTATATTATAGATTCCATAATGAAAAATATAAAAGAAAAAGTTAGCTGGGCGGCCGCCCTGGGGTGCGCCGCGTTACTCACCCTGATGCTCGGTTGTGGCAAGCAGGAGTCTGTCCCAAGCTTTTCGCTGGCGTGGAGCGAATACCCCTCGTGGAGCGTGTTCGGCGTGGCGGATGTCACCGGCATTATCAATGGAAAGAAGGGCGAGCTTGGCCCGGTGGAGAAAAAGTGGGGGGTCGACATCGAGTTGAAGGAGGCGGAGTACGATCCCTGCCTGGCCATGTACGGCGCCGGCCAGTGCGACGCGGTGTGCATCACGAACATGGACATCCTCGCCCTGGCCGGTGGGCGACCGGGGGTGATGGTGCTGCCAACATCGACGAGTTTTGGCGCGGACGCCTGCTTGGTCACAGACGAGATCAAGTCGGTTGAAGATTTGAAGGGCAGGAAGGTTTACGGTCTGGAAAAATCGGTGTCGGAGTATTGTTTCGTGCGCAATCTGGAGTTGCTTGGCCAAGCGGAGGGGGAGTACGACTTCTCCAATATGGATCCCGGCGCGGCCGCGATCGCGATGCAGCAGCGCCAGCCTGAGCAGCAGGCGATTGTAGTCTGGAATCCATTCGTGATCTCGACCTTGGCCAAGCGCGACGATGTGCGGGTTTTGTTTGATTCCACCAAGATCCCGAACGAGATCATCGACTCGGTGGTCGTGGCCAGGGAGAGCTTGGCCAGGGAAGGTGGCGAGGCGTTCGCCTGCGCGGTGATCGATGCCTTCTACCAGGTCAACGCCGCAATCGCAGACCCGGCCAAGCGAAACGATACGCTGATCGCGATAGGCGAAAAATTCGCCGACGTTTCGTTGGAGGACATGGAAAAGGTTGTGCAGCAGACCAAGTTTTACAGCACGCCGGATGAGGGGACGGCTTTGTTGACTGGCGGGGAACTTCCGAAGATTATGGAGCGCGTGGTGGACTTTTCCGCCTCGCACGGCATCGTGGAGTCCAAGCCCGTCCTCGGGTTTGGCGACGCGGCGAGTTCCCCAAATGCGGCGGTTCGATTCGACGCCGGCTTCGTTCAAAAAGTGAAAGCCGGTCCGGCGAATTAACCGGATGTTCTCCGCGCGCCTTTTCGCATGATTGGCCGCCCGATAACGCGGGCCAAGGCGGTTCTGTTGTCGGTGTTGTCGGTGTTGCTGCTGTTGGCGGGGTATACGTGGATGTCCCATCGGCAGCATCAGGTCAACCCCAACGACACGACCATCCCGAGTTGGAGCCAATTGGCGGAGGGCGTCAAAAAGTTCACTCAACCCGACCGTAAAGGGGAGCGATGGGTCGTAGAGGATTCTTTGGCGACAGGAGAGCGGCTGGCCATGGGCCTCGCGCTGGGAATTGTGTTCGGTTTTCTCATCGGGATGTTGATGGGCTGCATCGCGCCGGTGGAGGCATTTTTGCAGCCCCCGATTTCGTTGTTGGCAAAGGTGCCGCAGACCGCGGCATTGGCGGTGTACTTCGTCTTCTTTGGCACCGGTATGGAGATGTACGTGGCCATGATTTCATTCGGGATCATCCCGGCGCTGGCGGTAACGGTTTATCTGGCGGTCAAGGAGATCCCGGCAGAGATGTTGGACAAGGCGTATACCCTCGGGGCATCCGCTTTCGAAGTCGCGACCGAGGTGGTTTTCAAGCAGGTACTCCCGAAGTTCATCGATGCTGTGCGACTGAGCATCGGCCCGGCAATCGTGTTCCTGATTGCGGCGGAAATGGTGGTGGGCGACGTCGGTTTCGGTTATCGGATTCGGCTGCAGTTTAAGCTCTCCAACATGAACGTAGTCTACCCGTATCTGGCGCTCCTAGCCGGGTTTGGGTTTCTGCTGGATTACGGGTTTCGGATGCTGCAGTTCAAGCTCTGTCCCTGGTACCAGAGTCATACGAAATGACCTTGGCCGACCCAGACAATTTCGGGCTGCAATGTCAGGGTGTGAGCCATTGGTTTGGTGAAAACAAAGTGTTATTCGACCTGAACCTGGAGGTGCAAGCCGGGCAGTTCGTCGGGTTGGTCGGGCCAAGCGGCTGCGGCAAGTCCACCTTGCTGCGGGCCATTCTTGGCACCCACCCGCCACTGAAGGGGCGGATTTTGACGATGCAAAACGGGCGCTTGGCCAACGCCGACCGGCCGGGCCGTGACCGTGGTATCGTGTACCAAAAATATTCGCTCTATCCGTTTTTAACTGCGTTGGACAATGTCGCGCTTGGCCTGAAACTCGACCAGACCACCACCGCCTTTCGCTGGCTCAACTGGACCGGGTGGGCGAAAAAACGCCGCGAGTTTCGTGACCGGGCCGGGGCGTTCCTCGAAAAGGTCGGGCTTGGCCAAGCGATGCACCTGTACCCAAGCCAGATGTCCGGCGGGATGCAGCAGCGGGTGGCCATCGCCCAGGCACTGATCATGGAGCCGGAGATCATCCTGCTCGACGAACCGTTCGGCGCGCTGGACGAGGCGACACGGGAGGAGCTGCAGGAAATGTTGTTGCGGCTGTATGAGGAAAACGCCGAGGTCAAGGCCGCCGGTGGCAAACCGCCGTACACGCTCATCATCGTCACGCATGAACTCAACGAGGCTATCCGCGTGGGGGACCGGCTGGTGGGCCTCTCGCAATACTGGGACTGGAAGGCCGACGGTCACGAGCGCAGTCCCGGTGCCACGGTGGTTTACGACAAGGCGGTGCCGGTCTTCCGCCCCGATGAACGTCCTGAGTACGCGTTGTTCGATGACATACGGAGGGAAATCCGGAAGTACGTCTACAACCCCGAGGTATTGCAACAACGCGACAAACACATTAACGTCGGCCCGACCCGCTAACCCAAAAGCAACATGGCAACGAGCAGCAACTTCCTTCGCACCGCCGGCCGGATATTGAACGCCGGCCAGTCCCGGGCGTTGATCCTCACCGGCAACATCCACGACATCTTCAACGCGAAAAAGGGCGGGGCGGACGACTACCTGTCGCTGGTCGAGTACCTCACCGGCAACTGGAACCTCTCAAGCCTCATCTTGATCGTTTACGAGTTGAACGGCCCGATCCGTTTCCTGCGCGAAAAGGATGCCGCGAAGGTGCGCAAGGCGTGGATCGAGTGGCGGCTCGGGATGAACCCCGACGATTTGGCTATCAACCGCATGACCGCCTCGGAGGAAATCGAGTCGCAACTCGACTCGGTCACCAGCGCCTACGACGACTCGATGCAAAAAGCCGTCAGCAACCCGACGCTGGCGCTGGAGTTGATGCGCCAGATGTGCCTCTGCTCCCGTTCTGATCTGGGCGGTTCGCCCAGCCTCAAGGAGGATCTGCTGATCCTCATCGAGGGGGCGGACATGTTGCTCCCGGACGCACCGATCACGAGTTTGAACGACATGGATCGCCAGCGCGTAAGCATCTGTCACGACTGGTTTTGCGACTTGGGCTTTGTCAATGGCGGCGACTCGGTGGTGATGATTGCCGAGTCGCGCTCGCAACTCAACCAGCGCATCGCCCGCCTGCCGCAATTGATCGAAGTCGAGGTGCCGTCGCCCGATCTCGAGACCCGCAAACATTTCATCGCATGGTTCTCGCGCAACGACAGCAAAAACCGAAAGCTGCAGCTTTGGGGCACGCAGGCCGAGCTGGCCGAGTTGACCGCCGGCCTGTCGCTGCACGCGCTGATGCAGCTGCTCAAGGGCGTGCGCCACGGCCGGGCCAAGCTCTCGCAGGAGGAGGTCGTCGCAAAAGTGGAAGGCTTCATCAAGAGCCAGCTCGGCGAGGAAGTGGTCGAGTTCAAGAAACCGGGGCATTCGCTGCGGGACGTGATCGGCTTCAAGCGACTCAAGACCTTTCTGAACAAGGAAGTCATCCCGCGGTTCGGGATGGAGAGCGGCGAGGCGTTGCCGGGCGCGGCGATCGGCGGGCCGATCGGCGCCGGCAAGACGTTCATCTTCGAGGCCGTCGCGGCGGAACTCGACATGGTCGTGCTCGTCATCAAGAACATCCGCAGCAAGTACTATGGCGAGACGGACGTGATCTTCGAGCGGCTGCGCCGCGTGCTGATGGCATTGTCGCGCGTGCTGATTTTCATCGACGAGGCCGACACGCAACTGGGCGGCGTGAGCAAGGACACGCACGAGACCGAGCGGCGACTGACCGGCAAGATCCAGTCGATGATGTCCGACCCGCTCCTGCGCGGCAAGGTGGTGTGGCTGCTGGTGACGGCGCGCATCCATTTGCTCTCGCCGGACATCCGCCGCCCGGGCCGGGTGGGGGACTTGATCATCCCGGTGCTCGACCCGGAGGGGAAGGATCGAGAGGCGTTTCTCGACTGGGTGGTCAGCCCGGTGATCGCCGGGAAACTGACCGGCGAGGATCGCGAGCAGTTCGCGGAGGCGACTGACGGGTGGTCGGCGGCTGGGTTTGCGGCGTTGCGTTCCGAACTCAAGGCCAAGGCCAAGCTGTTCGGCAAAAAGGGCAGGCTGACAATGGACGACGTGATGGGGCTGATTGAGGATCTGCTTCCGCCGGCGATCGGGGAGACGCGCCGATACCAGACGTTGCAGGCGCTGGTGAATTGCACGCGACGCAGCCTGATGCCCAACCCGGACGTGACCGATGCGGAGCGGGAAGCCTGGTCGAACGAGATACGTCAGCTTGAGGCCAAGGGCATCCGGTAGCGGGAGGCTGACTCTTACCTATTGTTTGGCAACAAGTTAAGGCCGTTTTCTCCGCTTGGCCAAGCACTGAACGGGCCTTTTTGGAAAAGATTCCGACTAGGGATCGCTTGGCCAAGCGCCTCAAACGCCTTTTTTCGAGGTTTTTGGCGCAAAACTTTTTTTTTCAAAAAAAAAACAAAAAGGGGTTGCACCCCCCAAAAAAATTGGTAGGTTCTCCGGCCCTTTTCCTTCAGGAGAAGGGCAGGTGAGAAATTAGCATCCCGCCGAAAACCCGCTTTCCCAGAGCAGGGGAGTTATGGAGGGATGCGCGACGCACCGCCTCAGTCGAGGCACCTAGATTGTATGCCAGTCAAGAGTTTCAACCCTGTAACGCCGTCCCGGCGTTACATGACCGTTTCGTCGTTTTCGGAGATCACGAAAACGAAACCCGAGAAGCGTCTGGTCAAGACCAAGAAGAAGACCGGCGGACGCAACAGCTACGGTCGCATCACGGCCCGGGGCATCGGCGGCGGCCACAAGCAGAAGATTCGTAACGTCGATTTCAAGCGGAACAAGCACGGCATGGCGGCCGAGGTGATCGCCATCGAGTACGATCCCTGCCGCTCGGCCCGCTTGGCCCTCCTGCAGTACGAGGACGGGGAGAAGCGCTACATGATCGCCGTCGAGGGTCTCGCCGTTGGCACCAAGGTGATGAGCGGCGTGGAGGCACCGGTCGAGAACGGCAACTTCCTGCCGCTGGCCAAGATCCCGACCGGTTCGGACATTCACAATCTCGAGATGAGCCCGGGCCGGGGCGGCCAGATGGTTCGCTCGGCCGGGACGTCCGCGACGCTGATGGCGCTGGCGGACGGATACGCGCAGGTGAAACTGCCCTCCGGCGAGATTCGCAAGCTCAACGAGAAATGTTTCGCGACGATGGGTACGGTCGGCAACGCCGATCATGAAAAGGTTGTGGTTGGCAAGGCGGGTGGCACGCGCAACAGGGGCAAGCGGCCGATCACGCGCGCCGTGGCGAAGAATCCCGTGGATCACCCGATGGGAGGCGGCGAGGGCCGCACCTCGGGCGGCGGGCATCCGATGTCGCCGTGGGGCGTGTTGGCCAAGGGCTTCAAGACGCGGCCCAAGTACAAGCCGTCCAACCGCTGGATCGTGGTGCGCCGCGATGGCCGGCCGATGAAACAGAAATAAGCAGACATGGGACGTTCGATCAAAAAGGGACCGTTTGTGGAGCAGCACTTGCTCGACAAAGTTGGGAAGTTGAATGCCGATGGGAAGAAAAAGCCGATCAAGACTTGGTCTCGCCGGTCGACCATCTCCCCGGAATTTGTCGGCCACACGTTCATGGTTCACAATGGGAAAAGCTTTACGACTGTGTTTGTCACAGAGAACATGGTGGGCCACAAGCTGGGGGAATTTGCGGCTACTCGTACCTTTAAGGGGCACGGTTCACACACGAATAAGTAAGCATTTAGCGCGGTAAAATGGAAGTATTGGCAGTCACAAAGGGAGTTCGGATGTCCCCGCAAAAGGTGCGGGAGATGACCCGGCAGATCCAGGGCATGCACGCCATGGAAGCCAGTGCCCTCCTTGGGAATGTTCCCAGGAAGTCCGCACGACTGGTTGCCAAGACGCTCAAGTCGGCGTTGGCCAACGCCGAGAACATTGCCGACGGTTGGGATCCGGAAGATCTGCGCAACCGCATCACTGAACTGGAGCAGAAGGTGGGTTCCACGAATAACAAGAAGACACGCCGAAGCGGCCAGGCCAAGATCGACGCCTACCAAAGTTTTCTGGACTCCACCCACAAGCTCGACCAGACAATGCTCTACGTCAAGGAGGCGACCGTGGGGGATGCACCGACGATGAAACGGTGGCGCCCGAGGGCCCGTGGGTCGGCCAGCCCGATTCTCAAGCGGTGTTGCAACATCCGGATCGTGCTCACGGATCAAGTTTAACGGAAACGGTATGGGACAAAAAACCAACCCAATTGGACTTCGCCTGATCGTCAACAAGGATTGGCGATCGAAGTGGTATGCCGAGAAGAAGCAGTTCGGTGAACTGCTGGTGGAGGACCACAAGATTCGTCAGATCCTGAAAAGCAAGCTTCAGGCCGCTGCCGTGCCGCGCATCCAGATCGAGCGCGCCACCAGCCGGTGCCGGATCACCATCCACTCCGCCCGGCCGGGGGTCGTGATCGGGCGCAAGGGTGCGGAGATCGACAAGATCAAGGAGGAGCTCAGCCGGATGACTGGCAAGGAGGTTTACGTCGAGATCGCCGAGGTGAAGAACCCGGAACTCGATGCCCAGTTGGTGGCCGAAAACATCTGCATGCAGCTCGAGCGACGTATCGCCTTCCGGCGAGCGATGAAGCGGGCGGTCCAGGTGTCAATGGACATGGGCGCGCTTGGCATCCGCCTTCGCGTCGCAGGCCGGCTGAACGGGGCCGATATTGCCCGGTCGGAAAACACACGCGAAGGCGCGGTTCCACTGCACACGCTGCGGGCCAACATCGACTACGGTTTTGCCGAGGCCGCGACCCAGTACGGGGTGATCGGCGTGAAATGCTGGATTTGCCGCAAAACTCCCGAAGAGGAGGAGGCGGATCGGGCCAAGCGGGGGCCAAGGCGCGACACCCGCCCAAGGAGGCCGATGGGGCCTCGCGGCAACGGTTAAACATTTATTGGAATGCCTTTACTCCCCAACAAAGTCAAATATCGCAAGATGCACCGCGGCAGCCGTAAAGGCACCGCGCAGCGCGGGAACAAGGTGTCGTTTGGCTCCTTCGGCCTGCAGTCGCTTGGCCGGGGCTGGATTACCGGCACACAGATCGAAGCCGCCCGTGTGGCCATCTCCCGCGGCATGAAGCGCAAGGGGAGCATGTGGATCCGGATTTTCCCGCAGAAATCCGTGACGAAAAAGCCGCTGGAAGTGCGGATGGGCAAAGGCAAGGCCAACGTCGACCACTGGGTGGCCGTGGTCAAGCCGGCCACGATGCTTTTCGAGGTCGAGGGCGTGACAGAAACCGTGGCACGCGAGGCATTGAGCTCGGCTGCGGCCAAGATGCCGGTTCGCTGCCGGTTCGCCCACCGGGATTAGAGGACAACGCAGGATGAACATTTCAGAGATTAGGGACAAGACGAAGGTTGAGCTGGCCGCCCAAGGGCGCGATCTCCGCATGGAGCTGTTCAACCTCAAGCTCCAGAAGGCTTCCAGCCAACTGGAGAAACCGGTCCGCCTGCGTGAGTTGCGCCGCGACATCGCCCGCATCGAGACCCAGGTCTCGCAGCTTGGCCGGAAGGAGGCGCTGGAGAACTTGGCGTCGGCGCTTGGCCAAGCGAAGGAGTTCACCGTGGACAGCGTGGCCGGCGCGTTGCGCGGCTTGGCCAAGGGCGGCCGGACCCGCAAGGACGTGTTGAAGCTGTGCGGCGCGGTGTACAACAAACAGCGGGTGCGCCTGACCGGCGGGGAGATGGCCCAACACATCCAGGCCAAGGGCAGGGACAAAGCCGTGGAACTGGCCAAGCGGGCGGCGGTACGGAATTAAAAAGGCAATGACCGAGACTGAGACAACAGCTTCAGCACGCGAGGGCAACCGGAAAGTCCGGGAGGGGGAGGTTATCTCCACCAAGATGGACAAGACGGTCGTGGTGCGGATTTCCCGGCGGATCGCGCATCCGCTCTACAAGAAAATTATCGCCCGGAACAGCAAGTTCCAGGCGCACGACGAGAAAAACGAGGCGCAGGTGGGCGATCTGGTGGAAATCATGGAGACCCGGCCGCTCTCCAAGACCAAGCGATGGAGACTCGTCCGGATCGTGAAGCGTGGCGAACTGGCCATGGCGGCCAAGGAGGCGGAACATGTTACAGCTTAGATCCAGATTAAACGTCGCCGACAACTCCGGGGCCAAGAAGGCTTGGGCGATCGGCGTGCTCGGCATCCGCAAGGACACCGCCGCCGTCGGGGACGTGATCAAGGCCCATGTGCGTGAGGCCGCGCCGGACGGCAACGTGAAAAAGGGTGAGGTGGTCAACGCCGTCGTGGTACGGACCAAGTCGCCGATCCGCCGTGCCGATGGCTCCGTGTTGCGGTTTGACTCGAACGCCATCGTGATCATCGACCCCGAGGGCAACCCGCGCGGCACGCGAATTTTCGGGCCGGTGGCCCGCGAGCTCCGGCAGAAAAAGTTCATGAAAATCATCTCGCTGGCACCGGAGGTCATCTGAAAATGGGCAACAAACGGCACATTAAAAAAGGCGACACCGTTTACGTTCTTTCCGGCAACGAGCGGGGCCGAAGCGGCAAGGTCATCGAGGTCCTGACCGCCAGCGAGCGCGTGGTGGTCGAGGGGCTGAACATGGTCAAGAAGCACATCCGCAAAAACCAGGACCAGCCGCAGGGCGAGATCGCCGAGCGCGAAGGCACCCTCCACTGGTCCAACGTGATGCGCGAGGAGCGCTATCTGCGCAACCGGACAGCCAAGGAGGCAGTCACAACCAACGAAGCCGACGTCAAGGCCGAGTCCAAAGAATGATCCCCAGGTTACAGGAAAAATATCAGGAAGAGATCCGCGCCAAGCTCCGCGGGCTGGACAAGTACGGGAACGTCCACCAGGTGCCCAAGATCGAGAAGATCGTGATTAACATGGGCGTGAGCCCCGAACTGGGGAAAGAGGTGCTGGGCGACGCGATGCGGGACCTGACCACGATCACCGGCCGCAAGCCGACGTTGAACAAGGCCAAGGTCAGCGTGGCTAACTTCAAGCTGCGCAAGGGCATGACCACCGGGTGCCGCGTGACGCTTCGCCGCCAGGGCATGTATGAGTTTCTGGATCGCTTGGTGGCCACCGCGCTGCCCCGGATTCGGGACTTTCGCGGGGTGAAATCAACCGGGTTCGATGGGCACGGCAACTACTCCGTCGGCGTGGACGACCAATCGATCTTCCCCGAGATCGACGTCGACAAGGTCAAACACACTCAAGGGATGGACATCACCATCGTCACCACCGCCAAGAATGACGACGATGCGTACGAGTTATTGAAGGAATTTGGAATGCCGTTTGACGGCAAAAGTAAATAGGCACGATATGGCAAAAAAAGCCTGGATGGAACGAAACAAGCGCAAGGCCAAGACGGTGGCCAAGTATGCGGCCAAGCGGGCCGAGTTGAAGGCCAGCGGCGACTACGAGGCCCTGGCCAAGCTGCCGCGCGACGCCAGCCCGGTGCGGCTGGTCAACCGGTGTGAGGTCACCGGCCGGCGTCACGGGTTCTTTCGCAAGTTCCGCGTGTCGCGGCTGACGTTTCGCGAGTTGGCCCGCACGGGGATGATCCCCGGCGTGACCAAGGGAAGCTGGTAAGGAGACTGGAATGGACCCGATCGCTGATTTACTGACCTGCATCCGCAACGCCAACCAGGCGTTGAAGCCGGAGATATCCGTGCCCCACTCCCGGATCAAGGAGAGCGCCGTGCGCATCCTCAAGGACGAGGGCTATCTTGAGTCGTTCAATGTCGAGGGCGACGTCAAGCGGTGCATACGCATCCACCTCAAGTTCCAGGGCCGCAAGGGAGTGATCTCCGGGCTGCAGCGGATGAGCAAGCCGGGGCTGCGCCATTATACCTCCGCCAAGGACATCCCGTTGGTGCTGGGCGGCATGGGGATCGCCGTGGTCAGCACCCCGCAGGGGTTGATGAGTGGACACGACGCCCGCAGAAAGAATCTCGGCGGCGAGCTGCTATTCAAGGTCTGGTAACGGAATCGGAAACTATGTCACGAATTGGGAGCAAAACAATCGACGTGCCGGACAAGGTCAAGGTGGCCATCGCCGACAACCACGTCTCGGTCGAGGGGCCAAAGGGGAAGCTGGAGATGGACATGCCCCGGCGCACCACCGTGTCCCAGGAGGAGAACACCCTGAGCGTGGCCCGCGACGGCGACGACCGCGAGGCCAGGGCGATGCACGGCCTCGGCCGCTCGCTGCTCAACAACATGGTGATCGGTGTGTCGGAGGGGTTCGTGAAGAAACTCGAGATCAACGGGGTCGGCTTCAAGGCTGCGGTCAACGGCAGCACCGTCACCATGAACCTCGGATACTCCCATCCGATCAATTACGACCTGCCCGACCAGGTCAAAGTGTCCGTCGACAAGGACACCAGTGTCACCATCGAGGGACCGGACAAGCAGAAGGTGGGGCTCGTGGCCGCCGAGCTTCGCGGGTTCTACCCGGTGGAGCCGTACAAGGGCAAGGGTGTCAAGTACGCCGACGAACAGGTTCGCCGCAAGGAAGGGAAGACCGTACAGTAATTTTTAAGGACGCCGCGGTTCGGCCGGGGCAGGTGAAATGAGAGCTGATAAAAAACGTGACTTGATGAAACGCCGCCGGTGGCGCATTCGCAAAAAGATAGTGGGCACGGTTAAACGTCCCCGCATGAGCGTGCGTTTCACCCACAAGAACATCTACGTCCAGTTCATTGACGATGACGCCGGCAACACCCTCGCCTCGGTGTCCACCCGGGCCAAGGCATCCGGCAGCCTGTCCGCCAACGCGGCCGGCGCGGGTGAGATCGGCAAGCTCGCCGGCGAAGCGGCCAAGGCGGCCGGCATCAAGACGGTTGTGTTCGACCGCAGCGGCGCCCGGTTTCACGGGAAAGTCAAGGCCTTGGCCGACGCAGCCCGCGAGGCAGGATTAAATCTATAAGGAAAACCGTGGCTGAAGAACCCAAACAAAACGAGAGCACTCCCTCCGCCGAGGAGCCGAAGGCGGCGCCACAGGCAAGCGCCGACGTGAAACCAGCCGCGGCACAACCTGCCACGCAGGGTGACGCCAAGCCGCTTGGCCAAGCAGGGCAACGCCAGGGCGGCGGCGGCGGTGGTCGATTCGGAGGCCCCGGCCAGCGGCAAGGTGGCGGCGGCCGGTTCGGAGGCCCCGGCCAGCGCCAAGGCGGTGGGGGCGGTCGATTCGGTGGCCCCGGCCAGCGTCAAGGCGGCCCCGGCCAGCGTCAGGGCGGCCCCGGCCAGCGTCAGGGCGGTCCCGGCCAGCGCGGCCGGTTCGGCGGCAACGACCAACCGGATGACGGGTTTTCCGAGAAAGTACTTTGCATCAACCGCTCGGCCAAGGTGGTCAAGGGCGGCCGCCGTTTCGGCTTCAGCGCCGTGGTGGTCGTGGGCGACAAAAAGGGCCGGGTCGGCATGGGGCAGGGCAAGGCCAACCAGGTTGCCGACTGCATCCGCAAGGCCAGCGAAAACGCCCGCACACAACTGGTGAGCGTGATCCTGCGTGACACGACCATCCCCCACGAGATTTTGAGCCGGTACGACGGAGCCAAGGTGCTGCTTCGTCCGGCCTCCAACGGCACCGGGATCATCGCCGGCAAGACCGTGCGGGCCGTCTGCGAACTGGCCGGTGTGCGCAACATACTCAGCAAGTCGCTTGGCTCCAACAACCCCGTGAACTTGGCCAAGGCCACGCTCCACGGCCTGCTGGAATTGCGTGACCGCAACGAAGTCATGAAGGCCCGGGGCAAAAACATCCCGGAACCCGAGGCCGAAACCGCCAAGGAACCGGCAGCAGCGGAAGAACCGGTGGCAGTGGAACAACCGGCCACCGCCGCGAAATAGACACCCTGACGAGACATGCGACTGCACGATTTAAAACCAGCCCCCGGATCCAAGCACCGACGCAAGCGGATCGGACGCGGCCCCGGCAGCGGACGCGGAGGCCACACCAGCACCCGCGGCCAGAAGGGCCAGGGCTCCCGCTCCGGCTCCTCCACCCGGCCGGGGTTTGAGGGCGGCCAATTGCCGCTCGCCCGCCGCCTGCCCAAGCGGGGCTTCAACAACAAGCGCTTTGCCACCGTTTACATTCCGGTCAACCTCGACAGCCTCAACCAGTTTGAGGACGGCGCCCGGGTGGACGAGGCGGCGCTTCGCGACGTTGGTCTGGTCAACGGCCGCGGCGACGGGGTCAAGATTCTCGCCCGCGGCAAGCTGGAAAAAAAGCTCACCGTCTGCGCAGCCGCGTTCAGTGCCAACGCACGGACGGCCATCGAGGAAAAAGGAGGCACCTGCGAGGAGGCAGTAAAGGGCGGCACAGCGGCTTCCGGTGAATAGTTTTTGAATTTGACCGCCCGATAAACGTAACCCATGGCCAGTGACAACTACATAACCCGCATGATTGCCGGGTTCCGGAACTGCTTCAAGATTCCGGAGCTGAGCGAGCGGATTATCTTCACCCTTCTGGTGCTGGCCGTCTGCCGGTTGATCGCTTGGGTGCCCATCCCGGGATTGGACGGTGTGGTGTTGCAGAATTACTTTGACGATCTGCGTACGCAGCAAAGCGAACAGGGGATCGGTTTCATGGGCATGTACAGCATGTTCACCGGTGGCGCCTGGGAGCGGTGCTCCATCGGTGGCCTCGGGATCATGCCTTACATTAGCGCCACGATCATCCTGCAGTTGATGAGCCCAATCATCCCACGGCTCTCACGTCTCCAGCGCGAGGAGGGGGGCCGTGTCAAGATCATGCAGATTGGCCGGGTGATGACGTTGTTCCTTTGCCTGGGCCAGGGTTGGGTCATGTCGCTCGGCTGGTTGAGTCCGGGCACGGTGTTCGGCGCCGGTTGGACCGGCGGCGACTTGGTACTTTTCCCCGGCCTTTGGTACCACATACAGACCATGATGGCGCTCACCTGCGGCACGATGCTGCTGATGTGGCTGGGCGAGCAGATCACCGAGCGGGGAATCGGCAACGGCGTCTCGCTGGTCATCACGATCGGTATTGTGGCGGATCTGCCAAGGGCGTTGCCGATGATCTGGGACATGTACGGGCCGGAGTCAACCGGTGACCACGGCCTGTTTGAGGGGATTTTCCTGGTGCTCCTGCTGTTGGCGGTGGTCGCTGGGGTGGTCGCCGTGACTCAGGCCCAGCGCAAGGTGCCGGTACAGCACGCCCAGCGCGCGGTGGGCCGCAAGGTGTACGCCGGCGGGAGTTCGTTCATGCCGCTGCGCGTCAATTACTCCGGCGTCATGCCGCTGATTTTCGCCCAAGCCATCCTGATGTTCCCGGGAATGGTGTTCAACGCCTTGGGGGCCAAGTTCCCATTCTTTCAGGATGCAGCGATTTGGTTTCAGCCCCCGCATTTCTTTTACTACCTGACCTACGCGCTGATGATCATGTTCTTCGCCTACTTCTGGGTGGCAACCACGTTCAACGAGATCGAGATCGCCGACAACCTGAAGAAAAACGGCGGCTACATCCCGGGCATCCGGCCGGGCAAGGCGACCAGCGACTTTTTGCACCGGACCATGAGCCGGATCACCTTTGCGGGTGCCACGTTTCTGGTGATCATCGCGCTCATTCCGATGCTGCTTGGCCAATGGCTGACCATCCCTTTCCAAGTGTCCCAGTTCTTTGGCGGGACGAGTATTTTGATCGCCGTCGGTGTCACGCTCGACACCATGCGGCAGATGGAGTCGTATCTGTTGATGCGGCATTACGACGGATTTTTACGGAAGGGCCGCGTGCGTGGCCGCTTCTGACGCTGGCGGTGAAACAAACCCCCAGCGGTTTGTTCCTTGATAGAAACCGGCCAAGCCTTGCCTTGGCTCTGGATGGGGCGAAAAGACGCCCGGAGATGGCATGATCCAGTTGAAAAAAGATCATGAGATTGCGGCCATGCGCTTGGCCGGCGGAGTGGCCTCCACCGTGCTGCGCGAGGCGGCCGCTTTTGTCCAGCCCGGCGTCACGACGCTGGAGATCGACCGCTACGCTGGAGAGCGCATCCGCCATCACGGCGGCATAAGCGCCTTCCTGGGTTACCGGAAGTATCCGTGCGAGATTTGCATCTCCGTCAACGAGGAGGTTGTGCACGGCTTGGCCTCCGAACGGCAGTTGCAGTTTGGCGACATTGTCAGCCTCGATGTCGGGGTGCGCTACGACGGCTACATCGGCGACAACGCCACGACCGTGGCCGTCGGGGGATGCGACCCCGCCGTGCAGCGGCTGATGGAAGTGACCGAGAGCGCCTTGGACGAGGCGCTTGGCCAAGCGCTGCCCGGAAACAAGGTCGTCGATATTTCGCGGGCCATCCAGAACTGCGCCGAGGCCAACGGCTACAGCATCGTGCGGGAGTTTGTCGGGCACGGCGTGGGCAAAAAGGTTCACGAAGATCCGCAGATCCCGAACTTTGACGACGGCAGCCGTCGTTCCCCGATCCTTAAACCGGGGATGACGCTGGCCATTGAGCCGATGGTCAACCTTGGCCAACGGCACGTCGAGGTGCTGGAGGATGGCTGGACGGTGGTGGCCCGGGACGGGTTGCCATCGGCTCATTTTGAGCACACCATCCTCGTGACCGACGGTGAGCCGGAGATTTTGACATGCCCGGGCAACCTGCCATCCGAGCCGAGGGAGTCGTGAGGGAAAAGCGCCCTCCGGCCACCTTCGTGGTGGAACTGGCCAACGGGCACCGGGTATTTGCCCGGGTGTTGTCGGGACAACGGGAACAGGTGCCGGGCATAGAGCCCGGCGACAGGTTGAATTTGGAAATCTCGCCTGCTGACTTCAGCAATGGCGTGGTGGTTTTTTAGGAAAATAGAGAAACGAGTTTGAAAAATGAAAGTACGCGCATCAGTAAAGCGGCTTTGCGAGCACTGCCGGGTTATACGTCGGAAGGGCGTGGTCCGTGTCATCTGCAAATCCAATGCCCGGCACAAGCAGCGTCAGGGCTGACCGAAAGGAAATAGACCATGCCAAGAATCATCGGAGTCGACATCCCCCCCAACAAGCGCATCGACATCGCGTTGCGCTACGTCTACGGCATCGGGCCGAAGATCGCCTCGGAGATCGTTGAAAAAACCGGCATCAAGCCGGCCACCCGCGCCAAGGACCTCGACGAGAACGACCTGTCCAAGATCGTCCACGTCATTCAGGAGGGCGAATACCTCGTGGAAGGCGACCTGCGCCGCGAGCGCAGCCTCAACCTCAAGCGCCTGCAGAACATCAAGTCGTACCGCGGCCTGCGCCACGCGCGCGGTCTTCCGGTTCGCGGCCAGCGCACCTCCACCAACGCCCGCACCCGCAAGGGCAAAAAGAAGACCGTGGGTGCCCAACGCAACCCCAATGCCAAGACCGGCATACATTGATTTTTAGCTGATCATCATGGCTGACGAAGAAAACAAATCTCAACAACCCGAGGCCCAGTCGCCGGAGGCCGAAGCCAAGCAGGAAGCCCCTGCCGCTGCCCCGGCGGAGGAAGCCTCCGCACCCAAGCCCGAGGCCAAAGCCAAGCCCAAGGACGAACCGAAGGCCAAGGACGAACCGAAGGGCAAGGACGAACCGAAGGGCAAGGACGAACCGAAGGGCAAGGACGAACCGAAGGGCAAGGACGAACCGAAGGGCAAGGACGAACCGAAGGGCAAGGACGAACCGAAGGGCAAGAAGGACGAGGCCAAGGGCAAGAAGGACGAGGCCAAGGGCAAGAAGGACGATTCAGATTCCGAGGAAGATGACGAGAGCAGCGTGGCAGCGCCTTCCGCACAGGAATTGTTGACCAGCGACGACCCGACCCCGCAAAAGGTCATCAAGGCCAAGAAATCGAAAAACGTCCACTCGGGGATCGCCACCATTTTGGCCACGTTCAACAACACTCACGTCTCCCTCTCCGACAAGCAGGGCAACCTGCTCGCCTGGTCCACGGCCGGCAAGAACGGGTTCCGCGGGTCGCGCAAGAGTACCTCTTACGCCGCGCAAAAGGTGGCGCAGGACGCCGCCCGCCGCGCCATGGCCCACGGACTCAAGGAGATCGAGGTTCGGGTGAAGGGACCCGGCTCGGGCCGTGAATCCGCCATTCGCGCCTTGCAGGCGGTGGGCTTGGAGATCACGTCCATTCGGGATGTCACCCCAATCCCGCACAACGGATGCCGCCCGAAGAAGCGGCGCAGGGTTTAACCAGGAATTTAAGCATGGCACGTTACACAGGTCCACGCGACAAGATCAGCAGGCGGTTCGGCGTCCCCGTTTTCGGGCCGTCAAAGTATCTCGAGCGCAAGAACTACCCGCCGGGCACCCACGGTCCCCGCGCGCGACGCAAGTACACCGACTACGCGCTGGCGTTGATGGAGAAGCAGAAGCTGCGCTTCCACTATGGGTTGATGGAAAAACAGTTCCGCTCCATCTACGACAAGGCCCACCGGCACCGGGGGGTCACGGGCGAGATCATGCTTCAACTGCTGGAGTCCCGGCTGGACAATATCATCTACCGGCTTGGCTTTGGTGCCACGCGTGCTCAGGCGCGTCAGATGGTTTCCCACGGCCACGTGGTGGTGAACGGCGGCAAAATGACCATTCCTTCCTACACCGCCCGGGTCAACGACGTGGTTGAGGTGAAGGACACGAGTGGGTCACGCCAGTTGGCCACGCGCAATTTGGAGTACTCCACAAGCCGGGTGGTGCCGGAGTGGTTGCAGCTGGAGAAGGATGCTTACAAGGGAACCGTGCTGCGGTTTCCCACGCGTGAGGAAATACAGCCCATCGCCGACGAACAAACCATTGTAGAATTTTATTCCCGTTAAACTTCCGGCCTCTTGGGAGGTTGGAAAAGCAATTATATGGACCCCTCACCAGCGGGAATAACCGTGACGGGGTCAGGTTAAAATTGCTCAAAAAAACTAAATACATATGCCAATAAGACTGGGTCATTTCGAGAAACCAAGCAAACTTAGGAAGTCGGACGATTCGACCGACACCTTTGCCAAATACGAGGCGGAGCCGTTTGAGACCGGCTACGGCCACACCATAGGCAACTGCCTCCGGCGGGTGCTGTTGTCCTCGCTTGAGGGCGCGGCCGTCACCTCGGTGAAGATCGAGGGGGCGGATCACGAGTTCACCACCGTGCCGGGGGTCGTCGAGGATGTCACCGACATCGTCCTGAACCTCAAGAAAATCAAGTTCCGCCACACCGACCGGGAGCCAAAGGAAGTTCGCCTGAGCGTCACCGCCGAGGGCGCGGTCACTGCCGGCGACCTGGAACTGCCCCCGGGGCTGAAGATCGTCAACAAAAAGCAGGTCATCTGCACCACCGACAAGAAGATGAAGGTCGACATGGTGATGGAGATCCAGGTCGGGCGCGGCTTCCTGCCGGGTGATGCCAACAAGAAGCCGGATCAGGTCATCGGGGTGATCCCGATCGACTCCATTTTCTCGCCGGTCACCCGCGTTCGGTACGGGGTCGAGGCCGCGCGTGTCGGGCAGCGCACCGACTACGACAAGCTGGTGCTCGAGATTACCACCGACGGTCGCATGACCCCGGACGAGGCGCTGAAGCAAAGCTCCGAGATTCTGGCGCACCACCTCAACGTCTTCACCGGGATCAATGACGAGACGTTCGAGTTCGAGAAGGATGCCAAGGCCAAGGACGAAAACCGGGAGTCGATGCGCAAGTTGCTCAACACGAGCGTCAACGAGATCGAGTTGAGCGTCCGCGCGGCCAACTGCCTCAACAACGCCAACATCACCTCCCTCGGTCACCTGGCGATGAAGTCCGAGTCGGAGATGCTCAAGTACCGCAACTTCGGCAAGAAATCCCTCACTGAGATCAAGGATAAGCTCAAGGAGTATGAGCTGTCACTGGGCGAAAAAATCGACCCGACCCTGCTGGACACCCCTCCGACCGCACCGCCGCCGGACGCGTTCGAGGATCCACCGCTCGAGGACGAGGAATAACCCGCCACCCGCCAAAGCCATGCGTCATAGAGTCAGAACCGCCAAACTGGGCCGCACCGGGGAGCACCGCAACGCGATGCTTGCCAACATGGTGCGCAGCCTCATCGAGAAAAATGAAATTGTCACCACCTTGGCCAAGGCCAAGGCGGCGCGCGTCGTCGCGGAGAAGATGGTGACCCTTGGCAAGCGGGGCACCCTGCACCATCGCCGCCTGGCCGCCGCGCGGTTGCGGGCGCCGCAGCGCCGGTTTTTCCCCAGGACCAAGGGCGTGCCCGGCAAGCAGCTCCGCGAGCAATGGCGAAAGGAGCATGACGTGGTTCGCATTCTTTTTGACGTCATCGCCCCGTCATTCCAGGATCGCAACGGCGGCTATACTCGCATCATCAAGATCGCCGGTGCCCGCAGAGGCGACGCCGCGCAGATGGCCATCCTGAAATGGGTGGACGAGCCGCTAGAGGAGCAGGCCAAGGCGGTGCCAACGCCCGCCGCCGAGCCGGCCCCCGCTCAAGACAACGCCGGGGTAACAGCGCAAGCTACCGAACCGGCGGAGGAAACTCCCGCCGCCGAGAAACCTGCCGCCGAGGCACCCGCTGAGGAGTCGGCTGAGACAACCAAGGCCGAGGCCGAGGCTGCTGCCGAGGAATCCGGCGACACCGACGAAGCCGGGGAGAAAAAGTAGCCCCCTCGCTCAACATTTTTTGCAGGCCCGTCGGTTGACGGGCCTTTTTTTGCCGCTTGGCCAAGCGGGGTTTTCACTTGAGCCGCCTCGTGGCGACGGCATAGTCTCACGGCGTGGCGACGCTTCGCATGAACGCAGCCTGGGTCGGGCTTGGCTTCTGCCTGACGGCGGCCCTGGCCCAGCCGGCCGATCCCGGCAGCGCGGAGACGCTGGCCAACCGGCTTGGCCAAGCGATCGATGACGGCGACGCCAACGCCGCCTTCCGCCTAGCCGAGTTTTACCGCTCAGGCGAGGGGCAGTTGCCGGTCGATTTGGCCAAGGCCGTCACCCTCTACAAGACCGCCGCCCGGCTGGGAAACCACCCGATGGCCATGAACACGCTGGGCCTCCTCCACGAACAGGGCTGGGGCGTGAAAGCCAGCCAGGCGCTGGCCCTCCAATGGTACGGCAAGGCGGCCCGCGCCGGGAGCGCCATGGCCTTGGCCAACCTCGGAAAAATCCATGCCCGGGGAAACGGCGTGCTGCAGGATTACCGGCTGGCGGTCGTGGAACTGAAGAAGGCCGCAGGCGACTGGGTGACGGTCCGCGTGCCGGCTGCCGACTTGGGCGTCATCCAGGACAGCCCGTTCCGTTTCAGCGCAGCGACCCTCATGCGGACGGATGGCGAGCCGGAGATCGACTGGGGCTACTCCCGGCGGATCGAGTGGGACGAGGTGCCAGCGCGCAAGTTCGTGTTTGACCGGCAGTTCGACTCGGCCGAGCCGGCCGACATCACCGTCGCCGATGTGCGCAGCGAAGGCGATGACCTGCTGCTCGACCTCGCCGTGTTCGGCGGGGCCAAGCGGGAGAAGACGATCCACTTTCTCTGGTTCTTCGACACGGACGGCCGGGAGAGCGGCGTGCCGGAGTTCCGGCTTCACGATGCGCCGCCGATCCAGCCGGAGCGCCTGCCGCACGCCGACCGCGCGCTGCAGATCGTGCTGCCTCCCGGCGATGCCCCGGCCCTGCCGGTCTATCTCCTCTCCGGGGGCCGGCCGGGCAAGCTGGGCGAAGGCCGGTTTTTCAGGGGCGACAACGTGGCGGCCCAGTACGATCTCGGCATCATTTATGCCAAGGGCAAAAAGAATCCCCGCGATGTCGGCGGCGACGTGAAGCAGAATTTCCGGCTCGCCGCCGACTGGTTTTTTCGCGCCGCCGCCCCGCGCCCGAATCATGCCGACTACGTGAACGGCCATGCCGGGGCGCAGAACGGACTGGGCGTGCTTTACTCCAAGGGAAACCTGTACCGGCGGGAAGATCGCCGAGCCGACACCAAACAATTCGAGCCCAAGCCGTACGAGCAGGCCGCCCTCTGGTTCCGCCGGGCGGCCGCCCAGGGCTATGCGGAGGCCTTCTCCAACCTCGGTTTCCTGTACGAGCAGGGCCTGCTGCGGACCGATGCCGGCGGCCGGCCGGTGCCCAGCCTGTACCGGGAGGCGCTGGGGCTTTACATGAGGGCCGCCGACCCGGGGGGCGTCGTCCGGCTCAAGGGCGAAAAGGGCGTGGCGCGGCTCCGACAAAATGTCCCCGGCCTGACCTTGGCCCAATACAACCTCGGCTCCCTGTTTGATCCCGACGAGCTGATCACCGACGGCCTGCCCGCCGGGGCCGCGCAGGAGTTTCGTAAGAACCAAGACGGCGCGCGCGCCGAGTTTTGGTACGGCCAGGCGGCGGCCAAGGGACATCCCAAGGCACAGTTGGCCTTGGCCAAGCGCATCCTGAACCGGCCTAGCCTCGAGCCGGCGGCCCGGGTGGAACCGCTCAAGTGGCTTTACCTCGCCTCCGACAAATCGGACGCCGAGGCGTTCCGGCTGCTCGACGGGGAGGAAAGCCGCTTCGCCAGCGTGGCGAAACAGGCGCGGACGTTGGCCGACCTGTTTCTGCCCAACCCCGAGACCAGCGGGGAGACGGACAGGTAGTACGCCAGCTTCGTCGCGTAGTAGTGCACCTCGATGGCGTTAAT